>Ga0208770_1001237_pt1 | contig 13139 bp, 22 predicted proteins | sample AntAceMetag02UK9_FD_184771 | JGI IMG/M metagenome (GOLD analysis project Ga0208770, IMG submission 184771) | Saline lake microbial communities from Ace Lake, Antarctica - Antarctic Ace Lake Metagenome 02UK9 (SPAdes) (version 2) | ecosystem: Environmental > Aquatic > Non-marine Saline and...
GGAACGCCTCATCTGCCAATGCGTGTATTTGGTTTGCGACGTCCTGTGTCTCCTTCTGAGTGTCTGGTTTGCATCTCAGGTTACACACCCTTGCGAATGCGTACAGTGTGCCTGACCAATACCATTCTGTCATCATGCTCTGCGGTAACACCATGCGTGCCTGTTCTGGTGCCACACCCTTCTGCAACAGACTGTTGTACAGTATCAGACAGCTCTCCATGGTTGTCTCCATGTTGTGATTTATCGTTTGGTCCAGTTCTACTTCTCCATCTGAACCCTGTTTTGAATTCTGTGGTCTGCCCCTCCATGAGTCTGGTTTGTACAGCTCAGGTGCATGGTCCACGTAGCGTCTTGAAACCTCATTCCATACCAACCCTACTTGGTGCTTCACAAGTTGCCTTGCCACGAAGATGGGAGCCTTGATCCTGAACTGCAGGCTTGCGTGTGCGAATGGTGACCAGTGTTCGTGTTCTGCGAGATACTTGATCAGCTTCTCGTCTGATGCTTCAAATGTTTTTTTGGTCTTGCTGTAACTTACCCGTGCCGCATTGACAACAGACAGATCAGTGCCCATGCTATCTATAAGTTCTACTTTCATTACAATCCCATCAGGTCACGAACCTCGGGGTTGATCATGTCACGACCCCACTGTGGTTGCATCGTTATCTTGACCTTGCATTTGAGACCTGATATGCTCTCCACTTTGTCCATGACATCTTTTGGTATGATGTCCGCCGCTGGGCAGAATGCACTGGTCAGGCTCATCAGCACGTGCACCGTCCGGTCCTCTGTGACCTTGACGTCGTATATCAAGCCCAGGTTGTATATGTCCACGCTGATCTCGGGATCATAGCACTCCTTGAGTTTCTCGACTATGCTAGGCATCAGTTCTTCCTGTGTTGGTGGATGTTCCTGGATGTCTTTTAAATCTGTTTCTAGTTGTGGGTCAACTGATGCGTTATCATTTGGCACCCATCCTGGTGGCATGTCAATCATGTGCTATCCTTATTATTCTGTTGATTAGTTCTCCCAGTCCGTTCTGTCTCTGCATCGTTAATAGTTCTTTTATCCCTAACGGTGTGAAACTTTCCACGGTGAGATCGGCGACTTCGTTCTTGGGTTCTCCGTTCACTATGTCTGTCACTATCTTTGCGGTGCCCTTGCTGATGTGTGCATCTCCGTCCACCTGGTACATCATTGTACCATCTTCCTTGGCACCACCTATGATCCACAACTTGGATGCACAGCCACGTATCCTGTTGTCATCGATCTTGGCCGCTTCTGGGAGTGGTTCCATGTCCTTTGCTTTGTCTATGAGGTAGTGCAATCTGTCATGTCCTTCTAACAGTCTAAGATTGTCCCCCATCTCTGTGATCTTGTCTGCTATCATTCTTCCTTGTCCGTGTTTGACGTGAAAGGTAGGTTCTTGCCTGACAGTTCCTCTGGCTTGGCCTTGTAGTCCCGCTTCATCTGGTATCCGTATCCTTCCCTGCCCAGTTGATGTATCTCTGGATCAAAATGTGAACCCTTGCTCACGTCCTTCTCCCTCTGTATTTGCCACTTTGATTTCTTCTTGTCTTTGTATTTGTTCTTCATTTGTCATCTTCCCTTGATCCATTATTTGTCCTGGAAATACTTGTTGAGCCTGTCTGGCTCATTCCTGTGTTTGTTATCAGGATCCAATGAATCTTTTTTTGTTGTTATTACTGGCCACTTCAGTGACCATGTGTTATTAAATTCCACCCACCTCTTGCCCTCCGGGTCTGTGTCTGGTAGTATGGCGTCCTCTGGACACTCCGGCTCACACACCCCACAGTCTATGCACTCGTCTGGGTTTATGACCAACATGTTCTCTCCTTCATAAAAACAATCTACCGCTACGGGCAGACTTCGACACAATCAGTGTGTTTACACATGATGCATTTGTCATTTACTGTATAGGTCATAGTCCGCAATTCCCTCCTTTATAAGGTTTCCCGACCTTCTTCGGGACATATTTCTTTATGTCTATATATTTTTTAATACATTCACTGTATCCACCAAATCTTTTTTTTGGTTTATACTTCTCAGCTGATTTTAAAATCTTTTGCTCCGCCACAGCAACATTATACATTGTATCGTTACCATAGTCAACTATATTAAATTTATAATGACTCATGTATTTTATTCTTTCTTCAATATTTCCTTTCGTGGTTATCCCTACTTTGTAGAAGTTTTCTTCTTTGTTGTATAAAAGATATAATGTGGCTGGTATATTCCTTTTTTCCGGAAATCTATCAAAATATGTTTTAATAAACCAAGGACGATAATCTCCGTGCTTCAAATCTGCACATTGTTGACATCCGTATCCTTCTAAATGACCACCTGCCTGTTGGTTGAAGTCTCCGTGCATAGGACAAGTAATAATTAATTTTGTTCTACTGTTTACATAATTACTTTTTTCATAAGAATAAAAATCTTCGTGTTTATTCTTTGCTTTTTTTACGAATTCTTTAGTTGTCATACGTCGGCGTTGAACATATGTATGCCAGCGTAAGTTACATTCTTTACACCCCATTCCTTGTAATAAAGCTCTTGCATTCGTTTTAAATTTTCCGTGTAATTTACAATTTACCAATATATCTGATCGACTGTTTTTGTAAATTGTATGTTCAAACGAAAGATTATTTTTGTGAATCTTGTCAACTTTTTTGATAAAATCTGCTTGTGTAAGTTTTTTTGGCATATAGTTATTTATGCCGGACATACCTCCACACAATCAGTGTGTTTACACATGATGCATTTGTCGTTGACAGAGTATGCCATTATAAATTTTTCAGTGATTCCAACTTGTCTTCTGCGTGTGCCAGTGCTTCAAGTTTCTTCTCGGCTGTCACTACATAGTCGATGTGTTCTGCTACACCGATGGGATTCGCCAGGAATACCCTCAGGTCTGCCTTGGCGACCTCGATGTCACCTTCCAGTTTCTTTATTAGTGCTTGTTGTATCATTTTATCTCCTTGAGTTTTGCTTCTAGCTGATCGTACCCACCCAGGTGTTCGCCGTCAAGCCAAATCTGGGGCATGGTCCTTGCGTTGGGCACCAGTGCCAGTAGGTCCTCGATCTTATAACCTTCCGCTATGTTCTTCTCTTCGTATTCTATTCCCTTGTTCTTCAACAGGTTCTTTGCTTTGACACAAAACGGACATGCCGGTTTGCTCCATACCACTGCTTTCATTCGTCATCTCCCAATTGTTGTTTTACTCTGACCCAACCATAGAAGATCAAGTCATACCATAATAAGTTTATTATAAAGCCAAATTTCGTAAATTGCAATCCCAATACGTATCCTGGTAGGAAGAACAGCACCAACCACAGGGTGAAAAGATATCTCCTCACGTACTGGTGTGGTATTGTCCACAGTAGCCAATTGCTGATCATACCGTGTCTTTTCCGAATATCGGCTTTCTCTTGTAATTATCGACCTTGTCCAGCAGTCTCTTTACCTTTGGAATCCTCCTGGTGCCTATGCCGTGTAGCATGACTTTCGCGAAGGGTTTGAACATCCATGGCCATGTGACCAGTCTCTGTGTGTTGGTGTGGAATGCCTGTATGGCGTCGAAGCAATCTCTTGCTTCTGGCATGAATTCATCCAGCATGATGGGATCCTCGGAAAGCCTCAACAGTATCGTGTTGAACCTCGCCGTGGCGTAGTCCAACGTGCCAACGTACTTGTCGATGGCTCCTGGTACCGCGTTCTGCACGAACTCGATCACTTCCTTGTTCGCCCGGACGTAATCGTTGACGTACATTATTGCTTCTTGACTTTGACCTGCAACGGATAGTTCTCCTGTCTTGCAAGTAATGTTGCTTCGATGCCTTTTTGCTCTGCGACTTCGTGTGTGTAAGTGCCAACCACGCCCTGTCCGTCGGTGTGTACCTTAGTCATTATGGCTTCCGCCTGTTGCTGTGTCTTGTTGAAGATCTGCTTCAACACCCTGACTACGAATTCCGTTGTCGTGATGTTATCGTTCAGGAATATCACATCGTACATTCCAGGTTCTTCCAGTTTGATCTTTTCTCTTGTGAGTGTTTGTATATCTGTCATTTCCATACTCTTATTATAGCATATCTAGTATTAATGTCAATTGTGGAAGGGTGGCTTATTACCACCCCATCCATTCTGCTTTACTTGATCTCTATGGTCTTTGCTTTCTTGTGTTCTGGTATTATCCTCTCCAGGCTCACCTTGAGCAAGCCATCCTTCAGTTCCGCACCCTTGACTTCAACATCGTTAGCGACGGTGAATGATCTGGAGAACATCCTCTTTGAGATGCCCCTGTGTATCATGTTACCATCTGGGTCAGTCTCTTCGTCCTGCTTCTTGGACTTGACTGTGAGTTGATTTTCCTTGTACTCGACCTCGATGTCTTTTTTGTTGAAACCTGCGAGTGCAAGTTCAACATCATAGGTGTTCTCACCAGTCTTTACTATGTTGTATGGTGGGAAGTTCGCGACTGTCCCTTTCTCGAAGAAACGGTCTTCCATCATGTATTCCAGTTGATCGAACACATTGTCGAACCCCACGGTCAGTGGTCTTAGGTTGTTAAAAATAGATAGATTGTTTTTCATGTGCTTTCCTCCTTTTAAGTTTAAGCGAGTTAGTAATAATGAAGATCCTATCTAAAGCAATCTTCAAGTTTATTTATTATAACATATATGCACTATATGTCAAATTACGAGTGTGTTTGGTAAGATTATTATCTACGGTTTGAACGGCCCATGAACACGTTGTCATTGCGTTCTCTTTGTAATTTCCTAAGCACTTTCCTACGTTCCTTGTTCTTCTCCACCCTGATCTCCGAGGGCTTCCTGTAGGTGTTGCTGTTCTTGATCTGATCTATGAAGTTGTCTTCCTTGATGTCTCTCTTGATCTTACGGTATGCCCTGATGGCATCCTCACCTGGACGCACTTCCACGTAGTATCCTCTGAAACCAAACGGTCTCTCTGTCTTCTTGAATCTTGGTTTGCTGTCCGTTTTGTTTTTTTGATATTCCATTCGTTATTAAAATTTACCTAGTTTTGTTTTTTTGTTGTTCCGTTCGCTTTTTTAAATACTAACACAGGATCCGCTCCCTTGTCAACCACATCACTAGTTATCTGTATCTTGCTGACTCCCCGGTTCCTCATCTCCTCTGCGTCAAACTGGTATGGCAGAACCACCGTGTCTACTACGTTTTTTAGCCCTCTGGCGTTGGTGCCCAGTGCTTTGGCCTTCCGGGCTATGCTCTGCTTGGCATCTTTGGTAAACTCAATGTCTATGTTGTCCAGGCCAAACAGGTAGTGTGTCTGTTTGAGTATGGCGTTCCGGGGTTCCGTCAGTATCCGGATCAGCTGTGACTCGTCTAAGGGATCTATGTTTGTTATCATGGAGAACCTACCAACGAACTCTGGTATCAGCCCGTACTTGATCAGGTCCTCTGGTTGCACTTCCGACAGGTAGTTCTTCTCGTCCTGCTCCTGCAGTTTGGTTCCGAATCCCATGCCACTCGATGCTTTCTTGCTCCTTATCTGTTTCTCCAGTTCCGTGAATGCCCCTCCCACTATGAACAAGATGTTAGTGGTGTCTATGGTTATGGTCTGTTGGTCAGGATGTTTCCTGCCTCCATGTGGTGGTACCCTACATTCTGTGCCTTCCACTATTTTGAGTAGACCCTGTTGCACACCCTCTCCTGACACGTCTCTGGTCAGCGAGGTGTTCTCACCTTTCCTACAGATCTTGTCTATCTCGTCTATGAAGATTATGCCCTTCTGTGTCTTCTCTATGTCGCCATCTGAGTTGGCATAAAGTTTCTGCACCACGTTCTCAACATCATCACCCACGTATCCTGATTCTGTCAGTGTGGTTGCGTCCGCGATCGCGAATGGCACGTCAAGATATTTTGCTATTGTTTTCGCCATCAGCGTCTTGCCCGCTCCCGTGGCACCCAGCACCATCACATTTGATTTGTCTAGGTCAAAGTCTATCGGTGGTTGTGTTATTCTTTTGTAGTGATTAGATACAGCAACACTCAACACAGTCTTGGCGGCGTCCTGGCCTATCACGTACTGGTCCAGGTGTTCCTTGATCGCGACAGGGTTCAGTATCTGCTTGTCGCCCGCGTACAGTTTCTCCTTGCGTGCCTTGACCACGTCCTCGTCCAGTATCTCCACGCACAGTTTCACACACTCGTTGCAGATGGATGTCTTCTTGGCACCCACAATCATCTTTGTGACGTCCTTACGGCTCTTGCTACAGAACGAGCATATCAATGTCTCTTCTGACACTATTGGTTATCTTTGAGTTTTTTGATCTTGGGAAATAGTTCTCCCATGTTGGCGATCTTGTTTCTGTTCAGCACACCGAAGGCGGCCGAGTCGTCCGTGTTAGAGTTAAGGAACCATGTCTTGGCCATTGTTAAAATATATCCGCTCCACACCTTCATCTGGTTTGAACTGTAGTCCATGTTCAGGATCACCGTGCTAGATGCCCTAGCGGCATTCAGCAACCAAGTGTAGTCCCTGCCCTTCTTGTTGGGTGCCCATGACTCTAGGTACTTTTCGTATTCCGGATCTTCAGCGCCAAAAGGATCCAGTGCCGAGAAGTTGTTGTCATCCCAGAGGTATATGGTCAGGTCCTCTTTGGGGAAGTACTTGTTGATCTGGTCTGCGAAGTTGTCCTTGTCTTTTTTACTTAGATTTATTAGGCAGAAACTCCTGTTCTGGTTCTGGAAGAAGCTTGGTGGTGTGACCATTGTGATGGTTCCCATCTTCTTACGCATTTCCAGTTTCTCACCCGTGGCCGCGTATGTGTTCTCTGCTTCCTTGTTGCCTTGTTTTTTAGTCTCGTCAGTCATTTTGATTCAATATGTCTATTATAACTTGTTGATCCTCATCGGACAAGTCTGAAAGTTTGATTTCTTTGCTGTCTAATTTAGTTATCAGGTCGTTTATCCTCGCCTCGACTCTCTGGTGGTAGTCTTCCTCCGTGGTAATTCTTTTCTTATAGTTGGTAAATTTTTCTTCTGGGATACTTCTTTCCATAGAAATAGATTCAGCGATCTCAGGCACATTATTGTCTGCGATGGTTGGCTTTAACTCTGGTAATATAATTTCATTCTTGTCAGGTTCTGCTATGTCCAGTTCCTTGGTCTTGTTCCATAACGTTCCATCACTTTGTTCCTCGTTCTGAACGTACTCCGCCTTGTCCTCCATGGGCACGAATGTCCTCTTGCCGTCCTTGATTATCATACGTCTCTTGCCTGTGACTGTCTTCTCCCCACCATCGAACCCTTCTAACAGTTTATCCAACTCATCATCAGTCATGGGTCTGTCTTCCACGTCCGGCTGGATCATGAACTTCTCCTTCAGTCCCTCCGCCGTGGTCTTCTCCACTCCGGCCTCTCCTTCAGATTTCAGTGCCGACCCTTTCGTTATGATCTGTGGGTTGTCCAACTCGGGATCCATTATCTGTGCTATGATGTTCCTGTTCTCCTCTGGCACGTTCTCGAACGTGGTGTCACCACGCTGTATGTCGTCGATGATGTCCTGGAAGAACGCCATCCTTGATTCTGTTATGGGTGCCTGTGCTTCCGCCTGTTCCTTGGTCAATGACACGTCTGCCAGGTACTGTGCCCTGTTGCTCTGATCTCTCTCCATCTTCAATTCTCCATCACTGATGTCCTCGAACGTTCCATTCTGGTTGTGGAATTGGTCAAGCATCTTGTTACGTTGTTCATCTGTCAGATCCTTGGGATCCGGCTTTGGGGGCGTTGGTTCCTGTGGCTTGATTGTTCTCATCACTAGAGGTTTAGCGTTCTTGACCACATCCTTTGGTTCTTCTATCTTCGCCTCTGGTTCTATGACCTCTGTGAAGTCTGGTCTGTTCCTCTCAGGCTCCATCACTTCCTCTATCTGTTCAGAGATAGTGGGTTCTTTACGTTCTTGTGTTTGTTGTTTGCTCTGTTTCATTGACTCATTCAATTCAGCTTGTTCTTTCTGTGTTTCTTCCAAGAAGTCCCTCGGTTCCGGCTTGTTGACTTCCACTGTGTCGTATGTGTGTTCGTCTGGGTCAAATCCGTCATTGGTGTTAATTGCCGCTTTTATTATGTTTGTCTCGTTCTGTATGTCGTAACGATCAAACCTCATCTGTTGTAATTCTTTATCTACTGCTATTTCTTCCTGCTCAGTTTTTTTTTGGCCTTTGAGTTGTCCAACGTGTGTCGCACTGCCGTCGTCCTGATGTATGATCTCCACAGGTGCTTCTGCGTTGGGTTGTGGCACCTTGTTATTGAATGCTTCCAGCTTGTCCTTCCATTCCTGCAACTGTGCAGTGGCCTTATCCATGTTCTCTGCGGCGTTGGATTTGTCCATCATCTCATTCCATTTCAGGGTGATGTCCTCGTCATCCGGTTTCTCTAGATCCACTATGGTCTGTGGCTTGGGTTTCTCTGGTGGGAATCTTCTCATCAATGATTGGTTGGCCGCTATCAACAGCAGTACAGCGAGTGGATCGAACACAACGATAAGCATCAGGATCACCCATCTGACTGCTTTGCTGGTCTCTACCTTCTCTGTCCAACCCCAGTCCACTGCCAGTGCGGCGATGTACTTCACGGGTCCTATCTCTGCTTCCAGCGTCAGCATCTCCTTCTCTAGTGGTTGCTTCTCGACTATGAATGTGTCTATCCTGCCCTGTGCGTCAAATATCTTCTGTTCCGCTGTGTCTATGTCCGCGGTGTATGTGCCCTTGTTGTCCTGGGATCCTGCCCTCATGTTTGCTATTATGGTTTTTGCTTCAGTGGTCTCCGCCTTGTGATCCGCCTTCAGTTCCGCTATCCTGTCCTGTGCTTCCGCTACCTTGACAGCTATCAGTTCACGTTCCGTTTTCTGTGACGCTTTCAAGTCCGCTGACGCTTTCTCCTCATTGAAGAATGATTTAGTGGTCGTCAGCACATCACTAACGTTCTTGTCCAACACCGTCAATCTGTCATTTAGGTCTCTCACTGTGTTGGTCTCGACCGTAAGTAGTGTTTTCAGATTCTGGTTGGCGTCTGCTATGATCTGTTGTTGTACTTCTATGTCGCCATCAGCAGTTCCGCTGGTCCTGTCTATGGAATTCTCTAGCCTGTCTATGACGGCGTTCTGTCGTTCTATGGACATCTTCTCGCTGTCTATCTTGTCTTCTAATATCTGTATACGTTGTATTAATGTGTCTGATGCTAGATTCTGTTCCAGGTGTGCTTTGGATAGGAATCCAAAGATACCCATTGACGTGATCAAACTCAATATTATCACAGCCGCTGTCAGGTAAGTCCTCAGCATGAAAGGTGTGAACTTCCAATTACGATACAGCCAGGAGGCCGTGATCAGTTTGCCGACTTCCAGCACCCCGCCCATGATAACCACAGGCACGAAAGCACCCGGGAATATGGTCGCAAGTCCTATGACGGAGTAGAAGATCGCGACCCCAGATATGGATAATGCTGATAATAGTGTCAGAATGGCTATAAACATTTATAAAGTGTATTTACTATAACACAATGCCAGTTTTTATGCTATTGATTTGTTTAATAAAGCTGTTCCAGGTCAGAACTTTCTTACTGACTTTTTGTAAGGATATTATTGATTATTGAGAGTCGTCAGCGCCGTAGCTTAATGCACTATCAGTTGTTAACTGGTTCGCAGTCAATGGAGCGAATCCTGTTACTTCTGTTACCGTGATGCCTTCTAGTATCTCACCTTTTGACACTGCAAGTACTGGACCTGCTGTAACTGAATTGTTTTGATGTCCTACAATACCACTCGTTGGATTGAACACACTCATGTTCTCTGTTCTTGTTGTGTTGAGTGCGTCTGCGATCCTGTCCTTGATGAACAGTTGTCTTGAGTTGATCGCTGTAGAGTCACCTAGATCACTTGTACCTGTGTTGGCTACTAGATTCCTGTTCTCGTAAACAAGACCAAATCCCAGTGCCGTGATTGGGTTGTCACCTGCGTCTGCACTGTAAGTTGTCACAATGTTCACAACCTTGAAGTTTGTTCTCAGTGCTAGGTTTTCCATCATCATTTTCCATCTTAGGTTTCCTCTTGAAACCAATAGTGATTGATTCAGTGTAGTTGGCTTGGTTGCGAAGTCATTGGCCACACATGGTGATACTCTTCCACCGTTGACTGTTTCCGTGTCTAGGTATCCTGATGTGTCTATTGCTACCGTGAAGTATGCGTTTTCCGGTTCTGCTGGAGATACCGCGTATAATGATTTTGGTTCAACTGTTGCCATTGTTTAAATTCCTTGTATAAACTTATTTATACGATTATTTATGTCTACAACGGCTTATTATTTGTAGAAAGACCAACTGGGTGTGCCTATGTATTTGCAGGCGTTGTTGGTGGTGTGTCGTTCCTTGCCGTTGACTTTGATGTATGCTTGGTACGTACGGCAGTATCCTCCTGATATGGGGTATGAGTGTATAACACGCACCTTGCCCGCGGCCAGACGCTCCTTGCTGTACCAACTGACTATCTTGCCGTTCTGTGTGCTTGTAAGGGCGAAGAACACCGCCGATTCGTGCATCTTCTTCTCTGTTCTCTTCAGGCTGAATCTCATGAACTGTGTGCGTCTGAACAGGAAAGCCGGCATGCTGTACTTGAGATCATCTCCCAACCACTTGGGTGCGGGCATGTCTCCTATCTGTCCATCTGCGTCTCCTGGTGTCGTGTCCCCCGCCATTGCTGTGCTTGACAGCAGTAGGCTAATCAATACTGTGATAACCTTGAACAATTTCATATCCAGTTCCATCCATTTTCTTGCAGGCAATTTGCCTTTGGGTTATTAATACTTCACCGACCGGCATGTCCCAGGTGTACATCTCACACGAATCCGCTATGCCCATACCGTGTAGGAAGTCACTTGCTCCGTCATTGCACACCAACTTCTCTTCTGTTAGGTTTTCTATGACTTCACCTTGTTCGTTCACAACCTTGATCTTTGTTATCTCAACGTCGCAGTACTGGTCACTCCACGGTCCACCCGCTTGTGCTTTGGATACCACTATTATCAATCCAACGATCAGTGATATTACGACCAGGGCAATGATTTTAAAAATGTGTTTCATGTTGTCCTAGTTCTTCAGCACTTCGTTGGCCGCATCGTTGATGCTGTCCACGTCTATCATGGCAACCTTCTGCTTGTTGATCTCCTCAATGATGGCTTCCACTTCTTTCTTGGAAACTTCTATCATCACATACACCCTGTACGATTTGTTAGTGGTCATCATTATTTCCTGTTTGGTCACCTCATAGCCTCTGGCCAGGGTTGACTCGATCACATTCACAATGATGTCCTGCGAACCTGAAGTCACTGTCAGTGTCTCGTTGGTCCCGGCTTCATTCTTGTTGATGGTGGTCCTGTTGTTCATCTCACCGTTGATCCTGTCCACAAGTTTGGCCTTGGCAAGTAGTGTCGCTTTCTTGACGGCCAGTTCCATGTCAGGAGATACGGCAGTGGCCGCCTCTTGATACTTGAACATGGTCTCGTGATTGTAGTCCACGTACCACTTGGGGGTCTTGTTCACAACACCGTTCTTGGACATATCACCTTTGATCTTGTATGTCGAACACTGTGCAACCAATAGGCCTGCAACCAGTACAAGGAATATTTTGCTTATGTTTCTCATTGTTTTCCTTATTGTTTAAATTTTGCAATAGTCTCTGATATGAAGTCAGTTACACCAGCAACATTGAAGTCATTGCTGAACTGTGCCCAACCTTCTCCTATCATCGGATACACCGCTAGGAAGATTGCAAATATTATTATTAGTCTAATCATGTAACAATTATAGCACAATTTCCAGATACGTCAACTGGAGTTGGTCTTGCTAGAAGTGTTGATTTTATTGACTTTTTATACTATGCCGTTCCAAGAACCGGCATATCCAGACTTTTTTGTTTTCTTTTTGGTTTTTTCTTTTTGTTTTTTTTTCTTTTTGTTTTTTTTAGTTTTTTGCGATTCAACATTAACAAACATATCTAAGTATTTTCCAAAATATTTCATATTAATCTCCAAACAACCTCATGTCAAAGTTTAACACAGTTGCCACCAAATGTACACGATCTTCTTCTCCACCATTGAATGCGTTGTGGTACCGTGTATTATTAGTTATACACACGTGACCGTCTGCCGGCATATGATGATTAACGGATTCTACAATCATGTGGGCACCTGGATTGGTAATAATAGCTATATGCAGTCTTGGTTCGGGATCTCTATGCCAACTCAATGTGGTTCTTGGTAATTTCCAAAGCAATCGGATCCTCCCCAATTGATATTTTTCGATGAGTCTATCATAGACTTCTTTGAAATAGGTATCAGCGAACAGTTCAACAAACTGTGAATATCTAGTTTCGTCTATAGGTTCTTCGCGTTGTACTTCGACTCCTGTGTGATCAGGACGTGTCCAAAATAGGCCTCTCACATTTCCTCCTGTGATGGAATTAGGATCCCCTGGGACCTGTGTCAGGCAGATTGCATTGATATCTCTTTTGCCCAAAGGTGATTGTCTCGCGACCCTAGAATCAACTTCGGCCAATGCTGATTGCATTTTTTTAACGTCAAATAACATATCAGGATCTTGATAAAAACCTTTTGGGGTCATGGCACTATACATCAAAAGTAATACCTTGTGCCAGAGGTAAATCTCGTCCATAGTTCACAGTGACCGTGGATCTTTTCATGTATTGTTTCCATGCATCTGAACCAGATTCTCTGCCGCCGCCTGTGTCTTTCTCGCCACCGAACGCACCACCGATCTCTGCACCGGATGGTCCTATGTTGATATTTACTATGCCACAATCACTGCCCTCGCTTGATATAAATGTTTCTGCCTCTTGTATGTTGTCAGTGAATATGCAACTGCTCAACCCCTGTGGCACATCGTTTTGCATTGTGATGGCCTGTGCTAGTTTTTTGTATTTCATCGCATACAGGATAGGTGCGAAGGTTTCTGTTTGGATCAACTTAGATTGCTCCGTGGCTTCTACGATGGCAGGTTTTACATAACATCCTTCTATCACGTTACCGCCATGCACTGTGTATCCTAGTTGCCTTGCTGATGCCAGT
>Ga0208770_1001254_pt1 | contig 13046 bp, 22 predicted proteins | sample AntAceMetag02UK9_FD_184771 | JGI IMG/M metagenome (GOLD analysis project Ga0208770, IMG submission 184771) | Saline lake microbial communities from Ace Lake, Antarctica - Antarctic Ace Lake Metagenome 02UK9 (SPAdes) (version 2) | ecosystem: Environmental > Aquatic > Non-marine Saline and...
ATTCTCGTCGTATAGATAGATTTGAATGCTTATGTTTGTTAGGTTATTTATAAGCATTAGGCGCTGTTGCTCTCCCTCCTGCCTTACGCTTAGATTGTCAGGGTGATTGGTCAAGAAATTAAAGAACGTGCCTTTCACGTACTGAATGTAACCTCCTGCGATCCAATCAATGTAATCATCATCCTGCATCTTTGCTTTGAACGCATTGATATTCGTTGTTGATGCGCTTAGTTCATTGACAGGAGGTGTGCCGTACCTTTCGAATACCGTTATCCTTACGTTGCAATAGTTTGCCGCATCCGACACAATAGAGCTATTTATGGTCGGTGTTTGGCAAGCGTTGGACGTGTAATTGCTTACGTCTATTCGTCCGTAAATTCCGTTATCAGGAGATACAAATTCATTAGCTGCCAACACGTCGTTAATGTAAACCTGAACCAAATAAACGAAATTATCCTCAGCTGTTTGATTGCTTGAGAATGTATAGATAACAGGGTTGTCGCTAGGTGTGTAACTTACGGGTGAAGTGTGTATTGTGATTGCCATAATTAAAATATGTTTTCTAAAGCATCCAAAAGTGATTGTTCAAATTTAAGAAGTTTATCCTCACTAATTGCATTATTTATAAATTCGGACGGTTCAATACCCGTTCGCTTAGTCGCTCTAGCTAGTAGATAAGCCAAAGCATTATAATCTCCATTAGCCGCAACTATGCCACTTGATGCCATCCAATTTTGCATATCGCCTTGCTCTCCATTCTTGCCGTAATTGGCGCCACCTCCAAAAGCTTCAACCATTGACGGGGATGGGTTTAATGTCTTAAATGAATAGACCTCTCCGAATGAGTTTTCAATCGCTCCTGCACTTTGATTGACTCCGTTAACACCACTATTCAAATAATCCCAATAGTCGTCTGCATAGAATGTAATTGTAAACTTCTGCTTGTCTTTGGTTATTTCAAAGTCAATTGATTGAGCCATTGTGCCGGATGCCTTTTGAACATCTTCTCGCATCTGGTCAATAGAGGATTGACCAAACTCTCCTGCTATCTTTTCAATAAAAGATTTTGATTCCGATCTGACGGTTTCCCGAATTGAACCTATATCATCCAAATAATCCAATGCCATACTTACAAGAGTTTGAAGTTTGAAGTTTGTCAAAACAAAACAACCACCCGTTGAGGTGGTTGTTTTTGAAATAAAAGCAAAATTAAAACAATAAGGAATTCAAATATAGTATTTATTTTCGTCCGCCCTTTAATTTCATCTCATTTAATTCATTTTGCAAAAAGTCAGACTTGTACATGAAGTACACAATATTCCATCCAACCACGTCATCCCAAGTAGTTTTAAATCTTTCGGCTACGTAATCTATTGACTTTTCCCAATCCCATTTCTTTTCGGTTGTCTTGCCTTTGATCTTTGCTTCTTGCTTAAATATGGTTCTAATGCGCTGCAACTCGACAAAAAAAAACCTTGCAAGTCTAAGAACTGAGCTAAATTAAAATGAGGATTAAGTTTCTTTGCTCTTTCAATTCTTGAGTTAATTATCTGAATTGATTTATCAACCTCATTGTAAACCATCCCCTTTTCAATGTACATCATACCTAATATCTCGTCGGGGTTATCCTCTAAGTTTAGGTTAGAAAGATCGCGGTGAAAACTAACCGGCTGCTTCGTAAAGTCTAAATTCAATACATAATCAATACCGTCAACTGTTATCTCGTTAATCAAAGGCGCCAACTTGTATTTGTTGGATGAGATTAGTATTTCAGCCAAAACTAACCTATTAGACTTATCGTCATAGATATCGAATGCACCTTGATCTTTGCTAAAGAATAGAGCGTTTAAGTCAGAAACTTGGACAGGTTCTAAATCGTTTATGAATGATTCGCTGACATCATCACCCGCCATGCTTCTTAACTCTAAATAGAATTTTAGGTGGCTAATGTTCATGTCGTGGACGGAGTCGGGGATGTTGATTTTTTGATTCATAATTCTTTTTTAATCCAACGTCCATATGAATCTTCATAATAGACTACATTGCTTTTGGAATCATATTTTTTTTTAATACAATAACCATGTGCAGTTTCATGATAGATCACATTGTTTTTGGAATCTTTAATTTCAAATGGGAACTCTTTTATTTCTAATTGCTGTGCTATTGTCATGTCATTTAAATTAAATTCAATTTATAAATTTCATTCGCAATTTCATTTTGCCTCTTACATTTATGACTTTCACTCCCAAAAATAGTCTCTTTATTGTCAATATGCTTTATCCACCCTGCTTCATGGCTCAACAAACCTATTTGTTTTTTTTGCTTTGCGGCTTCAAGCGAGAAAACTAGATCACTCATTCGAAGGTCTGGAGCATCTTTTAGGTTTAATGGGTGAAAATACTTCGTACTGAATGCTGTCACACCTGTACCACACACGTCGATAGCTTGGTCGGTTGTTACATTATTTAAGCAATGAAATGATTTGTGCCCTCGATAATAGTTTAAGTTCTCGCCAAGCAATTTACGGCCATGATACGTAACTATGCAGCCGTAATACTCGATAAAATTAATAGTATTCTCAATGTAGTTGCCCGGATAGATTAAATCATCATCCAATAGGAAAACATAGCAATGTTCTTGAATTGAATCCAAGACGCTAAACTTCGCATTATCTGCTCTATCCTTGGTTGCCGCCGAATTGTCGATCACATAAAGCGAATCGAGTTGATTGATAATTGAATTTATCGAAGCTCCTCGAGTATTCGCCCTCTTATCGTATGTTGCCATGCACCCAACCGCCTTCATTCGTTCTTATGTGTTTCGTTTCTAATTATAAGCATTCCAACAATTATAAGAATGCAGCTTATCATAATGGATAAGCAAGTCATAAAAAATACGTCTATCATTTGTATCTATTTTTAATCATTTCAATCTCCTCTCGTCTCGCTATTTGATTAGCATCCTTACCAAGGCTCTTCTGCTTGTCGTGTCTACGATAATAGTAGTTAACCCTCGGAAGATACCCAAGTTCAAAACCGTTTTTCAATAGCCTTAAATTGACATCATACTCCTCACCACATGACAGGGATTCATCAAATGGGAATTGTTTCAAGACATCTGCCCGATACATAACCGTTCCGCCATGGATGACGTTACGATAAATCATTTGGGCAAGGCTTGGATTACGCACCAGAGGCTGTTGCCTTATTGTGCGTCCGCCTTTCGTTGTCAATGCGTCGGCATGCATAAAGTAAAGGTTATTCGATTCCATGAACTCAACCGATAGCTTAATCGAATCGGTTGGTAAGGTGTCGTCCTCGCTTAGGTATCGAATGTATTTGCCTGTCGCCTTTGCGATACCTCTATTTAAATTGGTAGACACATTAACTTGGCCATGTTCGATTATCAATTCAATTTCGCCTTCGTAGTTTTGCCGTTCAACTGATTCTATGGCGTTGCGCAACCATCCCCTGTCAAAATTATAAGGGATAATTACGCTAACCTTTGGCAAGGCTACATCATTGCTTGAATACTCCATACAATTGTTATGATTGCAATAATTACTACTATCAAAGAAAGGCATCCTTGTGCTTTCGTTGGTTTGTTTTCATCTCCACCTGTTGGGAGTGTTGCGTTTACTTTTGTCATATACTTGTTTTTTGTTTAAAATACTTCCTGAATTAGATTAAGACCCTCCTCGCAGCTGCTAATCTTTAGCTTGATCAATTCTAATGCTCTTTTGTTTTCAGTGTCTTGGTTGTCATTTCTAGCTATCCCCTTTGTACTTCGGACAATTCGCTCAAATTCTTTCCTTAGCTCTGTCATGTGCAAATGAATTGCCAATGCTGCTTCGCTCGTGAAGTGTTGCGTTTCTGGTGCTAAAGTCATTTCTTTTGCTTTAAGATTTCATCAATTAGTTTTAACGCTGCATCCATCCCTTGAACGAATGCCACTAGCTGCTCCGTGTTCGGATTAGTTTCGTTGAATTTTACAATTATTTGCTCCTGCTGCTCCCTTGTTACTATCATATCCTTATTTCTTTTCAGCAAATATATAATTATAATTATAATTGAGCAAGTTTATTCAGATAATAATTCTCGAATCTACCTATAAGACCCACTATATTTACCTTCCGAACCTTCAAAATATTGAATTGCATTCATTGCATCATCATTAATGTCAATTGGCTTGCCTGTTGGATTGCCTTTGGAATCCTTACCCCATACGTAGCCACGATTCTCTTGGATAATATTGACGCTTCGCTTGGTGATATAAAATAGATCCTTATTCATCTTCTCAACTGCGTAATTTATCAACCCCGTTTTGCCATAACAAGCCGTTGCATTCACTCCGTTGGTCTGTAATTCATTTATGAGTTGAGGTGCCGAGTTGTCACAATAGGCAATTGCATTCTGCAGACCTTGCTCAACGATATGCCTAGCCATTACAACCGTACCCTTGTGGCTGCCATAGCTCACTTCATCATAAATTCTTCGCTTATTCCATTCGTACACGGCAATACAAGCCTGTGGATGTTCCCAACCGAAATCTATTCCCAAACCTAGTAACTTCGCTTCTTTTGGCAGTTCGTCTATTATTTCCCAATTCTCGTATACAGCTCCATCCAATATCCCTATCTCTCCTTTACCATAAACTCGCCACTTATTTGCCCAGTACTTATTGATCTCCTCGTGTTCAACCGTTGGATCATCTGGAGCGAATGCAACCCCATATCCTTTGAAGTGGTATAGCAATATTTCATCCCTCTCCTCTTGGGATAGGTATTCATTGTCAATAAATGTGAGTTTCAAATATTGGCAGTCTTGACGCGTCTCAATTTCGTCGTGAAACCAAAACTTTGCATTTGGGTTGAAGTCAATAAATACAGCCTTTGCTCTTGAAGTAACTTCTCGGTACGCTTCGAAGTTTATTTTATTGGCTTCGTTCACAAAAATAATATCAGAGCGTAAACCCTTTCCAATATCGTCCTTATCCATCCCTAAGAATCGAATGAATGAGCCATTAGGAAATAATACCTTTGCCTGTCCGCTATCCTTACCTAATACTGTGCAGTTAAGTCCAAACGATTGAAGTATAGTAATTGTGTCTTTCAGAACTGTGTCGCGCATCTTGGATAATTCTGCACTTACAACGTAGCATTGTTTATTTGGAGTGCCTGACAAATGGTTAATTATAAGCATCATTATCGCAAAGGTCTTCCCAGCTCCTTGCCCACCTTGAACACCTCGAATTTTTTTCTTTAAGGCGGCTATTTTCCTGAGTGCGGTTGTTTGCTCCATAATTCAAAGATATGAAAAACCCGCCAACAAATTAATGCGGCGGGTTTTTCATAAGAATTGTCCTAATCCCCCAACGGGTCAATGTTCAATATGTTGACGTTGGCTGTCGTGTCGATTTGTTGGCGATCCGTCATGCCTAGGCGGTTCTTTGCGTAGAATATTCCCTTGCCTTCGGTGGCTACAACGTCAACAGCTAAAGCCTTGAAAATCTCGTCAATATCTTTTATAGTGTCGCATTTCTCATTCGGCTCTCCATTCTCCCCTGTTGCGCTTAACCATCTATACCAAGTAGCCCTATTGATCGAATCCATCCCATTCCTAGGCAGCCAAATACGTAAGAAATAACTAATCGTTGGAATCCTTCTTGACTTCACTTCCTGAATTCCTTTATTGGTTGCAGTCTCGACGACGTTGTTCTCACATTCGTATATGTACTCCCAAGCCTTATCAGGCAATGCCCTTATGTATTGTTCACTGAATGCCATAATCTAAGCCTTTGACTCCTTTTCGGCTCTCTTTTGCTTTCGATTAATTCGCATGACCGTCGCAACTCTTTTGCATCTATAGCAAAGCTTAACCAATCCATAAAGCGGATTGAATTTATTCTTGAATAGATGGTCGAGGAATGATGAAGTCAATAGATTGCCGAGTTCCTTGTCCTTCAACGCTTGCTCAATTGCTCGCTTGACTATGATTGGATGTGCAAAGATATAAGCGTTAACTTGACCTGTTGGAAGTGTAACAAAGTCGATCATCTTTCGGTTGCCATTCTTATCAATAAGACATCCGGGCATCCCTTGGTAGAATCCCCCATCATTTTTGTACTCATCCATTTCAAAGCGTTTACGCAGCGGAACAACTCTCCCACTTGCAGCACCCTTGTTTTTCCTTCTGTTCAGTCTATTGTCCATCATCCGAGATATTAAAATAAGCCTTTAACTGTTTTGATGAAGGCTTATTTCCGTTATTAATTGTCGCTTTTTCGTTTGAACTTGCAACCGAATTGAACTTCTCCATCATTAAAGCGTATTCAGTTTTTGGCTTGTCGCTTGTCGGTTCAACTTCTTTGATTGGAATAATAGGCTCTTCGACAAATGGTTTTGCAACTCCATTTGTAAATCCTTGCGTGTCGTACATTCTTAACCAGTTGGTTAGGATTTGATTTGCAAATATGACGCAGCTTGAACAGGTCGATTTCAATTCAGTATTCGGTCTACCTTGAGCGTTTAGGATTTCATTATACGCTTGCTTAACGATCTCGAAATTTCGTCCTGCATGTATTACTTTTTTCTCGACTTCCTTTCGGATTTCCAACAACTCGGCTTCAACCGATAAAGGAATTAAGCTCTTGCCATCCCAATTTGATTTGACTTTATTTTTTTGAAACATATTATTTATAAGATTTATATCCAAGCAAATGGTCGAGCACTCTGCTTGCCACCGAATTGGACATGATTAAAAGAATTGAATTTACCAAATCGCCTGTGGCAAGGTAAAGAATAATTGAAGCAATTACACCTAACCAAAACGAGGTGCAAAAATAGCAAACAATCACACGGTGCCACGGCTTGCGCATTTCTACCTTACTGACCCATTGCTTGTAAGAAAGTAGGTATAAAAGGAATTTATTAACCTTCAATAAATCAAACCACAAAACCACACTAAAGGAGGTTATGATCTGGGCTATAATTAGTATCTGCATAAAATTGTTTTATTGCTCTTTTTCTGTATTTCCAAAACGAATCCCTGTTCATTTCGGCAGCTTGGCAAGCGTGATTTATATTAGGTGAATATATCGCTAAGGTAATTATATTTTTACAAAACATAACCTCATCCGAATCGCTTTCACTTTCGAGCCAATCAAGTAGGATCAATTCCCGTTCAATTCGCTCGTCATTTATTGGTTCAACTTCCTGTTTGTTTTCCGAATACTCGACGAGACGAGCGCTCTCTTTTTTTAATGCGATAGATTCGTTTTTAAGCATCCGGATAAAATAGGCTTCAATATTGTCAGCTCTCCAATTAGGCCGTCTAATTTCTAGCTCTCGGAGTAATAGCCAAGTTCGATTGAATAGTTCGTCAGGATCAAAGGGGTGAAATTTTAGAGCCGCACTTTTGCAACTGTCTAAATTTATAACCTCAATTGAACCTTTTTGCATAAGTAAAGTTACAAAAATATTTCAAGTCCATTTCGAGCAACGTAGCAAAGTTTACCCGTTGCCTTTTGAACCTTATCCTTAAACATCTTCTCATCTGAATTGGTATCACTTAAATGTATCAATACAATATTGTCAACTTTTGACAAGTTATTCGCTTTCAACAAGTCTATGCAAGTCTCCAAACTCATGTGGCTTGATTTAATTCTGTTGGCTAAAAATTCCTTGTCATCTCGATACTTCTTATTAATAATCTCCTTCGAGTAATTTGCTTCAATGATGATTTGATTTAAATTCTCGAATTTGTACGGGCAATAGTAGGTGTCAGTTAGGAATAAAATTTTACCACATTCTTTGTGGTGAATTAATAGGCCTACCGTTGGTACGTCATGCTTGACAGAAAATGGAAGAATAAAGAAGTTACCTATCTCTTGCATCAAAAACATCCCTTCGTTAGTTTGGAATGGCTTGAATCTGTGGTGTCGAGTTTTAAATGTGGCTTGTTGAGCGTAGATATTAATTCCTGCGTTGGCATAGTCTTTAAGATACTTAGCATGATCCCCATGCTCATGAGTAACAATACATCCAACCACTTTTGATAGGTCGAAGTTTAGGTACTTCTTAACCTCTGATAACTTCACACCGCATTCAATCAGCAAGCATTCACCCGTTGAAGAAAGGAGCGCATACCCATTGCCTGCGCTCCCCGTTTTTATCACTTTGAGTTTCATTAAAAGCCCGGATCTTCAACTCCAACATTAGGCTTGATATCGCTCTTCGGCGCTTCCTTCACTTCATCAAAATCAATGACCTGCTTATTGGATTCGGTTTTGATTTCATTCTCAACTTGAGCATCAACAACCTCCGTGTGTAGTGTGTATTCATCTTCGTTATCCGTAAGAATAGAATCGTCAGAACCTCTAATTAATAGCTTGCACGCTCTTGATATTACGGTCTTGATTGCCATTTGGTCAGGAAAGTTTTTATGTGCCGGGCTATTTCCTTTCATGGCCCCTTGATTCCATGCTGCTTTAATTTGATTCATGGACATCACCTCGGCAAAAGAACTACCGTCGTTCATTGTGACCACAGCATATGCTCCAATAACTTTCTGCTCGTCTTGAATTTTAAGGCTGCCATTGTGCTTTATGATGTACTTCCGCCCCGTGGCTGCTTCAACTGAATAATCAAATTCCTCACCGCTAAAGACTGCATTCGCTTTTATATCCGCCATGCCGCCCCAACGTTTAGCGAGAGCGATATTGCCAGTGTACTCCATTTGGCACTCAAGCTTATCGCCATACATGATGAATGCGCATTGTTTTTTCATTGGAGACAAGCCCCATACTACCATTCTAAGTAGCGCATTGGCTATGCTTGCTTTAGTACACACCTCTAAAGCGTTCTTTTTGGCTGCATTTTGCGTGTCCAATAGAATTAAATACGCACTCTTAACCGCATTCTCAACTGAATAGTCTTTAGGAATTCTCAACTCACCAGCGTTCTCGAACGCTTTAACCTTTTCCAATACTTGAACGGTAATATCTTTCACCGCCACCTCATTTTTTTCTGCCATAACTTTGTTTTTTATTTGTTTTTTATTTGTCTCAAAGATAGTTATAATAATAACAATCCAAGCAATAAAATTAATTTATTTTTCAACCTTTACTTGAATTGTGCAAACGATCACCTTGGCCCCGTCTCCTAGGAAATTATAGAACCCATTTGAATAACCGATATACTGCATAGTGGAAAATTCAGAGAACTCCCTGGGGCATTTCATTAGCTTGTCACCTAAAAGATATTTGTGTATTCTCCAGAATTGCCCCTCACCTAAGCGAGGGGCGTTATAGATTATCTGATTTTTCATACAACTCTAAGTTTTTTATCGCCTTCACTGACAATTAGGTTAATAATTTGCGAATTGGTTTCGATTAATTTCACAACTGACTCCCGTCTATCAATAAAAATAGGCCCATAAACGTTGTGGAATTGATTTAAGACGTTTATAATTTCAAGCCCTGCATTAATCTGCATTGCCGTATTAAGGTCGCTATAATTGACACCGTTAACCGTACAAATACAAACCTCATTCTCTCCTCCGTTGATTTGTATTTCGAACATCTTGAACTTGACCAATGAGAATAATGAATTTACTTTTGTCTCCAACAAATCAACCATTGATCGGTTTAATGTTTCAATAAGGAATTGAGTACGCTCTAAGGATGCTATTGATTGAGCAATTGTTCTCTCTTCATTCGAAAGCTGTTCAATTCGCTTTTGCGATTCTTTAATTTGATCTTCTAAGCGCAATTGATTTTTGAGCAATTCGATTTCGTCGGTGTGTATTTTTCGTTTGTTGGAGAACTCGGGATTAACCTGTCCAATGGTTTTCTCCTTAGATTCAATATCCGCTTTGATATTAGATTGCTTTACATAAAGTTCGCTTGTTGCTTTCAGTTCACTTAATAATCTAGTATGAACAGTCTCGAATGATTCGACGGTTCCTAATTTTGGAACGGCTGCAATTTGCTTATTCAAGTTGTCAATGCTTGCTGCTAATTCTTTTAACTTGATTTCTTCCGCTTGGATTTCGTTCCCAAGCCGAACACCTTCCGCTTTTATGTCGTTAAGCATTTTGACCTTATTCAGATTGAACGACTCCTCCAGCTCCATTCTTTTAGAAGCAATATCCACCTCATCAAATTCACGTTGGCAAGTGGGGCAAGCGCAACTATCTGAATCCATTTCGAACGGCTTAGAATTAACTGTATGCCATTTCTCACGAACTTCAATTAAGTATTTTCGTCTGTCCTGCAGTCTAATTGAATTTTCTCTTAAACGTGCATTTAATCTTTCAATTTGCAACTTCAAACCCTCCTCAACCGAATTGTCAACCGTGGTTAATTGCTTTGCTTTGGTCCTTACATTTATTTCCTCCTTCTCCATTTCAACTCCTATCGAATACAACTCCTTTTTCAAATTGCTTAGCACTTTAACGTCCGAATCTATCAACTTCGATTCGTTCGCAATTGATTCGTCAATGTTTTTGACTAGTATTTCTTTGGCTTTAATTTGCGTTCGGATATTTTTAAAGTCGATCTCTTCAGGAATTGAACGGAGGACCTCGTCGATACGTGTCGGGATGAGTTTCAATTCATCTTTTTGGGTCTTGATTTTAGAGGTGAGGATCTTTTTTTGATTGTCGAGGTCTGAATCCCTAGCAAGTAAATTTAATAGCTCTTGTTTTTTGTCGTCGCTTACGTCTAGCTTGCTGACAACTTCGTTCGAATCCACCACTCCAACTATTGAGACAAGAATTGACCTCCTATCTTTCCAAGGCAAAGCATTGAACGCAGTTGGTGAGGTAATTAACTTGAATAGCTTCTCGTCGATAAGATCATTAATTCTCGTTTGAAACTCGGAAAGCTTCAAGGGAAGGTCATCTATAAAATAAAGCGTTTCATTTCCTTTAAACTCCACATTTTCAGAACCTCGCTTAGTTACCCATTGCTCACGAAGGACGCGTTTAAAAACTAAATCCACTCCGTCAATTGCTATCGTAGCGAAAACTTCAACATCTTGTTTGTCTATTGTTTGACCGTTCGGGCCCGTGTACTTAACCGCAAAGTCCGAACGGTCATTCGAATCCTTTCCGAACAATAACCAAGTGAACGAATCAAAGATAGTTGTCTTTCCCGCTCCGTTGTCACCATAGATAGATGTCTCATTCGTGAAGTCGATTACTTGTTTTTTTGCTCCCTTAAAATTAATCAAGGTTAATTGCTTTAATTTTACTTTCATTTCTTTCCTTATTACTTGATTTTTTTGTCGAGCATTTCTAAGGCTACTCGAATTGCCTTTTCATTTGTCAAATTCTGACCGCTTACTTTGCGAACCTTGTCCAGAGTTGCGGCCATTTCGTCTGTGATTTCAATGATGTTTTTTGCCATCTTTTTTGATTTAGTTTATTAATTGTTTTAAGCAAAGATAATAATTATTATTTAATAGTTGTTATTATTATAATTTATTTTGTATATTTGTCAAAAGAATTTGAAACAATTAAAAATAGGAAAATGAAAACTAAAAAAGCAATAAAAATAAAGTCGATAAAACACGGGCAGAAAGTGAAAAAGGAATTTGTTAGGTTGGGTATTGATGTATATGATTGTAAGTTTAATATTTTTGATTATTATTATTACTCATTCAATAATCTAACTCATTTTTCTCCAAGCATACCACCCGGCTACGAAGAAATTACACTAAAACAACTCAAGCAAATCGGGCATGAATTGGATCAAAAAACACAAACCAGCCTAACTAAACTAGGTAACCTATACCAATTAAACCGAGAGTTGACGGATGATGAAATATTAATGATTGAAAACTTATTGAACCAATGAGCCAACTAACCAACCTCCACGCTCAACTACGAGAGCAACCGAGCCGACGGATACAAGACGACAGAACTACGCTTCTAATGAGTTACGAATCTAAGCGACGGGAATACAACCGCATAAATAAAACTAACGCAGATCTGTACACGTTTATTCACTTTGAACAAGGTGTATTTATAGAGAAGAAAGACGCTATTAAGCACATGGAATTTGAATTGTACATGATGCGCACACCGAATAGATACTTGCGACTTGCTAAGTATGGGAATAATAAAAGGGTCGGCTTTATTAATGAATGGTAATAGTTTGTATATGAGTAGTGTGGCGTTTCGTTATGACAGGCGAACCGAGTGAGCGGTAGAGGTAATAGTCAATAACTCTCAGTGGGTTTGAATCCCATAGCCGCATTACTCATATACTTTTTTATAAAATCGTTTAATGCATGCTAACGGATTAAAATAGATAAATTATGAATACAGATAAATTATTAAAAGAACTTGAATTATTAGCAGACAGTTGTGAAAGTAATTACGCTTTGGAAGTTAACGGATATTCACAAGGTGTAAATGACTCAATAGACTTAGTTGTTGCGGTACAGAGAGAACAGTTAATTACCTTCTTAAAATGGGTTGGTGACGGATTTAATTTTGAAAATAATGCCGAAAAGATTGTAGATGAATATTTAAAAAAGATATGAAACACCTACTAATCACATTCCTAATCTTTACAACGTGCCATCATAACAAGGTAGCTGTGAAAGTTAATAGGACGGTATTTAACACGATAACAACGCATCAACTAGGGATTTGTATTCCTGATAGAATTGAACTACCTACAATGAGTTATGGAAGTGGCCTAACTAAAAGACAAAACCAATCGCTCGATTTTTACGGGTATTATAATTGAAAAAAGAACCCCGCTCAAATCAATGAACGGGGTGAAGCCCATTTGAGTTGTGAAACAAAAAGACGGGGCTAGACAAAGGTAGTTATTTAATTGTGATAATTTGATAGTGATTGAAAATAATTATTATCTTAGTTGCGTGAAACGAATTTAAAAATATTATTGGTTAGGTGTATTAATGCTAATGGTAAGTGTATGTACCGTTATGAGGTACGAATAATGGAATATAAACAATGTTAGCGTTTCGTTTTTTGAGCGTTGGCATCAAACAAAAATAAGATGAAGAATAT
>Ga0208770_1001266_pt1 | contig 12969 bp, 23 predicted proteins | sample AntAceMetag02UK9_FD_184771 | JGI IMG/M metagenome (GOLD analysis project Ga0208770, IMG submission 184771) | Saline lake microbial communities from Ace Lake, Antarctica - Antarctic Ace Lake Metagenome 02UK9 (SPAdes) (version 2) | ecosystem: Environmental > Aquatic > Non-marine Saline and...
ACTTAAGAATTAGAAATAGGATTATCCCTACCGTGAGTGTAATTTCCATAATAATCTCCTACGATCTTGGGACAGAATTTGGTGAATACAACGTACCATCAGGACCGATACACCAAGCCTTTCGGTTCCCAATAACTTTAGACACTCCTGTAGCCTTAGATACAACAGTGTCGTTAGCTGGAGTTGTCGTGAGATGATGTGCTCTTGCCACACAAGCTGATGGGTTGTTAATTTGTTCAATCCTATAACTGAAAGGCTTCACCGGATTACCGGGAAGAAACAGCATCACGACAACGAGAAATTCACCTACCATATCACCACTCCATAACTTTGAACTGGTGAGAAACCCCAGTAGGACCAACATAAGACCAAGCTTGACGATCATGAAGTGTACATCCAGAAAGAATGAGCAAGCTAATCATCAATGCGGGAATCATCTTCAATATTGAAATATACAAATGGACCTCCATAGATACAACGGTTATCGGGATTTGTTTTTAGGTTTGAGTCTCGCCAACATTCGCTACATACCTTGCAGACAGTAGGAACATAACCATTCTTTTTCCAATCAAACAAAGCTTAAAGAGGGGTATTTCTACCCCTCTCCCCTAGTTAAGCTGCTTCAGCGAAAGCAACTGCCTTCTCAAGAGCAGCTTCTTTACGATCCCGGTTCACACCGTACCAAGCGGACTGCATCCGGGTATCTGCTTCGTGTCCCAGAAGGTGATCCGTCATGAACGTCACCGAATTGAACGCTGACCACCAAGAACCCTTTGCGAAGTCAGCACCCGGCTGAGTTTCGAGAATTTCGAAGGCAGTCTTCGAATTTCGGGAAACCTTTGCCTCTTCCCCATCCTTCGCCTTGGCGAGTGTCGGGAACACTTCGTTGAAGAATTCAACCACACTGGTGTCGTTATACCGCTTCGAAGCAAGGAACTGAGCAACTTCCCGATAAGTACCAAGCTTCTCCTGAGCAACACCCAAGGTCTTCTTGACATAATCAGGATCAAATGCTTTCCGATGGTTGACCTTAACCTGAGAATTCTTTTTCTGAGCATTCAGAGCAAGGCTCAGAGTATTGTTGCAAACCACCCGGATCGGAGTCATCCGAACATCGATTGCAGACCCGAACTTATGAGGATTGGTAAAGAGAAGATACTGATCAACAACATCATCCTTAACAACCTCAAACGATTCGTTGACCTTGGCAAGACCCCAGACAAGCTGCCCATCCTTCAAAGAACCAGCAGTGTGCATTTCCATGTCACCGGCCATCACGAATTCATTGAAGAACTGAAACGCTTCGCTGTTCTGGAGAGGAAACCAGCCATCACTGACAACATCAAGCACTGTACCGTCTGAAGAACGAACCAAAGCTTGTTTGTTCACCCGGTTGCCGGTAACGGTCTTCTGTTCACCAGCAAAATTGTAAAAGAGATCGGTACGCTCAACCGTCCAATCAAGACCAGCCTCTACAAGCATCTGATCCGGGGTAAGATCGGCAAGAACCTTCTTACCAAGACCATGCCAAGGAACTTGTCCAGCGTAGGCCATTGTTTCTACATTATGCGACATGATATATATTCCTTCATCTTATTAACTTATGATTTGAATATAGTCCTTTTGATAAAATAATGCAAGCGATATTTTTAAAAAAATCATTCAATATTTTCGATACCAACATGATCACAAAAAAGGTGTACCAATCCACGCTCTCTTCCGTAAGCTTCAATCTCCCACGGATATTCCCAATACGCTTTGTCGTCATCTTCCTCCCAAGTTGTCTTAGTCCATTCACCATGCCACTTGGACTTCATGTTCACACCTTCCATAAGCTCACCGTTAGCCCATTGTTTGATGTGCACACATTCATGAGCTATATCAGATAGCAGAAGAAACATATCTTCCCTCAGATGAAGGTTCATTGTGAACTCTCTTGGGCGATGGTTTCGATCTTCCCATATAACATCTGTCTGGAAATTCTTGTTGAAACAAACGTGGATAACAATCTTATCTAATACTCTTTTAGAAATAAAACGAGAAAGGCAGAATCGGATCATCTGCTTAGTTAGATTTCTTGTCATCCTGTTCTTTTTTGAGTGAGGAAGACCCCGTGTGTTTATTTGCATTCAGAATATTCCTGACATAATCTCTAAATCCGTCTTTGTGTTCCTTACTAGAATTTGTCCATCCTTTGTAGGCATCTCCATGCCAAGGTGATGTCATGAAGGATCACTCTTTGATGGTAGCTTAAGTTTAAGATCAGAACCAGCAAATCCCACACAAACTAGATTTGGATAGTGTCCCTCAATACCCTTCAAGAAGGACAATGCTAAAAAGTACCCTTCCTTTGAAGTGTAGATCACCAATGGAGTTGAAAACAAATCTTCACCATAAACAATCTGTCTGAAATCGTTCTTTTCGATGAAGTCTAGGATTTTCATATGATCATCATAGCATATGGATTCTCTCTGCATGGTAGTTTTTGAAGAGGGGAATTCTTTAAAGAACTCCACTGCCTGTTCGTTACGTTCTTGAGCTAATGCAGCAGCGGAAAGAATTGTCAAACCCCACAAGGCTAGTAATGCCCATGCCATAATTCTGAAAGTTTTTGTTGTCATCAACCTCTCCCCTCTAAATATTCTGTATCCAACTAAACATCGAGTGTGCTCCCACGATGCTTGGACTTGATTTCTCTCAGACGATCTTTGAAACCATCGTCTGTTTTGATCCGACCAAGACGTACAGGATCACCAACGCTAGGTGCTTTCACAATCTCGTGTTCGTAATCTGGATTTTTGGTCAAGAATTTTTGCAGTTCATCATACGTGCAAATCAACTCTTGAACCTCTTTTGTTTTCTTGTTCGCTACTGTGTACATTGGCATCTTTATAATGATCCTCTATTGTGTATGTCCCGCTCAAAATGATTGGGTCATTAAATCCGTCTTTGATTACCTCGATAATTTTATCATCTGCCAAAACATCAACCGTCTTTTGGGTACCATAAAGGATACCAGAGTCAAAGCCGCTCTTAAAGCCATTCTTGATACCCATAACATAAAATCTCCATGCGGCAAGAGCGATAACAACACCAACAACGAGAAGCTCAATAACAAACATATCAATCATTTTCTATCCATTCCTGATTACATCAGACAGATTATAGTCTGGACTCGATACTGTGTCAAGGTCTACATTGGTGTTTTTCTGAAATGGCTCAATATAAAATTCTCGATTAACAGTGTCTTCCATAGGGTATGTGAATATGAAATCCACCCAATCATATTTGGCACAAAACCAAGATAGGAACCGACACCTATTTTGGTTGTCATCAGGTGTTGATCGTGTCTCTAATTCATAGTTGCTTGTTTTATCATAAACATTTTCAAGCGATGCTCGATCAGACATCAAAAAATCAAACCCGATACAAATCAGTTTAGTATGATCATCACGGATAGCAGCTTGCATAGCATTCATGCCAGCGTTAGATCGTCTTCGCGTAGAGCTGTACTCAACAGGTTCCCACATCTCATCTTCAGGTGGAACGATAAACCTATTCGAAGGAAAGGATGATGATTCAATTTCAGTGATCATCCCTTCATCGATAGCAATCAGAAAATGTGGAAGCTCAAAGTTGGGTTTGAAATCTCGATACAACGCATTGCATCCATAAACAACAAGATCATCTTCTTCATCTACAAGCTTAGCGATATCGAAGGTCTTTCGAGAAGGACCATTTCCCACAATAAGAGCTGTCATTATCTACCTTCATCCTTGGGAACCCAATCATCAATCTCACGCTTCTTGTTACTAAGCGTCTTTCGATAAATGAAGGGTCTCACTTCATCACGTTTACGTTTCGGCGTTGGGCTATACTTCGGATCATAATCATCATCGAAGTCTTGCTTTGCGCGACGAACTGTCTTACCCATTTTAAGTCTCTTTCTTGTCCCAGTGTGCAGAAATTGTTGGAAAAGCTTTAGCAGCAACGAACGCTGTGATTCCATCATAAGGCATATTACCATCTTTGATAGAAATAATCAAGGCCGCATCATCAGGATCAAGAGATTCTAGAAACTGGATGAACACCTGCTCCCGTTTTACCTGTGTCATGTTTGGGAACTTTGGTGATTTCACAAAGTACTCCAGCATGTGATGCTTAGCCAGAAGTGTAGCCTGTGAATCTGTGGACTTCTTCAAAGGTGTGTATGGTGGTGCTCCTTCTGGCAACAGCCACTCTACGTTTGGATCGAAGCAGTAACCCATAACAGCTTTCATTGCCTTGGAAGAAGAACCTCTCAATGCTTCGATCTTTCCATTGCGACCCTTAGCCTGTGAGATTCTCTCCAGTGCTTCTGCGATACCTTCTACCATTTTAAAACTCCTGTATGCTACCTAGCAATTTGCTAAGTTTCTTTTTGACAAAATAATTGAACAACTGTGAACGATCACGAACCTCAGCGTTCTCATATGTGGTTACGATTTCTTCTTGCAGTTCTTCTGGAATCATACTGAGATCGATAAGGTTTTTGTTTCTCTCATATCGCTGCTTCATCCCATCATCACAAAAAGCATCTAGTGGCATATCAATCCATTCTGCAAGCTTGGCCTTCATCATAGAAATTTGACGAATCTTATCTACGAATGAGTTGTCCACCGACAGAAAATTCGGGATGCTATCGCTAGAGTCACCCCGCATAATGTGCTCATGCAAAAACTTCGTTGGGTTTGAAATTGTCACCATCTTCTTTTTCTTAGAATCATGAAGAGACACATTTCCGTACCTCAACAGTTGTCCAAAATCCTTATCACCTGATACCACCATGATCTTTTCATGGTTGGGTCCAACAAGACCCGTACACCCATATTTATTACAGATTGCACCAATAATGTCATCAGCTTCAGCTTTTTTTACCTGAATAACTTTGTATGGGAAAAACTTATCCAGCTCATCTTTGATGGTATCGATGATGGAATATATCACTGCCCAATCCAACCCTGTCTTTTCTCGTTCAGATGTCCGTTTAAATTTGTAGTACGGGAAAACATCTTTGCGCCAATATTCTCTGTCATCACAACAAATAACAAGCTCACCAAATTCCTTTGCGAACTTACCGCGATACATTCTAAGCGAATCCAAAATCATATGACGAACAATCCTTTCGTCTAGATTTTTTGGATCACTCATCATAACACTAGCAATAGCAATCGCTGAGAAATCAATTAAGATCATTCTGAACCCAAACCATCGAAGAATGCATCTGTCCATTCATCGATCACATCAATATGAGGATGGTCCATCTCTACTGATTTCCATAGAACTGACTGAATGCAGTAACCGATATACGATAGGCGTCTTGCAGTGTCTGTCTTAATCGGAAACCCATTAACCTGCATGTGACCTGCAAGACCTTTCATGTATGAGTTGATCACACCATCAAGATACTCCTTGATCTGATCTTCTGTGTATTGATCATGGATATCAGCATCAAGTGTAGGTGTCTTTGGTTGAGATTGAGACGGTTGCTTACGCACAATCTTATCCTCTGGGAATTTTAGGATTTTGTCATCTTCGCTCATTTCACTACCTTCACAATTATCATAGTTTTACTAATGCGTCCTGCCACTTCAATATCTTTGGTGTTAATCTCACCCATGAGTTTACGTAGCACAACCTTACCACCTTTGGACAAACGATTGAGGACTTCTGGTGCTTTCTTAGCTCCAACACGTTTAGCCAAACTGGTTTCTGTATCATACCCTCTTATAACGGATCGGTCAACCTCTAATCCTGTGGATTTCATCGAGTTGTACATAATCAATTGTTGCGACGTTGTGTTGTATAGCCACACTTGTGATGCTCCAATGATCTTAACTGGGTCTTCACTTACCAACTTCAGTTCAGGATATTCTTGAAGGTAGTTCACCTTAGATACCTGTTTTGTGGCAGACACCTTCTTTTTCTTACGTGGTTTACGTGTCTTTTTCTTGTTGTCTGCCCACTTGTTAGAATCATCAACAATCAGTTGCAGGAACCTCAGCTCAGCTTTAATCTGTGTGGCGGTCATAAATGCATATGCTTCTTTCACCTGCTTATCGGTTTTGAACGCCTTAAGCTCTTCAATGAATGGCATATAGTATTGCGCTACACGAGTTGCGTGAATTGCAGCAATACCATTTTCTGAATAATAGTTGTATGGCTTCCAATCTGTCTTATAATTATTCCCATAAAACAAATCTAGCTGCTCTTCAACTAGGGCAATTTGTTCACCAGAAGCTTCACGTGTTCGTGCTTGAATATCAGGTACTTCTGCCTTCACCTTTTTGACGACCCGCTTCTTAGTCTCTGGTTCTGAGTATTTTTGAATTACTTCTGCAAGCGTCTTGGCAAACCATTCATGAGTTTCATCAGGAAGAGTGCAGCCATTTGTTTTAAGTCTAGAAACCCATCCAAGCTGATTTGGTATCATTACTTGCTGTTTGATACTCTTAAGTTTTTCCTCTGTCTTCTGATCCACCCCACGTTTAAGGAATCGCACAGCATCTGCACGATCACAAAAATATGCGTACCAGTTGTACGCCTTTATCATATCGAGCTTCGACAACTCACCCGTAAACTGATCTTCAGTACCAGCAACACTTTCGCCAATGGCACGATCCTTTGTCTTAAGCATGTCACATCCTATTATTGCTCTGATATCCCATTATAACATACTGGAAATATTAGTCAATCCCCTAATTTCTTTCAAACCAATCACTTTCATTCACATCCTCACCCTTCACCCACGCATAAGCCTCATCAAAAGACATGTTGGCAATGCAATGCCAATGGCTTAAAGTGCTACCAGACCACGAAAAACCCCAACAATCCACACCGGGACCAACATTAACCATTCGTTCATTGAGAATCATTGTTGAAGGCGGGTGGTTGATTGTGGCATTGTGCCACACACCCTTATCCTTCGAATATTTGAAATCGTTTTTCTTATATCTTGTTGCCATATTATACACCACACCCCTCTAAAAACATTTTCCATTTTTCTGCAACAGTTTCCCAGTCATATGCAGCATTCGCATACACCTTCTGGAATTCTAATCTTGCGCTTGTATTTTCACTACGATGTTCTCTGATTGCTGCATCAAGCCACATAGCAAATCGGTTAGCATGTACACTAAGTTCTTCAGACCATGCATAAGGAACCCCCATACCACCCAAAGTCTCTGGAAGTGCTCCTATGGATGGATAGACAACATCACAGCCAGCAGACATAGCTTCAATAGCCGAAAGACATGAAGTCTCAAGCCAAATGCATGGATAGGCATAAATGTGTGCTTTTTGAAGAGCACCACGAACCTCTTCATTACTTACAGCACCATGATAAGTGATACCCGGGTGGTTCATACATTGTTCAAACAGAGACTTGTATGGTATATCATTCTGATCTCTCCCGTAAATAGAGAAACTGGAATACACATCAAGATGAATGTCGTCACCATAATTTGCATACAGTTGTTCATAAACTGGAACAAGAATTTCAAGTCCACGATGGGGTGTTGTATGATAAATCAGGTTGATAGGACCATCTGGTTTCGTATGCTCTGGAATTGGAACAATACCATTCTTGATCACCAAACCACAATCGTATGGAACGCCAAGACACATATTATATGTCTGTTGCTGATAATTCGATACGAATACCAATGCCTCAAATCGTTCACGAGAAGCAGGATCGGCTAGATGCTGTGCTTCAGGATCATCCCAACAGTCATGTAGCCATAAGATAGACGGTTTATTCGGATCGACTTCCCGAACCCTTGAAGATATGATTTGCACTTTATCAAGCAGTTCTTCAGGCATGGAATTGAACAATCGTTCTCGCATAAGCTCAGTGCCACCACGAGAATTTTTCGCAGTACCATCGTTTGTCACACTACCGGATTTTTCATCAATGATATTGAGCTTCATTATTCCACACTGATCACGTTGTTGACAGTCACATAACGCCATTCGTTGATATCAAGATCGAACACGTTCAAGAGATGATCTGGAGAAGCTTTGCGTTCACTACTATCATCTGGAACCCATCCACCTTCCTTGATACGATCTATATTCAATGTACCACGAAGAACCCGTAAGCTGCCATCCTTCTTCTTGAATGTGATGGTGAATGGGTTTGCTCTAAGTGCTTCTTGGAGAAGCTCCTTCTTCACATTACCACCTTCCTGCAACTGACAGAACATGTGAAGTGACAATCTGGCAACTGATTTTGACCCATACGGACCACCAACATCATCGAATGGACTACAGAAATACCACCCATTGTCATCACAATAAAGCCAATTTTCTTCCCACTCCACCTGATCTATTTCACTCATTGAAATCTCCCTATAAAAAAGGGATACTGCTGTTACACAATATCCCTTTGTAAATGGCACTCCCGGTAGGATTCGAACCTACAACCTACAGCTTAGAAGGCTGTTGCTCTATCCAGTTGAGCTACGGAAGCATTAATATTTTTTACACTCTAGCACACATTCGCTTATGTGTCAAGTGTAGTATATACAAGTCATAAAGCCCTCTAACGACCTATATATAGTACATTACTTATACCAAGACATGGTTTTCATAAGCTGATGCACACTTTCATTATCAAGCCTATGGAAAACATATCCACATGTAGCCAAAGGAAATGTGTGAACCACATCTCCATCCCTAAGAGGGTATTCTGGGTCTACATACAATCCCTTACTGCAAGATACCTCTGGAACCAATCCAAGAACGTTGACAATGTTCTCTAATGAACCCCCATCACGAACAATCGTGGTCCCAGCGATACCGTCTTCTGCCCACACATTCCTGTAAAACTGACCAACACCTTTCTCAAACAGAGAAGTTGCATGTGATACCTGAGCCATAGCCTTACCGGGATTCATAGACTCAATATCTGTACGAACAAGGAAATTCAAAATATATACAGTATTAGACATCACGTTTCTCCATATCATTTAACCTGTCTTCAATTCGGTTTCGATTGATAATCATAGCCTCTTGTGTAGGCGTATATTCATTCCACAAAGACGATTTCTCATCTCGCCACTTCTCATACAATTCGTATGGGTCAAGTGTTGGTTTGTATCCACGCTTCAACATTTCTGCAACAAGATCACACTGTCGATCAAACAGAAACCCCAGCTTATCATAAAAGAATGTTACGTGTCCAGTGCCAAGAACATATTCTTTAGGTGCGTTTTTAGTCTTTCGAGCAAGCTTAAACACCCGTGGCAATTCTCTATACTCTGCAACCAAGTGCTTGTAGTGAAGCTCTTCTACTGGGATAACATTAATTCTTGTCATAATATATTCCTATTGGAAGCCATAATTGGAGTCGAACCAATACCTACTGAGTCAGAGTCAGTTGCACTACCATTATACTATACGGCTATATTGGTCCATAGACCATTTTCATTTTTACCTTCGACAACAAGGTTCTTTGGTTTCATGTCACGTTCAACGGCATCCTCAACCGATTTCAACACACCAGTTCTCTTCGCAATTTCTAACCTAATCCAAGACTGGAATATCTTACTCTCAGCCATAAGCCTAAAGGCTATCCTCTTATTCTCATGCTGGCTACGTGTTTTGTCAGACTGGCCAACAGCACCAGATTCTTTATGAACGCATCGAACTGAGCTACTGGTCTTATTGCGCTTCTGGCCACCCGGACCAGAACCACGAGAATATTCAAACTCACAATCTTTTTCAGTCACACTAAACAAAAGTTCTCTTGACATTTCAGACATACGAAATAGCCGTAAATGCTGAAAGCTCAACATGCTTCTTACGAGGGTATGCTAATGTGTTGTGATTATACGGCGTAGCCTCATACCAACTTCCAGTATAAGATGGTGGGTTAACCCACGCAATGGTGTAAAGTAGCCCATTGGTGTTGTGTCTAAAAATAGTCATAGCAATCCTCTAATTTTGGTGTCTAGCCCCGGACTCGAACCGGGAAGCGCCTGAGTTTGAATCAAGCAGGTATACCAATTCCCTTCAGCTAGACTTAATTGATCTGTTCCATTGTAAGAGAGTATCCAAATACTGCTCCAGTGTCAATGTATTTTGTGTTACCAGCAAATGTTGGCTCTGCTACTGGTGTGTGCCCATGATATGTCCGAAAAACGTTGGCACATTTCGGACGCATTGGGTCTTTGTTTGGATTTTTTGCATTATGCCAATTGATAACCTTACGAACTATCTCACGATTCCACACCATATCCATGTAGATTGATTCAGGTAGAGTTTCAATCTCTGCCCAATCTGAAGGTGGTTCTGCATGAGTGATACCAACATCACCCATAGAAGTTTCAACCGTGATTGCAAATGGCATCTTGTTGATACGATCAACCCATTTTCTCTTCGTGAGATCATCAATGGTTTTGATCCATTCACCGCCATTGATGAAATAGTTATCCAAGTCCCAAGTACTTTGTGCGGCACTAGCAAACATAAGCTCATGGTTACCCTTAACGGCATGAAACCAAGTCTCATCGAGCAATTCAAGACAACCAAGGCTATCAGGTCCACGATCAACAAGATCACCGACACTGAAAATACGATCAATATCTTTATCGAAGGAGACCTCTGCCATCTTTACCAAAAGCATATCTTTACAGCCATGAAGATCACCGATTACAAAGTCACGGCCATTTTCATTCAGTTCAAACTTTTGGTGTACTAATTTTCTATCAAAAAAATCATGTGTTAACATTTATAACTCCAATTATCAAAGTTCTAGAGACTATGCAGCCCCTAGAACCTTAATCTCAGCATGCCATTTACCGATAAAATCTCTCCAGCTTTCGTGTCGAATTTTGACAGGGAATTTCTTTCGAGAATCTACCATCTCCCAGTATGTTGGCGCGTAAAGACGAGCCTTTGGAACCCACTCACCAACAGGTTTCTTGTTGCCTTTACGATGGTTACAAGAATCACATGCAGCAACAATGTTTTCCCAAGTTGTCTCACCACCCATCCACTGTGGAATTACGTGGTCATAAGTTGTTGTCGAAATTGTAATAGGTCGCTCACAATAAGCACACAAACCATGATCCCTATAGAAGAGTGTTTTGCGCTTTAGAGCAACCGAAGTGTCTCTTACAAAACCTTCATTAGAATTTCGAGCAATCACTGCTGGCCAATTCATTTTAAGATTCTTTGTCTGAATTGCTCTATCGTATTCAGTCACCACATGGCAAGTGCCATTTAGTACCCTTGTGATAGCATCCTCAGCCGGAATGTCTTCAGGATCAGGGAAAATCTTCATTGGTTGGTATCCAGCATCAAGCACAAGAGTGCGTAATCCGATCAATCCTTTGTCCATAACTTCCCCCTTTCTTCTGTTTCTGTTTATACCTTAACCAGCATATCCCGCACTAAACCAACTCAGCTACCGGTCCATTGTCACTTGTATTTATCCCGCAAAACCGGAATAATTTCATAAAATTTCTCTCCAGATTGAAGCTTATCGACACATTCATAAACACCTAAACTGTCGAAATCTTCGGTAAGCTGCACATTACACATACGGAAATACCTGATTGTGTCTTTTTGCTCTTGCAAAAACATGATGAAGTAACCCAAAAAGAGAAAAAACCAAAAAAACAAAACAGCAGCAACAAAACCATACAAAGAAATGTCTGGAAATCTCATCATTCAGCTCCTAAAATTTTCAACGCTTTGTTATACTTTTCAATAGCAGAAACCTTGTGAGGATAATTTTTGATCAAATCTGCCCGATTGTAAACCGTGTCTGCAATCTTCACGACAAGAGCATAATCATTAACTTTCACTCGATCAAGGTACTCCCAGTAATCGTCACCCTTCTCTTTACTGATAGCATCAACTGCTTCAACAATGAATTCAGGGAAGTTCTCACGAAGATCGTCTAGCGTTATTGGTGTATCTTCCACAACATCATGCAGAAGAGCAACCACAACATACTCACCGCCATATTGACGGACTGCATTAGCAACACCTCGCGGGTGAGTAATATAGGGAGAATTGTCCCAACGGGTTTGCCCCTTGTGAGCAGACTCAGCGATTTTATCAGCTAATTGAATTAGGTTTTCTTCGTACATAAGAACTCTTTCTTTGTTACCCTCTAAACATAGGGTATACAGATAATAATGTCAACACTAAAATGAAAATAGTGTAACCAGTTGAGGTTACACTATTTAAGTGAATATCCGGTTACTATGTGAACAATTGATAAACCTTAAACATCGCAACGATCACACGCTATGGCGAAATAGTCAGGATCACGTTCTATGCCTACAAAGCGGCGGTTTGTGTTCTGACAAGCAACGCCTGTCGCTGTTCAGCGTCTTTCCCATTTAGGCCGCCATTTCGTCAGGCTTGGGAAAGCTCAGCAGCTGATCGCGGTAATAAGCATATTGCTTATCGCGCAGTTCAATCTCGCGGGGCAGGCCTTCGGTGGGGGATGTGGTCAGCGTGTCGAATTTGTCGAGGATTGCGACAATTCGGGCTTGTTCTTCTAGCGATTTTTCTGGGTTGTCGGGATACGGTACTGCAATCAACGTCTTCTTGATGTTGTCATTGTATAGACGCTTGATCACACCACCATCTGAAACGTGCCATTTCGCGATCTGGTAGAAGTAGAAAAGGTATTTGTTCAGAACTTTGCTCTCATCATTTTCGAGCCAAACGATGTTACTGTCTTGGAAATATGCCTCTTCACCATTAAATATCACTGTCCGACCGATTGTGCCGCTTGCAGATATCAAAACGTCACCAATCTTTGGATAACTATATTGTTTTCTGAACTTCTCGAATAGCTCTCTGGAAATAAAGGCATTTGGCTCTCGACCAAACGTCCCGATTTTGAAAAACGGGATGTCTCCCGCCTCTGATGTTTGGTTCTTCATCACTCGTTTGCACATGCGTACT
>Ga0208770_1001271_pt1 | contig 12944 bp, 18 predicted proteins | sample AntAceMetag02UK9_FD_184771 | JGI IMG/M metagenome (GOLD analysis project Ga0208770, IMG submission 184771) | Saline lake microbial communities from Ace Lake, Antarctica - Antarctic Ace Lake Metagenome 02UK9 (SPAdes) (version 2) | ecosystem: Environmental > Aquatic > Non-marine Saline and...
GATAACCTCTTCATAAGTTATTCTATTTAATCCCGAATGATAACTATCACCGAGATATTCCCAAACAATACTCTTTTCTCCTAGTTTGTCAAGTATAACTTTTTCAACGTTTTCAGCTGTATCTTCAACATGTTCAATACTAAATTTAGTATGGTAGTTGTAAGCCCAGATATTGATGCGAGTTTTTTTCATATTATCACTTTCTTATTTAAATGTGGCGGAACTATGTCCCGCCACAAAAGATTTAAGTATTAAGCTCCTGGTGAAGCAAAGATACCTCTATAGTCAGATACGCCAAAAACGTATCTTTCTCTAGCTTTGTATCTAACATTACCAGTATCGAAATCACCTTCCATTTTAGTAGTCATGGGAGTTCTTTCGAAATGTTTCATACCATTTGGCACATCTGTAAGGATATAAAATGCATCAGTGTCTGTTAAGTAATTGTTAACAGAGTAACCTTGAGGAATCATCCCCATAGATTTGATAGCATTGATATCATTATCAGCAGTTCCAACTCTACCAGCAGAAGCCATAAGTCTTTCAGCTGTGAATTGTAGTGCAGATGGGATGATCATCTTCATTCCCTTAGCGGCGATTTTTAAACCTCTTTCATCAGTCATTGCAGCGATGTCAATCAAAGACTGCTCTAATGAAGTTTCGTTTAAATCCGCAGCAGTTGCTAGTGTGTTAGCCACAGTTCCAGCAATTGTAGGGTGCTCTGTGCTAAATAATGCAACGCCGTCTCCAGAAGAGAATGCAGTTGTAAAACCATTATTTAAAGGAACAACCCCTTTTACTTGTTTAGTTTGAGCCATAGATCTTGCTAAAGCTTTAGTATATCTAGAAGCTAGTCTGTCATATAGATTGTCCTCAATCGCTTCCTCAGTGATAGCAAAAGCGAGAGCAATAGTCTCGTTAGTGTATCTTGCTGTGTAAGTTTCTTGAGCATTGTCGTATACAACTCCTGCACCTTCTGATTTTACTTGTGCTTGAGCGAATCCACTTAACATTACTTCTTCTTCAAAAGCTCTGTCAGATGACTCAGTAGTATAAATTTCAGATGTCTGATTTTCATACGTTTTATATTCCAGGCCGAATAAAGCATTCAATCCTGGCTCTAACTCTTTTACGAGTTGGTTTCGTGATATAGCCATAATTTAATCTCCTATTATATGCCTTCTACGTTATTTCCTAAGATATGTTCATCAATCATAACTTTAAGAGCAAAGCCCTCTTCTGTTATGTCCGAATGTTCAGGATCTTCAGAAACACCTAGTATTTTTAATTGAGCGATACCTGCCGCTGTTGTTGCAGAAATCTTAGATTTCGACATAAACAGAGGTGTAGCACCGTTTGCTGTAACTTGGTCTGCACAGTGACCTACTTCATTCTGATTGAATGCAGTGTCTGCTGACATAACTTCATACATTTGTTGCGGGTTATCATTGATATACGCAACTATGTCCGTAGCAGTGTTAGATGCCGGGGAAAAGTTAGACCATGTTGGTTTGCTTGATGTTGCATCAGTGTAAAAAACACCGTTAAGTACGCCGAGGTTATTAGCCCCTCCGTCTGCTGCAGTTAGTACTACTCCATCAGCTGTTAAAATTGTCAAAGCTCCGTGACAAATTAAAGCTGAAGAAGCGGCTACTGACCACTCACTTAAACCGGCATTGTTATACGCCTGACCAACCATTTTAATGGGTCTGAATCCAAACCCTTCTGTGTTAGCGTTAGCCATATTGTTATCTCCTTAGTGAACCTGCCTCGAAAGGCCTCCAGTTCGGTTTATATAAATTTCGTTGGTTTAAAGTAAATTACTTTTTGCCACCGAAGGTTGTACGAGAATTTCTATCAATATCGATAGGCATTCCCCTATGCTGTTCCTTCATAAGATCGTTATCAATTGCATTCATTTGATCACCTGCTTCTTTAGCATAATAGTTCTCTCTTGCCTGCGCGATCTCTTCCGGTACCCTTGTCAGCACAAGGCCTCCGTGCCCGATTACCCCTGCGTATTTGCCATCCGTGATTGCTGGAAAGTCTTCATTAGGATATTCGTCTGCTCTCACTAATTCATAACCAGACCTTAAGCGTCCTTGTATGTTTTTAGTGTCGACGAACCCCATGATTTCTATTCTGACCCATCTGTGTCTGAATCCATTTGGCGCGTTGGGTGTATCTAAGTACGATGGTGGAGCCCAAACTTTAGGTTGTACTTTTGGTGCAACCGTCTTCGATTGTGATTCTACTTTTGTGGAATCGCTTTTAGTTTGACTCGCACGAGTTGGTTTTTTATCTGTCATATGCCTATACCTCCTTCGTGATTATAAGTTGTTTCGCATACTCTTCTAGTGGCACACCTAATTTTCTTGCTATTACTACCTGTGAAGGCGTGAGAGTCACAGATTTTCGACCAGTCTTTGAACTACGCGTTGCAGAAGCTACGTTTTGTGTAGGTTTACTAGTTTTTTGTTCTACCTTACCAAATTTATGGGGGAATTCAAGTCTTATTCTTTTATCCACTTCAATATAATATTCGTCTGATTGTGGATCCATTCCCTCTTCTTCGGTTAGTTTTCTATGTAGATCAAATGCTGTATAAGTCATGGCATTATCTTTACCAAACCAGTCATTATCTTCAGCCCAGGCTTCTGCTTTTGGGTCTCTTTTTGCAGGTGCTTGTTGTGTTTGCTGTTGATATTGCGGTTGAACAGATCTTTCTCTTTCAGCAGTTTCATGCATTTGATGCTGAGTCTTGATTTCAGCCAGTTTACCTTGTTCATAACCTAATTGAGAAATAGCAGTTAGTGCTTCTACCTCAGCTTTAGCGTCTTCATTAACTCTAGCTGTGGCAAGTTTGGCTTGCGCTGCTGATAATGAAGATGAAATTCTGCCTTCCATTTCTGTGGCATAGTTTCTATCTAAAGATGTGGCCGCAACTTCATATCTGTCTCTTTCTACTTTAGCACGTTGTGCATAAGACAAGGCTTCTTCCTTTTGTCTTTCTGCTTCACGCATTTTTTTTGTAAGTTTTGCTATCCTTTTCTTAACGCTTTCAGAGTATTCTTCAACATCTTTAGAGTTATCTTTTTGTTTATCACTCCCTTCTTCAGAAGTTTTTTGTACAACCTCTCCTCCTTCGTTCTTTTCATCTCGAACATCCAACTGCTCATCAGATTTCTCAGATGCGTTATCGGACTGATTAGTGTACGTAATATTTGCTTCGTTCTTTTTTTCATCTTTCTCATATGTTTTCTCCGTTTCGTTTTCTATTTCTGGCAGTTCAACATTTGCACCCGGTCCGGATACATCTAATTCAACTGTTTTATCATTTTCTGTTTCTAGCATAGTTTCCTCCTATGGTTATTAAAATTCGTGGAATATATCTTTAGGGTTTTCCACGGTCGCTAAAACTTCATCATCATTCAAAAGTCTTATCTCACCCCCATCTATTTTAATTCGTGATCCTGCATATCTTGCAAAGATAATCCAATCACCTTTTTTACACCATGGACCTTCTGGGTATCTTTCTTTATCATAGCAATGTGGTCCCATATCTAGAACTAAACCACAAGTTGATGCTACTTGTGATCGCTCAATAGTTTCGTCTGCTAGAATTACTCCACCTTTAGTTTTTTCTTTTTGTTTAAAAGGTAAAACTAGGATTCTCCAACCGGTAGGTTTAGGTGTTTTTAATTTTTCTTCTGATTTTGTTTCAGTTGGTTTTAAACCAACTAATGTCTTATTTGGTAACTCAATTTTTGGGCTTTGAGTTGATGTCGATAATTGTGCCGTCTTGTTCATATTGCTCCTTTTTGTTTAGCAGGCTGGATATCTCCTGACTTAAATATTGATACGTTCGTATCTGTCCTAGCATATACTGATATTTCTCCATACTGTCAACCCCACCTGAGGCCATAGCTGCGATCGTATCGTCATGTCTAATCTTTATTATTTTTTTTATCTTCTCTACAAATGATATGTCTTCCATAGTAACCTTTCTATTTTTTTGCTATTTTATCTTTATTAGGTCCTTTTTTTATCACATAATCTTGAGTTCCGCTAGCCCCTGTTTCTACTTCTTTTTTCAAGTTTCTAAACAAACTCATTTCAGTGATTTTTCTGTATTTTTCTTTTAAGAAATTTTCTATAGATTTAGTATCTCTCATTAACAATTCCATTTTCTAAGTGATTTAGATAATCTATCTTCACCAGTATTATTACTAGCTTTTTGTCTTTTTCTCATACCGGTCATACGCGCGCAGAACGAAGCTCTACGTTTAGCGTCTTTAGAACCTTTTTTTAATTTTGAGGGTTTAGTTGTAACGGCTGTCTTTAATTTAGAACCAGGGTTCGCGGCTCTGTAGGATGCAACACCTTTCTTATTCAGTCCACCTGATTTAGATTTACCTTCTTTTCTAGTCCAAGCTGCACTAGCCATTATTTTTTCTTCTTAGGTTTTTTAGCAGTCTTTGCTGATCTTACAAAATTAGCTTTTGTAGGTGCACCTTTAGCCCCAGGTCTTCTCATAGACTCACCTGAACCAGCTTTGATTCTTTTACGTTTCGCATGAATATTAGCGTATAGTCCTTTTGCTTTAGCCACGGTGTTTAGCTCCTTTCATAATTGTGCCATCAGGCATTTTATGTGTTTTCTTTTTTGAATCTTTTGCAAATTTTTTTGCAATCTTTGGTTTATTCTTAAATAAATACTTTCTTTGTTTTTCTGATTTAAAAGGCATTAACCCTCGTTTAAAATAGTTTTACAACTACTACAATACTTAACTTCTTTTCTTACTGCAGTACCTGCATGATCACATTTAGTTTTAGAACTACATTTACAAAGCTTGAATTTAAATAGTTTAGCAAAAAACTTTTTCATAATGAACTAGGCTTTTCCGCCCTTCTTCATCATCTTGCCACCTGCCATACCCATATCGGACGGATAGTAACCAGATTGCATATCTTGTCTTGCCATAGCTGGATTCATAGAACCACCCATGTTTTTCTTAACTCTTTTTTTAACAGATGTTTTTCCTCTTGGATTAGAAGTCTGTTTATTATAATTACAATTTGACATTATTTTCTCCCCTTCATTAAAATTGGACTAATACCTTTAATGGCACAACCTGAAGATTTAGATGACCCAGTGCTTCCACCAGATTTATAACCGGCTCTTCCACCTGATTTATAGTTTGTTTTTGCATAGTCTCTCATATCCCCTGCGTAGTTGTCTGCAGTTTTACTTCTTGGAAGTATTGAAGCTATCATAGGTTTATTGGGTTCTTTAATTCCAGCAGCATTGGTTCCTCTATTTTTAGCTCTAATAGAGTTGTCTTGTAATTTAAGGGGTCTTGATCCTTCAGGAACACTTACGTCAAATGCTCTAAATGGTTTTATTGTTGTTTTTTTTACTGTCTTGTTATTTTTTCCCATATCTTTTGATAAGTTATCAGGCATCTTACTATCTGGTTTCTTTTTAGTGCCTCCATCATAATCATTTGAATTTGTTCCACCTGTAATTTTAGTAGAACCACTTTTACCATCTTCAGTTGATGCTAAGTCTGCTTTATTTTTTCTTTTAGATAAAGCCATTGCACCAAGACCTAAGCCTATGGCAGCAAGAATTTTTTTATTTCGTTTTCTAGATTTTTTGCTCATAATAATTTTTCTCCAAGTTACTTATTCTTTATCAGATGTGTCGCCTTAAGTCCATAGACAGATGCAATTACCCCAACAAAAATTGTTTGATACCATAATGGTAAATTTCCAAAGTGTAAGAAGAATAACTCCATTTTCTCCATATGTACAGGATTATCTGACCATACAGACCATCCCAACATTACGATAGGGATTGACAATAAAATCAAAATAAATTCGTCTTTCCAATCTGATTGTCTAGATTCTAACAGTTTTCCCTGGTAAGCTTCCTTACCTTCAGCCATTCTAGATGCGTGCATTAACTGAGCATCAGACATAGCCATCTTCGTTCTCTGTTTGTTAGCGTATATTTTACTACCTGCAGAAACGGCTAATTTAATTGCCGATAACCACATGAGTTAGTACCACTTAACAGAAGATTTTTTTGAAGTAAGCATTCTTTTTTGGCCACCAACTTTATTGATAGTCGGTTGTCCTAAAGGTGCTTTGTATTCTGTTCCGCCAGTTGCAAACCCATCTGAGTTAGATTCAAGTGTATTAGAACCATTTGCTCTAGGTGTGTCTGATACAACAGGACCAACATAATTTGGGTTATTCTTTGTAAAAAAGTTTTTTGGTTTCATATTTTTCTCCTAAGTGGTTATTGTATACTATCTTCGAGGACCTTTCAAGATCCTAACGTCCATTTGTTTCATAAAGTCATTTTCTCTTTTAGAGTCAATACCCATCTGTGTTTTAGTCAACGAAGTATCTGCTCTAAGTTCCGCTAACTCTTCATTTTGCTCTAATTTCTCATCAAATTGTTGTTGACCCATAAGATTCTTAGATTTCTCCATATCAATCTTTTCTTGCTCTTGTTGACGTTTAGTATCGTTATCCATAGCTTTTAAATCAAGTTCTCTTGCTTTTAATTTAGCAATTGGGTCTCCACCATACTCTCCAGTGATCTTAGCTTCTTCATCTCTAAACTCTTCAGTGGATTCAGCAATCAATTTAGCTTTTCTAGACTCTAATGCCATTGACATTTGCATAATCTGTTGTTGTACTTGCGGATTTTGTTGCATTTGTGGATTTTGTTGCATCATCTGTTGCATTTGTGTTAACTGTTGTATCTCATCTCTAAATTCTATCTCTAATTGCTCTTGTGCCATTAGTGAAATGTGTTCAAAGATGTTTTTTTCTAAAGTTGCCATCACTACCGGTGAATTTCTTGCAACATTACTTGCCATAAAGTTTAAATGAGTTGTAATATGCGCTTGGTGGTCCTGACCTTTGAATGCTTGGAAAGGTTTGTCACTCATTGCTTGAATATTTTCTGTTGCAGGGTCCATAGGTTGTGGTTGTTGTGGTGGTGGTAAGATTTGATCTATGTTTTTTACACCAATCGCTTCATACATATGTCTATAAGCTTCATAGAGGTTATGCATTTTAGGATTAGATTGAGCTAGTTGTAATTCTGTTTGTGCCATAGATATTCTTTGTGATTGAGAAAAAATATTAGGATCAGCAACAGGTAAGATATCTACTTTGTCATCAAAATCTGCTACTTTAATGTTTCTTTCTCCACCAACAACATCATATGGATATTCTGGTGGTAGATAAGTTTTAAAAACACCTGCCAATAAATTAAATTCACTTTTCATCGCTACATACAATCGTTTATGTATTGCTGACATGACTCTTGAACCTCGTTCTAATAGAGCTATAGTCGTTCCAACAGCTGCCTGTTGATTGCCATCCCCGACTTGCATGTCAGCGATGGAGGCAAATCTTTGCCCTGCCGCAACCACCGTACCCATCAACTGCAATAAAGTAGCTGAAGGTTCTTTAAATGGTAATGGCATAAATGCATCCTTGATACTTCCACCAGGTGCATCGACATCTCTGAATTCGCCAGGCTGTATTGATTGAGCCTCATCTCTAACACGTATTCCACGTTGTTTGAATCCTGAAGGCAAGTTACTTAAAGTACCTGCGTCCAATAATTGTCTTAATGCAGTAGTCGCCGTTCTAGACAATCCACCGATCATATGAATTAAACCGAAACCATAAAAACCCATTCCAGGTAAAAATTTAAAGTGTACAAAATAATCCTGTCTTGCCTTAGTTGGATCTCCTGCAACATAGTTTCTTCTAATTGATAGTATCTCTGATTTTCCTAATTCAAGAGTTACAATGTAAGGAAGTTTAATACCTGTGTCTTCTCCAGTAGAATCTTTATCTTCAAAGCCTTCTAGATCTAGATCAACATGTACTTCAAGAACTGTAAAGACATCTTCGTCTCTAGTTCTTTTAACACCTTCTAACTCTCTTTCTTTTTTCTCTACTTCTGTTTCTTCATTGTAGCCAGGTTGTAGTTCTACATCTTTATAGAAACCTGCTACTTGTTTTTTTCTTAAGTCATTCTCTGACATTTTAATAACATGAATAATTGCTTCAGCATCAGCTAGTGATGTTGCAGTGTAAGGAACTAATAAGTCATCAGCCGGTACGAATTTTGAAACGGCTCTACCAAGTAGTTCATCGTAATAAACTTTCTTAAACGCAGAGCCGCTAAGAGGGAGATAAAAGAGCATTTGATCGAACTCGGGTTCATACTCTTTCATCACGTCCATGAGTTGATAGTTCATGAATTGTTTTACTCTAACCGACTGATCTTCTTTTGCTCTATTGATGGCACCTATCACTTGTGTGTGTACAGGACCTGTAGCCGGTAGTAATTCTTTGTAAGCTTGTGCTTGAAACTGTGTAACCGCTTCTGCAAGAACTGGGTGAGTTGCACCACTAGCTCCTTGGAAAGGTTGTGTTGGGTTTTCGTATTTAAATCCTAAAAGGTCTAAACCTTTTGTATAAGACTCTTCCCAGTCTTTTCTTGCAGATTTATATGTCATATAATTCTCTGAAAGTTCTGATCCTAGTTTACCTAAGACATCATCTGGTAATAGTTCTGCTAAATTATCTCCGTGGCCTTCACCGCCAGCTTGGTTTACTGCTGATGGATCAAAATTAATTGTAGCACTTCCATCTTCTTCCTCAGTAACATTAATATCTTCAGGACCAACTTGTGCTTCAGCTGTTTCCTGTTCTGATATTGCTACTTCTTCGTCGCTAGGTGTTTTAAGTTCTGTCTCTACGTTTGGTAGAGCTTTGTCCATATCTGCCATTTATATTCTCCGAGTTCTCTATTGTTGTACTTTGTTTTAAAGGAACATTCAACCCCTGTGAGTCTGGTCCTTTTAATGGTGGAATTTCCTTCCATTTAACATGATCCATGTTCTTAACTAAAGTTTTATTTTTAACCGTCATCGAATAACCCCCTTCCTGCTTTTTTGTTTTGATACATTTCATATCCACTAACACCAGCAGATAAAGCTAGACCCGGTAATCCGAATCTTCTTGATACTGTTTTAAGTGCTGTAGGACTTATACCTAATCTCATAATATTTGACATTGTTGGACCCGCAAATCTTGTTGCTTCTTTTGATAAAGATCCTGCAAATGCAGGACCTAAATAGTTTAATGGATTAGTTGCAATTTCACCAGCTGAATCTCCATCAGCGATTTGTTGACCGATGTATAAAGGTTCAAGTGCTAACATCCCTGCGGGTGTTCCCGTAGCAGCTAAACCTTTTCCCAGGACCCCGGACAAGGGACCTGTAAGTGCTCTAAATGGACTAACTCTGTTTTTAGGAATAGGTAATTTATCTGCATCTAAACGGGGACCGCCTAAAGGACCTTTCCTAACTCCTGATCCAGTTCTTTGTCTGTATAATTCTGCTCCACCCGGTACCATACCTGCTGCAGTTACTGCACCGATAGCTGGTAGTTGGGCATCACCAAATGCTGTACTAGCTGGTTCCATGCTTGGTGCTTGAACCGGTTGAGTCAACATATCAATTAACATATTCTTTTGTTGATCTTCATTTGATAAATAAGTTGATGGATCATCATTTCTAAATTCTTTAACAAGTCCCGCGGTTGCGGCACCGGCTGCAGCGAACGCTCCAAACCTCCCACCTTTTTTAGCAACAGATAAAAATTTACTGGCTGCAGATTTTGCTTTATTAATTATACCAGGTTGTTCAGGAATTTTATTTACATCTTGTGCAAACTTAACAGGGTCTTCGTCAAATTTTTGTGCTACTTGAGTTGCACAACTACCACCTTTGGCAAAACCCATTCTACCACCATCTGCTTTTCTCATACTTAAAATATTACAAAAGTCGTCTGTATTATTTTGTGCAAGTTTAATAACATTACTTCTAAGAGAAGTAAGAACAGGGTCTGTTCCTTCTTGAACAAATTTTGTTAATTCAGGGTTTGTATTAATTTGTTGTAAAAGATTCTGAGATGATTTTGGATTGTTTGCTAACTCATTAAAGTACTGACCAAAACGTTGTTCTTGTGTAATGGCTTTAGAGATAGGACTAACTTGTAATTTATTATCTACAATTGAATAGGGTGTTTTGACATCAGATAAATCTTTATATTCCGATCTAACCATTTTATTTAAATCTTTTATAGTTTTATCTACACTAACTTTATTTTTAAGACCTTTTTGAATCTGTTGAATATAGTTACCTCTGTTTCTTTCAAACCCACCAAAGAAACCTGAGTCCATATTTCTTTTTAAAGATACACCTGCAAGATCCTTACTGGCAGCTCTAATAATGTTTATGTCATTTGTTTTCATCGCAGCAGCAAGACCTTGAGTATGCTCAATACTATAACCAAGTTTTAATTCGTCAGGGAGTTGTTTTACATCAAATAATTTTTTTAAAGCATCACCTTCTATTCTCATTTGATTAATAAAAAAGTTTTCGGATTTATTTAATTTTTTTGCCATTAACTTAAGATTTTTTTTATTTAAGTTAGAACCACTATTTTTTTTTTCAATATATTCTTGAAATCTTTCGCCTAGCTCAGGACTGATTCCTTTAAATAAAGATGTCTGTGCAACACCTGTAACTCCTGAGTCAGGTGATAGTAAATATACAACATCTTTTATACCCTCTGGTCTTACTATTTGTTTAATTTGATTTGCTTCACCTCTTTTGTCTCTTATAATAAAATCAAAATATTCATTTAATTTATTTCTAAAAACTTTGTCGTTTTTTATTTTATTTGCAAAAAAACCTTTTTTAAAAGAAATTTCAGATCTATTTAAATTTCTATCTATTACAAAACCTTCAAAATTAAAAGTTCTTCCACTAGAGCTTCCTTGTCTTTGTGTAGTATTTGGAAACCCATTTAGTGTCGGGTTAAATTGAGCTACTCCAGTTTTTGATTTAGATGTATAATCTTTTAATTTTACTTCTTTCGCCCAATCTTTTTTAAAATCAGAAATAAATTTATCTACTTGTCTTGGTTTATATTTTGATACATTTGTTTTTAACCAGTCATTTGACCATTTATCTATAGAAACTCTCAGCTTATCTACTGATGCCATTTGAGAAGCGACACCTGCATATTTACCTAGTTTAACATAATCATCTTGAATTCTTTTATAAAAATTTTTATCTGACTCGTTTATTTTTTGTAATATTTTTGTTTTAAAAGTTTTACCAAATTTATCTTTACCTGCTTTAAAAAAAACTATTAACCCATCACTTAATCTTTTTTCATAAGTGCTTGCCGGACGTGTGAGTTTAAAATTTAAATCGTATTCTCTTTCTTTAGCCATTACAGCTCCAAGATTTTAGCTAGTCCGCCTTTAGCAAGACCTTCTACAATCTTAGCTGTCATAGTATCAAAACCTTCTTCATTAGGTTTAAGACCTTTAGCATCTTCTACATTATTTAAAATCTTTTTAGTAAAGATTGCAATTTCTTCTGTTGTTCCACCTTGTGGAATCATCTCAGCGATTCTTGGTCCAAAATACTTTTGTACTAGAACTAATGGATCACCTTCTGCTCCACCGCCGCCTTGCATAATAGATTTAAAATCTTCTGCTGATATAACATCATCTAATTTTGTTGTCGGATAATCGTCTCCAACTTTTAAAGTATTGACTAAAAATTCTCTAGCTGCTGCAGTCTTACCAGGAAGATCACCTTTTGCAACACTTGCCATGATCCCTGTTGCCGCTTCATCACCAAAGTAACCTGCACCAAATTTTTTATCTATAAGATTCTTTACAATGTCTCCATTACTTACTGTATAATTTTCAAGTTCATCAATAGGGGCCTTTGCATCTTTAATATCACCTATTCTATTTTCAAGTTTAGACATTAATGGACTTGATGTGTCAATATTCTCTGCGGTATTAAAAGAAGGAAAGGCAGGTGATTCGTCAACAGGTTTAATATCACTAACTGCTTCAGTTGCTTGTCTCTCAACCATTCCTGATTTAGATCTAACGTTATCTAAGTTCTTAAGCCCCAATCCTTTTAAAGAATCTAAGCCACCACCAAATTTAGATGAAGCATCAACAACATTTTTTGCTGCTAATGGATCAACCATATCTGCCATGATTGACATGTTATCAATTAACTTATTCATTTGAATATCATTTAACTTGCCGCCTGTAGCGTAAGCTAAAGAAGTTTCAATATCGGGTAATACTTTTTCAATACCAATTGTTGCGAATGATTCTGGATTAATACTCTTTTGAAACAGCATACCATCCTTGGGCCCTGATCCCAGAAACGTGACATTAGATTTAGTACCCATGAACTTAGATGTATTAGCACCCAGTTGCTTTCCTAATTTTAATGCAAGTTTTATTAGTGTTTCACTAGCCATAATATTTCACTGTTTTGCCTCTTATCACAGGTTCATCTTTGTAATCCTCAGGGTGACGAACCATACCGCCCTGTCTAATTCTCATGATGGCTTGTGTCGTACTATCCACATAGTCATCGTGCTCCCCAAATGGGAACGACGCACACTCCTCTACAACTTCCTGTGCAAAGTGTTCGTGCATAGGAGCCCAGATTTTACCACTCTCAAAGAGAGGGGCTACAGAGTTTACTCTAACATGTTTATCATTTCCTCGGCTTGGAGTAAAGTTAATTACGGGTATATCCATTTGTCTAAGTTCGTGGGTCAAAGGTAGCCCCGATGCCTTAGCCTCGATTATAACCATGTCAGGTTTCCAATCCAAATACTGCTGGTAAGCGACACGTCTGAGTTCTGGGAACTCATATCGGTCTTTAAAGGCATCAAGAAGTATTATATTCTGTCCATCTTCATCAGTCTCAAAGACTCCCCAAGTAGTAATCGCACTATAATCTGATTTAGTACCTTTAGTAAAAGCCGTATCATAACTTTGAATAA
>Ga0208770_1001273_pt1 | contig 12938 bp, 22 predicted proteins | sample AntAceMetag02UK9_FD_184771 | JGI IMG/M metagenome (GOLD analysis project Ga0208770, IMG submission 184771) | Saline lake microbial communities from Ace Lake, Antarctica - Antarctic Ace Lake Metagenome 02UK9 (SPAdes) (version 2) | ecosystem: Environmental > Aquatic > Non-marine Saline and...
GAGCATATAGACCTACATACACAGTCTCAAGTACTGTTGCCGTGTCCGCTACCCAACCTCTACCATTTGGGTGTTGATGAGCAGCCACAGGGCCATTGCCAAAGTTAAAATTAGTCATTTGTTTACTCCCATAGGTGCGCTGGAAATCAGTGAAATCAACGTGTCGCGCTGGCGGCTGCGGGCATTGGGGGCGGCATAGGCGGCGCTGGCGGCACGAGCATAGCGTTGGCCAACTTCAATACCGTAGTGCTTATAACCAGTCATGATAGGATTCCTTTTGTTTTCCTATTATTAGAATATACCGATTCGGTATAAGTGTCAACAAAATATTTTACAATTCTTCGATCTGTAAAGCTAGTTTCATAATGTGAATTGCAGTGAACGAAGATGCAGCCAAATTGGTATAGTCGATATCCTTATCATTTACTGTTACCTTAATCTTTTCATTACCGATGTCCACCCAGCCGCTTTCAAGTGTTACATGCAAATCCTTATATTCCGCATAAGAAAAGAAACCACGTTGTTTGCGTTCACCCATATACAAGGTGATGTTATTAATATCCTTACGTAGTTGCGTTACGTCATAGATCATAATGCATTCCTTTTGTTTTCCTATAATCAATATATACTGATTCAGGTCATCTGTCAACCAGATATTTACACCTGGCTTCAAGCAAATAATACTAGATCTGCTTTATAGAGTTCTTTTGCGCGAAGCAGCTTTTCCTTGTTACGGACAGCATCATAATACTGCACAGGAAATCCTTTTTTGTTAGGTTCGCGCTTTGTAATTTCATCATCAGCCTTAGAAAGTTCTTCTTCCCAATTGTTGATATATTGTGTTTCGGTAACAGGCCCGACATAACCTTTTGCTTTATATTCTACTGCGACAGGGTGCTCATTCATCAACCGGGCAAGGTATTCGGGATAGTGTGTCGTGGGGTTGTATCGAAGCTCAAAGAACACCGAACCTTTGCCGCTGTTGATGATATCTTTTTCCATCTTGAATATAAAAACAGTCATGATAGGATTCCTTTTGTTTTCCTATTATTAGAATATACCGATTCGGTACAAGTGTCAACAAAAAAGGCGGAAGATTTCTCCTCCGCCAGTTATCTCCGATTAAGGAGAGACAACTTATTTGTGACTGTTCTTTTCTTTATTTTGGCTGATTACCTCAAAAATAACCCACCAAAAAAATGGAATGTAAGCAATAAACATTCCAACTGCTAATTCCATTAGTCTCGGCCTACATTTAGGAATGGTACTGCTGATCCTGGAATCATTGTAGTAGGCAGTGTGCCATTCCAACGTTCAGCCTGCACCAGTTCGATCAATGCCGGGTTATCACGTAGAGCAGCGCCTCGAGCTCGAATAGCGCTTGCTTCAGCATTACCTGTTAGTGTAATTGCTTCTGCTTCTGCTGTTGCCTGAGCAACTCGAGCATCTGCATCTGCTTGTGCTTGAATTACTTTGATTTCGGCCTGAACCTTTTCACGTTCAGCGTTTTGTTGGATACGCTGAACTTCTACTTCAGCTTCCATTCTTGCTGCGATTGCACGTTCATAGCTGTCATCAAAGTCAATATTTTCAATCTGCACAGAATCAATAAGGATCGGACCTAGCACAGACCCTTGAATTGCCGATTGAATTTCGGCAACTAGTCGGCTGCGTTCTTGAATTGCAGTAGCAGCATTAAATCTACCAAAGATGTTTTTAGTCTCATCCATAACTTGACGATCAAGCAGACGAGAAGCAAGGTTTTCAACACTTCCATAGTTTTCATAAACACTAACGACCTGATCGGTTGGAACTCGATAGTTAACGCTGATAGTCAATCCTGCTGTTTGTTGGTCACGGCTATAAGCTAGGACGTTTTCGTAAATCTTAGCTTGGCTACGCACATCGATGTCAACTACACGATCGACCAGTGGCATTTTAAATCCAAGACCTGGCTCAGCAGTGCCTGTGATTGCTCCGTTGCGTAGAAGGACGCCGCGCTCACCTTGGTCTACTGTATACCAACTTCCGCCCAAAATAGTCAGCGCAACAAGACCTGCTACAACTGCTCCACTAATTCCAATTACTGCTTTCATCATTTGTTCCTTTTCTTTACGTTCACGTTCTCTGTATTCATTCATGTAACTCATTTGTCGTCTACCTCAGAGAGGTCTACGATTTTAGTTGTAACAATTCCCTTTTCGTCTGTTGTATCTACATACTTGTAGCGAGGTTTCGAATTCTTAAGTGTAACGTTTTGACTGAACATGTAGACTCCATAGCCTACAATGGCAGCCAATAGCAAAACACCTATGATAGCAAGTGGCATCATATTATTTCTGCTCCTTAGTTGATTGATTGATATATTCCTGCATTGCATATTCTATAAGTTTGGCGATCACATAAAGTCCACCAAAAAGAATAATGTTTAGAACACCGTAATATGCAAAAAGTTCCATGCTTTTTCCTTTAAATTAATCTATACTTTTATTATATACCGTTTTATGTAAATGCCAACAATTAATAGTGTGAATCAATCGCAAACCCATCAGTCATTTCTTTGATTTTGGCAATGCCTTCTATGAAGTCGACCCGTTTTTCCTGGATATATTCATCGTCATCTTTATCATACCATGAGTATTCACTTGATATATATGCTTGAAACAGTTCCTCTGATCTAGATAGAACATCTTCTTCAGATAGACCAATGACATACATTCTACAGAATTCGTATGGGTAAAACATGAAAAGTTTCATACTTATAGTTGCTCCGCTGGTTCAAAGACAGCACGAACTGTTTCCGGAGTACCGTAATATACTCGCCATTTCATACGAAAGTTTTTACCGGTTTGATGCAAAAAGTCACGAGTAAATACACCGTGATCTTCATGATCTTCAACCTGCTCTTCATCTGAAGTTGCTGTAAATAGCGGATGGAGTTCGTCGATAATATTATGTAGTTGTTGATTAATATGAACTACAGGGTCTTTCAGAAGCATATGATATACCTTATGTTATACCTTCAAAGATTATCCACAACAAAAATAGCGGTGGTATCAATAGAAGCATGATTATAGCAAGCCAAAAATTGGCGACGAATACCTTAACAAATCCACGCGGTAACACATAGAGCAGTAAGGCTAGGATAATGATTATTACTAGGTCTTGCACTTAGCTTATTTGCTTTCCTCTATCAGTTTTTCAATTTCATGTCGGCACCAATCAAAGTCTTCCGGTTCTGCATTATCAAGCAAGTCGGGGTAAACATGACCGAAAAGAACAGCGACAAACTTATGTCGCATCAGGTCAATGTTATCATCGCCCATATCAAGATCAAATTGATTTACTGCTAGCCATTGTTCCCAGTTTATTCTTTACTCTCCGAAACATAGAATACTGGCTCATAGTCAACTTCAAAACCATAATACAACTTGTTTCCTGATTCGTCAACTGCTAAGATACGATCTGTGCTGTCTTTCATCCAAGCAACTGCTTCTTCAAATGTTTCAAAAACACCAAGATTGTCACCATCGGCGTTGCCTTTAGTAGTACCTAATCGAATTTTAGACATTAGCTCAAATCCATTGCCATTTTCTTGATCTCCAGAGCACGTTCTAGAGTATCTGTTTCAGTTTTATCATCGCGCACCTCAATAAAGCGAGGGTGTGACAATGCATAGTGTTCATTACTCCGGCCTTTAGTGAGATCATTACACTGCACAGTAATAATCTTGCCAATCATCTCTTCTCTGCGATTATTAAAATCAGCTAGTTGAGCATCTGAAAAACCGGAAGTCCGACCTCTAATCATACCATCATCGGATTCAAAGATAATAGCACCAAATGTCTTCTCACGAATGGTACCTGGTGTTCCTTCCTGAAACCCAGTAATGCGAAGATCAAGATCAAGCTCAAGCTTTAACTTGAGCTGTTGTGGATTAGTACCGTCACGGAATAGCGATTTTGCATCTTTAAGAATTGCACCTTCAAGTCCTGCATTCATCCAATTCGAGCAATGTTGCAATGCTTCGGCCAGTGTGTTAACTACATGAGTTTCAATTACTTGAATCTGTCTGTTACCTAATTCACTAAGAATTTCACGCAGTTTTTGAAGTCGGGCATCATAAGCAGTGGTGCATTTTTGCTTTAAGGCGGCGCAAGCATATTCTTCTAGTGTTACATAATCCCATGCTTCAAACATAATCTGATCATGTGGAGGATGCAGACTGTTGATAAGTCCATTCCCTTCTGCACGGTTCATAGGAATGCCATCAGCGTCTAGAACAGTGAGCTCACCAAAGTAATGCCCGTTGGGGAAGTCTTTCATCAGATAAAAATGCACAGGATAGTCGTATTCTTCACCTGAGCGAGAAGTAGATGATACAGTGCCATTATCCACGACAAACTCACGGTATGTACCATCAGCCTTTAGCTGCACAATAGCCCCAGTAATATTGATCTTCTTGGCAGAGTCTTTATTATACAAACCACAACGCATATAGACTGGTTTTTGAATAAGATTAGGGAATACCTTATTGATCTGAGTTCGGCCCATATTGATACGCAGGTCACGATTCAGTACTCGCGTAGCAATGAGTGTATCATCAGGTGAAAGACCCAACAGATATTCATGCATCTGGTCGATTGCAGCATTACCAGTAACTTCACGGGTAGCAAGTTTGTTGCTCATAAAATCTAGAACTTCTACAAGATTGTATTTAACTGTATTGCTTTCGCTAAAAATTTCATCTTTAGCTTCGCCTTGGTTCCAGCGTTTCATGGACAGCCCATATGTGTACTTTACGCGATCCTGTGTCATTTGAAGGATACGCTGTAGAAGTTCATTGTCTGTGTACTTTTTGAGTACTGCCAGCTTGTAGTTTGAACCGTTTTCAATATTTAGTTCGTTGATGATTTCAATGATATTCACACAGATTTACTCCATTTAGATTGTATATTCTGTTTATCGGCCATTTCGATAAGTCGTGTGCCAATTCCAGTATCCGAAAATTCTCCAATTGTTATTTTTACAATTTTATCATCTTCGATGTCGATGTATTCGGCGACCAGATGAGCTTGACAAGGAAAATGTTTTGTCGCAGGTAGTATTTCAAAACCTGTCACAACACCTTCAACTGTGGGATAATAAGCACCAAAATAAAATTCTACTTTCGTTCCCTTAGGAAAGTCAAAAACATTTTCAGGTGTGATCTTCATATGAATATTCCATTTATTGATTTCATGATTACATTATAAAACAAAGGCAAGAAAATGTCAACCACTTCCTTGCCTATATGTTACCATTCTACAGTATAACCTAACATGCGGATATGCTTTGTTTCATCCATCATTGCGGTTCCACTGTACATCTCGTAGTGTCGGCCTTCAATAAATTCACCATCCTTATAAAGATTGGCATAATAGTTACCAATGGATTCTTGAGTAAGATCTACTGGAGTGTCGAGCCGATGAATCTTTGACATTTTGAGTCCCTTTCGGTTGGTATATTATTATAATATACTGATTCGGAACAAATGTCAATCTTCGTCTTCGTCGTGTTCCCATTCATCATCTTCGTTTATAAAACCGTCGGAAAACATCGCTTCCATGATATCAGCAATGAGATCATCATCACTGACACCTTCAATTAGTTCTATGCACCATTTTGCGTATTGTTCAGCTGTCGCCATGTTATTTTTCTCCTTTTAGGGTAGAGTTTACAAATTCTTTATTTTCTGTTGAGAATGACCAAAATATCGCACTGATTGCAGCTAACACCGATAAAAATCTAATTGCGGCCCATGGAATGAGTGTGGCGGCCGGCCAAGTCCATGTTACAAATGATATGATCATTACGACCACGGGAATAAAAAGTAGCATCGCTAAAACAATAATAATCCAAGCAGCAATAAAGCTTCCGATATAAATTAGTGCTTTTTCATTTTAGATACCATTCTCCACTCACACGTACACATTCATTTTGGAAGTCTCTCCATTTTTCGTAAGGCAATATAACATTTCTCCCAGTTTCAACATTTATTCCATGGGAGACCCAGACAGTTCCTTTTTCTGAGAGTAGTCTCCCATGGTGATCGTATTCATTGTGTTCTTGTATGTGGCTGATTACCATAATCATACTCTATTCTTCTCCTGAAACCAAGCAAGCGCTAGTTTGTTAATTTCCTTGGCAATCATTTTCCATTCAAGATCTTCGTTTTCTGCCATACTAGCAAGTTCATTCTTAGACTCTTTCAGAATATCAGCGTTGATGTTCCTAAGAAACTCACCAATGACTTTTGACGACATAGAACCATTGCAGTGTTCATCAATCATTTGCTGGCATCGTGCTGGGGTAACAAATGTAGCAGCAAAGTCTTTTACAGTATCGGGCACTTCTACCTTAACTGAAGCTGGTGATTTAGTTTTCTTCACAGCATGTGCTTCAGATTTGACCTTAAATACATACGAATTGAATAGCGCTTGATTGATAAGTCCGCATGGATCGTACGGCGCGATTACAAGACCTTCGCCAGTACCAGAAATATCATATAGTTCTTTGACAAAAGGATCTTCTTCCCCAATTGCTTCTACCTGAGCCTCTACTTTTGCTTGGATAGCACGGGCAGTTTCAACATCATCACTATTGAGTTCCATAGGTTCATCAAACCAAGTAAGCACAACAATATCTGGGTGCTGTGGAACATACTGTTTGATAATATCCGGTTCAATCACATAGTTGCGCACTGTGTTTTCTGTATCTGGTTCGATATCAAGCCGAAGTACGCCAAATACATAGAAGCGCTTCTTATCAGTCAGGCAGATAGCATCCGACTTCTGTACACCAGGCCCTGAAAATTCGCCATAGATAATTACATTATCATCTACTTTCCATTCGATATTAGAAGCCCATAGCGCAAATCCAGCATTATCATTTAATGGTGTGATATCAGATGTTCGCTTTTGTGCAGTTACTTGGCCATCTACAATGCGCACAGCTGAGTTTGTACCATGTAGCTTTATTTTTGATCGCATTTGAATTGTGCCGATATTATGTTTCTGCGCTTTCATCCACACATCGGAGAACTTCTCAATAGAAGTAAACTTTTTGAATTCGTTCATTTTATCCTCAATTCTTCAATATTAACAGGTGTGTAGTCGATTGCTTCGACACTCATGTTTTTGTATGGACCTTCTGGTGAATGATTTTGATGGATATGCCCATGAAGATTTTTGAGTGTAATACAATCATCTGGATATACACCACTTCTATCTACTAGACGAAGTAAATTGCTTTCGTGCAGTGGAACATGGCTTAGCATCAGACCAAATTCCTGAAACATTCTCCACATTTGAACTTTTTGAAAGAACCCGCCGGATGACAGGAATTTAATATCATCGTGATTTCCAACAATAAGTCTCTTGCTACCTCGAAACTTAGGCCACATAGTTTTAAATCGTTCTTTGTCTCCGATAAAAACATCACCTAGATGATAAACAATGTCGCCCTGCTTTACCACAGAATTCCACTTTTCTAGAATATATTCGTCCATTTCATTTGCGTTGGAAAACAAATGTCCTCTGACAAGATTACCTGTTTTATCATCTTTAAATTTTAGAATATTTTCGTGCATCAGATGTGTATCAGAAACTACCCAAATATCTCTACTCATAATTTAACGTCTTTCATTATATAGAATGTGTGTGATTGACCATATACCGATTCGTATCAAATGTCAATCTTTTCGATTGTTGTAGGAGTAAGATGTTCTCCAATTTTATCAGCAGTCTTCCTGCACTTAGTTTCGGTGCCTCCTGGTATATATGGGCAAAAATAGCCGCCAGATCCATCCGCGAGCACTCCCCATCTTACGCATGTTTCTTTGCAATCACATAGAGTCATTATCAGTTCCTCACTAGCGTAAGCTTGTCACTGGCTCGAGTCAGTGAAGTATAAAGCCATTTCCATCGTTCTTCTCTGAAGCAATATGACTCATCCAGGATTGTAACATTCTGCCATTGCGAGCCCTGAGCCTTGTGTACTGAAATGCTGTAAGCCCAATCAAATTGCTGAGACCCCTTGAGTGTCTTCCATTCAGGCGCGCCAACATCATCCAAAAAGAAGCTCTTGTGCACCTTGACCATAACTGGAGCTCTATCCTCGTCTTGCGATTCTAGCCTCATATGCAGAAAGTTTGTCTTGTATTTAGAAGTCAGTATTTGCTCGATATTGAAGATGCCACCATTAAAAATTGCTAGGTCTTTATCATTTTGTAGACAAATCAGCTTATCACCTACGACTGGATTATCTGGATCCAACTTTAGCATCTTGCGCATCTTGCTGTTCATATCATGCCTGGTTACATTCCTACCTACAAGTACTTGGTCAACTTCAAGCACATCTTTTGATGACATTTTTGAGATCACTCTACTTTCACCATATTCACCCACATCTGGCATAATCCCATTTCGCACTTGAGTCGCAAGATAGATGATAGGATTGTCTTTTGCTTGTCTGTGAATTTCAGTGAGCATGATGTCAGGTTTACCGTTGGTGAAATATCCAGTTCCCTTTACTGGAGGCAACTGACCAGGATCGCCAAGGACAAGAATGGGTTTGTTGAAGTATAATAGGTCCTTAGCAAGCTCTTCATCTATCATAGAACATTCATCGATGATAATAAGTTTTACTGTATTGAGTATTGAATTTTTGTTCAGATGAAACGTCACTTCACCCGTCTTGCTATCTTGCTCTGCCAGATAGATCATACTATGGACAGTCCGAGCACCTTCACACCCATTCTTCCTCATAACAAGAGCTGCTTTGCCCGTGAACGATCCAAATTGGATTTCATCGGGGTTGAGATTCCCTGCGAAGTGTTTTGCTAGAGTAGTTTTTCCCGTACCTGCATAGCCAAAAAGCTTATAAACCTGTTTCTTCTTGCCTCTGCTAGTATGATATTCGTTGAACCACTTGTCAACTTCCTTTAGGGCCTTAGCCTGTTGATCGTTCCACATAGGTTACTTTCATAGTTTACTTACAACCCATACCGCCGTAACCAACTTTCGTAGGTGAGGGAAGTTCTGGATTGCAACAGGTTTCATTGTATGGTTGTCAGCCGCATAGCCGTAGTGCGCCGTGCACATATGACAAAACTTTTTGTTGTCCTCAATCTGAATCATCAGCGGCATGCACTTTTCATATGCTGTTCGCTCATTGAGGAACTTTTTCAGAGTAGGAGCATCTGTATAACGGTCCTTGAGCTCAAGCTGAACTCCTTTATAGCCCTGCTCTCTCAACATTAGTAGAGCTTCAGAACCATAGACACCCTTCACATCAAGTAGTTTTGTGTTCTGTATGAACGCAGCCCTTGAATGGGAATGGATTAGAGGAATACCCGTCAAGAAGGATATTGCCGAAGGCACGCACCAAGCTGTATTAGCTTCCCAACCGCGAGTGTCAATTGCATGTAACATAGAGGTATATCTCCTTACCTTATGACCAAATCATACACAAATTCTTTCCAGTTGTCAACAGAAATTGGCTCTCAAGCGAGAGCCTTCTGAGAGCCACTACCAATTGCACGGCCCAGGTTCACCCTATCACCTGCAACGCGGCCTGCTCCATGTGCAGTGCCATTACTGGACCGTGTACTTAGAGTCGTCCGACGGAGCCGAGGGTGTGCTTTCCGGAATTCTGCAGCGACTTCTTTTGCCTTCTGCTCTGCAATTTCAGAGATCACAAGTGCGGTAGAAGAAGCAGTAGCGGAATTTTCCACCATCTTCAGCTCGGCCTGCTGCTTGTTTCCAGCACGTTCAACATCTCGCGATTTTGCCATGGTATAGAGACGATCGCTGACTCGAGTGGCCATTGCTGCGTGGAAACTGTTTTTTGCGCCGTATCCGACAGCAAGTGTATTTCGACGATAGTTGTCGTATTCACGATCCAGTGCCTCTTTGATAACAGCAACAAGAAAGTCAGCAAGTTCTACATCAGGACGATGGCCCGTGAATGTGACAGTACCGTTCCAGCGGCTATATACACACTTCGTCTCAGTGAATTTTTCAATGCCTGTAAGGCAAAACAGTACTTTATGAAGCTTTTTCTTGCCCTTGAGAATACTGGTCGCAGCATCTTTGGTCACGACTTCGAGCCTGATCTCGCCGGAGGCCTCTGCCATGGCGAGTTCCGCTTCTTCAATATTGTATGAATCCATCAGCTTCATGGCCATAGTGAGTGCAGTATTCATTTCTGCCTCAGATGAGGCAGAGTCTTCGGCTCGAATGCGCAGATTAAGAACACGCTGAAGCATCTTGGTCCGGGCATCGGTTTGTTGAATTTGAACTTGAGTTTCCATAATATTTTCCTTTATGGGGTATATAGTTACTTATATACCGATTCTGGTCGTATGTCAACGAAAATGTGGGAAAGTTTCCTTATCCCACATTTTTATTCTTAAAAGTCTGCTGATTGAATTTCAATAATACAATCTAAATCCTGAAGCATGTGCTTTTCTTTTGCAATTTGTTTGTTTCTTGCACTATTAAGACGCCATACATCTGACATCCATTCTACATATTGCTGAGTAGAGTGTGGGTGACGAGTTTCCCCGCCACCTGTATTTTTAATAGCGCTCAATAGTTTGCGGGACATATTCAGTTTCCTTTATTTGAGCGCGGTTGCGAATTGTTTCAAAATCATCATCTACTAGCAATTTGCCATTACGGAAAACTGGTCGTAGGATATTTTCTTTTTCATCCGCGATGATTTTAGGCACTGTACGGAATCCACAGCTACCAATACCACATGATTCGATTAATCCAAGTCGACCTTTTTTAGAAGTTTTACCACGGTCAGTTATAGGGTCTTTATACACATCGTGCCAAACACTATTGGTATCCCTACGAGCACTTGCCTTCATTGCATACTTTAGAGTGTCACGATCTACTTTTTGAAGTAAGCCACCACCCATTCCAAACGCTAGATTGTCTAGGCTCAATTTTGCCTCAATCATATTATCAATCAGCAATTTCAGAGTAATAGCATCAATGCCGTCACCTTGAATAACACGAATGTAAGGTGGTAGAACTTTATATCCTTTGCTATTAGTAGTATACCCAAACTTTTCCATCAAAATTTTAATAACTTCAATAGGCATAGTAAGAGGATCACCACTATCAGGTCGAACTACCAGAGTACCACCTTTAGCAATAAGTTGTTCTTTTAGAGAAGGCCATAGTTCACCTGCTGCTGCATAAATATCATAACTGTCGCTTACACATGCAAAGATCTTACCTGCACCTGCAAATTGTTCAATCATATTTTTAAACGCTTCAACTTCATTTTCACTGCCCCAGCTCGTGATCGTGCTGTGTTCTGAAGCTGGAATGGAAACCCCACTAACATCTGCATTGTAATATTGCATAGCACCTATTACACCTTCAAATGTGTCAGTACCCATAAAGTTAACAAGGTGCGACATACCGCCTAGTACTGCTGTTTCAGTAGAACTTACACCGCGTGCACCAAAGTCGTGTAGCTTAAATAACAATTGATCCATTACTGGAATATCACTAGTAAGATCCAGTGCCTTTGCAATGCTAACCTTAGATTTACGACTCATAGTAGCAACGGTTGAAGGATACCAAACCCCACGAAGCATTGCAGTTTCCAAGTAACTTGTCAACCAGAATAAACGTGGGTCTGTATTTACGATTTGAACCTGTACATTACCAGTAGGCATAACTGTACCTTCTGGCACTGCCTCAATCTCCACGGGAAGCAAACCGTTATATTCGTTTACGATAAGTTCCCAGCCTGCACGATTAAAAGGTTCACCGTGTGCAGCGATAACTTTTTCGGCAAAGTCAATGTCTGCCATTGTAATGGGATTCATCATATAGTCTTTGATAAATGCCTGTAGTCCAAAGAATACACTTTCTGGCTCACCACCACGTGATTCGATATACGAACTGATGTGTGTAGTATCTTTTGGGTATTGTAGGAACTGCGACATTTTGTAACTGTCAGTTCTTGTAATTGTAGTTAATAGTTGTAGTATATTTTTCATCATAGAACTCCTCTAATTGATGTATATATTGTGAAATTTATAGTACAGCATTTCACTCTAGCTGATTGGTATTATTTATTTCGAGTAATTTGTTTTGTTGTAATTGTGACTTTTCTATCTGTCAACCAAATAAAATTTAGATGCTGTGTATTACATTCAATATACTTGAATGAATTTCTTAATAATGTGCCAGTGATCAAAGGCAAACATTTCACTTTTCAGTTCACCCAAAGGGACCCATTCAGCATGGGTTGCATCATCACTGCCTGTTACCTTGGGTAACTTTTCATTTGGAAATCCAAGATCAATCCAGAAACCGTGAGTAATAGTTCTACCACGGGGATCACGGCCAGGGTGATCAAAGATTTGAACATCCTTAATAGAGCCTTTCAATATCTTTGCAGGTATCTTGACGCAGGTTTCTTCTCGCAATTCTTTAATCATATTATCTACGATAAATTCACCTTTATCGAGGTAGCCACCAGGTAACGCCCAACAATCCTTATAAGGGAAACCACCGCGCTTGATAAGCAGAATATAACCAGACTGAGTAAGAACTGCGTCAGTTGTTACAAATACACTAGGAAAATTAAATCCTTTCATCTGTGACTTTTGACGGTATTCTTTAATCTGATCGTATTCAGTGCTGAGACGATCCCAGATACCACCCACCGAGGCATTTTCTAAAATAAACTTAGTCATCCAGTTGTATGTTTCTATTGTCATGGCGGACATAATATCAGTAGGCGTCCCGTCAGTAGAAAACAGCATATGACGAATATCAGTTGCATTAATATCATCTACATTTTCAACTTCAATGTGATTGCGCCACTGCGGGAAGATTTTCAAGTAATAGGAACTAGAGTCTTTA
>Ga0208770_1001274_pt1 | contig 12937 bp, 9 predicted proteins | sample AntAceMetag02UK9_FD_184771 | JGI IMG/M metagenome (GOLD analysis project Ga0208770, IMG submission 184771) | Saline lake microbial communities from Ace Lake, Antarctica - Antarctic Ace Lake Metagenome 02UK9 (SPAdes) (version 2) | ecosystem: Environmental > Aquatic > Non-marine Saline and Alkaline...
CTGCCATCGTCAATTTTTTAATTGACGAGTTAGAAAATATCATGAAAATTGGCACTGTTGCCACCGACACAGTCAGTCTTTAATTGGCACAATTGCGACCGGCAAACTCATCCAAAAAGGGCATAGTCGCGATCGGCAAACGGAGGCTCAAAAGTGGCACGGTATGACCGGCAAGGGTGGCACAGTTGCGACTGGCATATCCAATAGGTGATCACTGAAACTTACTTTTTTAAGAATTAATAGGCTGTAATCCAACATGGAGGTTTTCATTTTCTAGCAATTTGAATTGAGACACATATACTTCTTGTAGGAAAATCGTAAGAATGCTCAGGCGTATTCTAGAAATGAGGAACCAGATGTGTCTAACGTAATAAACAACAATACAAAAGGTGTAAACGAGCTTTCGCGTGTCTTAGAGCAGAAAATCTTGGTATATGAAAGGTAGCGGAAGAAAATTGTAATGTCTTTGTCGTGGGTACTTTGGTAGATGGTTCACCTACCTCATTTCTTTTATTATAGTGATAGAATACCTCAGTTTTTGCCTCTTTTTCGAACAGTTCGCTAGTTTCTACTGGCCCAAAAGCGAAGATGAACGTGAGTAAAAGAAACAAAGTTTTGAGAAGATTCATGGATAGTATTACAACTTTAAGCAATAGTAATACTATCATTTACGAAAAGCAACAGAAACTGTTCCATATAATTAAAAAAAAGTCTGCCTAAAATTAATTGGGCAGACCTGAATTATACCATGTGTGCTTTATTCTCGGATGCTTGTATCAAATAGAAAACAATGAGCTGACTTCAGACCTTGCGAGCTTACTCCGAGCTTATTAATTAATAAATTTCGCCATTTTTATACTTCCTGATCTACCAAATCAGTCACAACATAATATCGAGGGTCATCAATCGATTTTGCAATAATTGCTTCAAGTGTTGGGTCTGCTTTTAAGAGTAAAGTTTGACATTCTGGACTTAAATGAGTCAACTTCACTGTTTTGTTGGCTTCCATGTATTTGTGAGCGAGATTACTCAGTGCTTCTACACCGGAATGATCACTCACCCTAGATTCTATAAAATCTATCTCTACATTGGTTGGGTCTTCTTTAATCGAGAATTTACTGTTAAAATTCTGCACTGAACCAAAAAATAGGGGTCCCCATATTTCATATACTCTGGTGCCATCATCTTTTACTCTCTTTCTTGCCCTAATCATAGTCGCATTTTTCCAAGCGAATACCAAGGCAGACATAATTACACCGACTATTACTGCAATAGCTAAATCTTGCCATACAGTAACCGCTGAAACTGTTACTAATACAATGGCATCAGCTAATGGAATTTTATGAAGGATTCTAAAGCTACTCCACGCGAAAGTACCAATGACTACCATGAACATTACGCCAACCAATGCTGCAATAGGAATTTGTTCTATTAGTGGTGCGCCAAATAACACAAAACAAAGTAGCGCAATTGCAGCTGCAGCGCCGGATAAGCGTCCTCTGCCTCCGGAATTTACATTTATAATAGATTGCCCGATCATAGCACAACCACCCATACCACCAAAAAGACCATTAAGAATATTTGCACCGCCTTGAGCAACGCATTCACGGTTGCCACTTCCTCTGCTTTCCGTCATCTCGTCAATGAGATTCAATGTCATAAGCGATTCGATGAGACCAACCGCTGCTAATAGGACTGCCGTGGAGGCAATTAGACTCCAATGTCCTGTTAATGTATCGAATAAGCTGAAGATCTGGAATTGAAATGATGGTAGGGAACCTTCTAATCCTGATCCACCACCATCTCTTATGAATGAACCTACTGTGCTAACGTTCAAATCTCCAAAGATGGTAATGGCGGCTACAACTATGATCGCCATTAAAGCGGCTGGTATTTTTTTAGTAAGTTTCGGAAGTCCATACATGATCCCCATGGTTACACCTACTAAGCCAAGCATTATTAAAAGCTCTTGACCAGACATCCAGCTTATATTACCATTGATGTTCTTTTTGAATAATCCGAGCTGGGATAAGAAAATGACTATTGCCAGTCCATTCACAAAACCCATCATTACGGAATGTGGGATGAGCCTTACAAACTTGCCTAATCTGAATACACCGGCCAAAACTTGAATGGCACCAACAAACAATAAAGTGATAAAGAGCCATTGAAGGCCTAAGTTTTCTATTGGGATCGCTAGTGCGTCCCCTACGATATTTCCTTGCTGTATGAGATGAACCATAACAACGGCCATGGCACCAGTAGCACCTGAGATCATCCCTGGTCTTCCACCAAATAAGGCAGTGACTATTCCCATCATAAAGGCACCATATAAACCTACTAAAGGATCTATACCAGCCACAAACGCAAACGCTACTGCTTCTGGCACCAGCGCTAATGCGACTGTTAATCCAGAAAGGATATCGTTTTTAGGGTTATTAGTAAAATTGTGAAAGATACTTCGCATAAACTTTTGGTTAGAGCTCACAAAAACGAACCATGCTTACCAAAAAGCGTGATTATATATTTTGCAAGAATATGAACGTTTTGTTAAAACGATTACTACAAAAAGGGCGCAAAGCTAAAACATTCTGCAGTTACCTACAGAATGCTTGAGAAAAATTATGAATTTTTTATTTTATTGAACGATTAAGCCATAGCTGGCTTTTTTTTCAAATCATAAGCTCCAGTACCCAAACTGTTGAGTAACGAAAAATGACTTTTCAAAGCGTCGAAGAAAGTGCGATGCTCGTGATATGGCACACCGTACTCGTGAGCTGTGTTCTTAACAATACCCGAAATTGATTTATAATGGATATGGCAAATGTTAGGAAATAAATGATGTTCAATTTGAAAATTTAAGCCGCCTACATACCATGAAAACGCAGTACTGTTATTTGCAAAATTTGAGGTTGTGTGCAGTTGATGTATCGCCCAACTATTTTCGACACTACCAGTTTCATCTACTTTGTAAAAATTAGTTTCTTCCAATACATGCGCAGGCTGAAAAATGTATGCTAAAGTCAACCCACAAAGGAAATGCATCAGGACAAAACCGAGTACTATTTGCCACCAAGCAAACGGAAGGAGGATCAGCGGAAGAACCAAAGTCAATGTAGTATACCAAATTTTATTAAAAGCTACTTGGAAAATAGCTTGTCTTTTTGTGAGGCCTTGACCATGGAGAAGATTCTTTTTCTCGTATTTAAATATTTGCTCAAAATCCTTACTTAGCATCCAATAGATAGTCATAAGACCATAGAAGAATGATGCATAAAACGCTTGAAACCTATATCTTGTCTTGTATGGCTGATCCGGTGTAAAGCGCATTATCGGCTTGCTTATGTCATCATCGAATTCATGAATATTCGTAAATGAATGATGAAGCACATTATGCTGTATTTTCCAGTTTATATGGTATGCTCCCAAGAAGTTGGCTAAAAACCCTAAGGCTGCATTGACTTTCTTGTTTTTTGAATAAGCGCCATGATTTGCATCATGCATCACCGAGAGTCCGATACCAGACATTCCAAAACTCATCAAAACCCATGTGAGCATCATTACCCAAACATTGGTAACAATTCCGCTGAGCAAGACAATCAAAGGAATGAAATACAATCCGATCATAAAAGTTGTCTTCACTTTCATCTTGAGATTGGCGTATTTGCTGATATTATTCTCCTTGAAATGTTTGTTGACGCGTTTACGTAGCTCCTCAACAAATTCTGGTCTGTCTTCTTTATTAAAATTTACTTTAGTGGTTTGCATAGACGTTATTTAAGCATTCAAAGATAACTCTTAAAATCTGCGTATCCAGATATACGGTTGTTAAATGTTCGTATGTTGCATATTTGGAATTGCATTTTTTTAATAAAAAGCGAAGCATTTTTTGCACACCATTCATTATGGAAATTTTAACTTTTGACTAACAAACTTGTTTTAGCAAATTAAAGATTGTTGAAAATTTATCTAAAATTATTTGATTCAAGTTGTATTGTAATGATCACTTTGAAGTACGTCGATCAGGCGAGTATTCGTGTCGAGCTAAACAAATCATTTGAATTATACCAAATTTGTAGCGTTACAACAATGAATTGACATCAACTTGCATGAAATCAAACCCATAAAAATAATGATTAGAAAATCGAATTTATTCTTATCACTAGCGATAATAACTCTTGCTTCATGCACGAGCACAAGTGATAAAAAAAGCGAGGAAAGTGTTGATTCTAAAGAAACAGTGACACTAGGTCAAGAGGTCTCTTATACAGCTGACTCTACGACGATGAAAGGTTACATTGCTAATGATCAATCTATTGAGGGCAAGAAACCTGGCATCTTAGTTATTCATGAATGGTGGGGTCACAATGATTACACAAGGAACAGAGCAGATATGCTTGCCGAGTTAGGTTACGTTGCGATAGCAGTAGACATGTACGGAGATGGGAAACAAGCAGCTCACCCAGAGGATGCTGGGAAATTTGCAGGGCAGGTTTTCGCTAATATAGAAGATGCAAAAGCAAGGTTTGAAGCTGCCTTAACAACACTTAAAAACAATCCAAGCGTCGACACTTCTAAAATAGCTGCCATCGGCTATTGTTTTGGCGGATCTGTAGCATTGACCATGGCGAATGCTGGATATGATTTAGATGCCGTTGCGGCATTTCACTCGGGTGTGCAATTACCAGTTCAACCGACAGGCGAATTGAAAACTAGAATTCTTGTCCAAAATGGTGCGGACGATCCAATGGTTTCTGAAGAATCTGTTGAAGGTTTCAAAGCGACTATGGAAGCGGCTAATGCAACTTATGAGTATATCGCTTATCCGGGAGCAGTTCATGCGTATACAAATCCAGAGGCGACAGCCCTTGGTGAAAAATTCAAATTGCCACTCGCCTACAATAAAGAAGCAGATGAGAAAAGTTGGGAGAAGATGAAGGCTTTCTTAGCGGCATCTTTTGAGTAAAAAAACGATTGTAGGCAATAGTATTTTAATCTATTGCCTATTATTCTTCTCAAAACTATTCGCCACATAGTGCTCCAAACAAACACTTCCTGTATTAGAAGTGATGATACCTTTATTTAGCTTACTCTTATAGGAAGCCATTTTTTCAAAAATGGAGAATATAACACGTTTGTGAATCAGGTAAGAAAATTTATGCGTTGTGGTTTTAATGATTAAGATAACCGTTACATTGATTTGATCAGTTCAAGGAAATTATGGTATTGTTCTGCTGATCATTCAACGATAAGATTGGAGTCATTTTACGCCATAATCTAGAGCAAATGGATGTAGATAGTCTTGAAACCCAAAAGGTATTGTTTGGAAACAGCGCAATGCCACACAAGACTAAATTTTAACTTGAAAGGTAAAAAAGACTGATGATTATAAGCAGTCAAAAATAGCAATAAATATTATTTATTAATTGAGAATAATAGGGTGTTTCTTAGAGGAGAATAGGGATTAATTGTATTTACTACCAATTTAGGGCTTACCCTTATTGATTAATAATGGTGCGGCTAAAATTTGTTTCTCGATTAAACTACCTGATCAAAATGAGTTTTTTGGTGAGAAATAAAAAAACCACTCAACAGAGTGGCTTCAAATTCCAGAACATTTTTTTAACGAGTATAACGCAGGAATCGGATCTTGCGGGAAGACGCTAATTAGTGTCTGTCTTTAGCGTAAGAGTCTTATTCAAAATGTTCGAGATCAGGGCTTACGATAGAGAAAAAAATGAAGCCGCCATGGAATGGTTTTCTTTCGGAAATCGGTCCTCCGAAGCGGAGTATTTTTTCGACGAGCTTAACGACGAGTTCGGTCATTATAGACAGACGCTCTATTAAGGGACAGTTACTTCCCCAAGGTCATTCCATTCTATGTCCTCATAATTAAAAGAGCCAGACCCAGATCCTTCAAGCATTGCCTCTAAATCTAAATTAAAAGTAATTGCATCGCCTGCTGTCAGCGGAATTTGTTCTTCAAAAATGATGGAACTATTCCAGTTTGATCCACTGTAGTAATCATAAAATTGAACCGTCATATCATTGATCGTCTGTGGAAGGACGTACATACTCCGAACTGGGTTCCAAGCATCTATGTAGTTATATAAATAGTTGTTTTCAGAAACTGAGGGCACCATTTCTTCATCAATGATTGAATAATCCCTAGCGTCAACAGTCATCATTTCTAATGATACAGCACTGTTCTCTGCGATTTGTGAGTTGGTAAGCTGAAAAGAAATTTTCGCTGAAATATTTTTCATGTCCAATTGAACAGCAGAAGTTGCATCCGTCAATGCGATCTGCTCAAAGCCTACAAATATTGGTCCTTCGCTAGTGATACCGGTCGGAATAACCATGTCATCAAAAATCGACATTGTATCACCCTCTTGATAATAGTAGTCGTAGTGGGGATAATAATCGGCTGTTAATGCTAAGATTTTATATGTACCAGCTCCTAAAGCAGGTATAAATATGGAATCTGGAATTCCACCTGCTCCGTCATAGTTATTATTATAATACCTTGTTTCGTAGACAATGTTTCCTTCACTATCCATGATGTAAACAGTCAAGTTTTTCACTTCGTCGGATAGAACAGCGCGACCATTTCCTGACGTAAATGCATAAGTGATTGATTCTTTAATCCCCGTGATGTAGAAGCTATGGTCTCCCTGTTTTAGATCTTCTTCAGCGTCATTGGACTCACATCCGGCTAGAATAATTATAGCAATTAATGGCAGGAGGTATTTATTTAGTGGATTCATATTATGGCGATATTTATTAAAAAAAGATTCGCTACCAAGACAAATAAAAGTAGGTTTTAGTTGTAAGCCTCCATTCAATTTAAATAAAATATTGTTGATTTATGTTTGATTTTTTGCAAATACAAAAAAAAGAATCATTGATATCACTAAAAAGTTCAAAGATTAATACTTTTACTTTTACTAAAGATGCCGTTAATTGGAATAAAATTAAATAGGTGAATCCAGGTAGTTTAATTAGCGCTTGTCTATGGAATATGAGTATTATCCAGAATGTTCCAGACCAAGACGTTCGTAGTTTAAAAAATGTGAACCCTCCATGAAATAGGTTACATCAAATAAATGATCATTTTAAAAGCAAGCAGAACCCAGAGATCTGGCACTATGGATAGACTGTAATTAATCACCAATTGATTTTCCTAGTTATTTGAGTATTTTCCTAGGTCATTAAGTAATGGTCTTTTGGTTATTTTGAATAAATCAAAAAACCTAGATGAATTTATAGAGACTTATTTCCACAAGTTTTAGAACAGCTCATTACACAGAGAAAGAAATTGATAACATTCTTCGTAGTTGCGAAAAAAAGACTCTTCCAAAGTACTTCTAGGGATATTGCTTCACTCGATAAATAGAATTATACAATACCTTGAAGGAGAAAAAGAATGCGTTTTCGAGTCGTTTAGCAACATCAAAATGGGGGAACATCATGCGGGTATAATTTTGAGAAAATTTGAATCAATAGATGATCCAATATTCCCCAGTGGATATGGCTTATAAAGATATTATATTGAATCCATGAGTAAAGTCCACAAATAAGTGCCTTAAAAGTATCAAAGTTGCTGAAATGATAGTCTTCTAATTAAACTCCATATAATATAGAATGGCTGGAATTTAATTCTTAACGTTTTGAGCAATTACCTCATGCAACTTGAAAACACCTTAGAGGGCAAGACAACAGATAGCCAAGACGTCAGGTTATTGCAACTCTTATTTGATATGGCTTAGTTTTACCAACGATTGAGTGCATCAATTTTTGCTTCAAATACCTTTTCGAAACTTGTATAATTACTTGGTTCCAGGAGCAGTTCCAATTTTCTCATGCCACCTAAGGCAAAGTCTTTTAGCCCAAGGTCTAAGGCATTTATAACATAGCCCTTCATTAAAGGAATATTATAGGGGTTTATTTCTACTGCTTGAGACAGATAGTTATAGGCCAATTCTTTGTCTTCAATTTGCGCTATGCTTGTTAAGAATAATGGCGCATCGAATGGATTTTGGAGACCATTTTTAGCCGTTTGTGTGTCAATAGTTCCTGATATTAACTGTCGGTAATAGTGTAAGTCTATGTGAGTGTCAAAAATCTTCAGGTAATCTTCGAGCACATCTTTAGGACCGAAGAAATTTTGATTGAATATTTTTCCGAATAATGAATAAGCGAAACGCTGATCCATTTCCTTGATTAATCCCTCAAGATCGTCCAAACTTAGTAGGTCGTAATTGTAGTAAACACTTAATACACTTTTTGTCTCTGAAACATCATTGTTAACAGACATCAAGTCGTTGTAAAACCCGATAAGGCTACTGTCTTCTTTTACTAATTCGTGAGCTTGAAACTCTGCCGTATCCCAATTGGAAAGTTCCATTGCAGCGATAATCCGATTGAATCTAGCAGGGTTATTTTCATATAAAATGGCCTTGATGAAAAAATCATCAGCAACCTGAGGAGCGTTTTGGCTAAGTGCGACTAAACCTAATTCGTTGAATATTTCGCCTTTTCGCTTCTCGTCGGCTTGAGATTGGATGAGATCTAATTTGTATATCGATGAAATGATGTTGCCACGTTTCATTTCTAAAATGGCCAAATTATGACGGGCCTTTTCATAGAGGACGCTGTTTAATGGCTTTTTCAATGTTTCTTGTAGGAGTGAAGCGATGGTGTCATACCCAAAGTAAAAAGCGGCATTGCTGAGATAGGCGACTTCATGCATCGGAAATCCTTTTTGAGTAGTTTCAAAACCAATATCTCCATTGAGATTAGGTGATGCCAGTAGCTGAGCTAAAATATTTGCTTTAACTGCAGTATTTCCTTCCTCATAGTTTTCAGTGGCCTCATTTTGGTCTATTTCATTTGGGTCCATGGCTCTCCAGTAATTAACTTTATTGGCGTCTGCATAGGTTCCTGTAGACTTTGCACTGGCGAAGTATTTTCTTGCAGAATCAAGTTGATCTAAGTCTAGAAAAGTCAGTCCAAGATTATTAAGCAAATGAGATTCGTTGGGAAAATCAATAAGTCCTTCTTTCAAAGAAATTGTCGAAGAAGTAACCTCTCCCATTAAGCTATATGTGCTAGACTGGTTGACATAGCTTTGTGCGGAGGGAAACCTTAATGTCGCTCTACCAAATCTGTTATTGGCTTCTTTATACTTTCTCTTTTGAAGCTTTTCATAACCGATGGCATAGTTTGAGAAATGGGTACCGTAAGCGAAGACACGTCCATTTCGATAATATTCGCTGGCCAACTTTGGTTCATTTTCAATTTCACTTTTGGCGCCTAAGAAGTTATATTTTCCTCCTTGAAGAAGCCTCAAGGTGTGCATGTCCGAGAGTAGAAAGAAAGCCAATACAGCCACCATACCGCCAATTCGAGCGCTAGAATAAGGGAGGTTTCTAGACTTATAAACTATTTTGTAAATCTGTAATCCTTCAATTAGTGGGTTGATGAAGTTTGATATGATATAGAGGAAAAACAGCACACCAAATCCGAGATGCATATAGATAATCACATAATGGAAACTCTCAAAATATGCGTCATTGCCTCTATAGAAGTTATAACCAAGAAAGCCAAAGCTTGCAATGCCAATACTAGACAGAAGAATCTGGGCCTCTTTTTTTGATATGATGTTGTCATAAAGTTCCGATTTATAACTTATTGACCAAAGGGAGACCAGACTACTGATGCTCAACAATAGGAAAGGATCGAAGAATATTTCTTCTGCATCTATCCACCCTGCTTTTTTGGCATAAGCCAATGCTACAATGCTCAAGTAAACCAAGGCAAAGAGCACAAAATGCTTCTCGTTATTTCTCCCTGTTCTTGCCTTGGTAACAAGGTATAAAAGGGCAAAAAGATTCTCTTCAGCAATGAATAAAATAAAAATGATCGTTAAAATGGCAAGCCCGTTGTACGAGCCAATAGCCAACTGCTCTTGTAATAAAATGGGGTCTACCCCAGAAAAGAATATTAGTACTGAGCCAATCGCTAGAAAGGTGACTAACCGCCATCCAAAAGCCGTGTCTTTTAAGAAGACATTGAAAATATACGCAGGACCAACAAAGGCAGCTATTATAACAGCAACTCCCCATTTTGAAAATGTTGGAAAACCTAAAAATTGTACTGAGCCCAAGTCGAGACTCATAAAGAAAAATATAAAGAGGCCTAGGATCAAATAATGCCAAAAGCCTTTGAGGAAAGTAACCGCAGTAAGCAGCAATGCAAGACCGAGAAATGACAATATCAATAGTGCCCGTTCGGTTTCAAAAAAACGTTCGATTGGGCCTGCGCTAAATGATTCAACAATGGAGATTTTATGAGCTGGCAGGCTAAATTCAAAGGGTCCTTTTGAAAAATTGAATCCTGATATTTCCTCTATTTCAGCTTGACTTGTGACTTTCCATCTGATGCTGTTATCGTATTTCTGTGCATATAAAACAAGCATCAGAACTATGCAAGCGACAAACAAAACAGCAAGTATATTTTTGAGTGAGAAAAAGTTGGACTGCATTATTTCAGCACTTTTGGCACTAGAAAATAATCAGCATCTCTTTTTGGGGCATTTTTCAAAGCTTCTTCGTGCGAAATAGGATTACTTGGAATGTCGTTGCGAAAAGAATTTATCTCGAATGACATATTTATTAATGGCTCTACACCTTCAGTATCCAATTCGCCAAGTTGCTCTACCCAAGTCAGTACCTCAGCAATATCTTTTTTGAGTGATTCTTGATCGAGCGCTGAAATATCAAGACGTGCCAAGTGGGCGATTTTTTCCAATGTCTGCTGATCGATATTCATACTCGCAATCTAGACTTAATTGACGTATTCTAATGTCAAAATGAACGCTATTCAAATGCTATTTGGCGCTTTTTTTAAGTATTAGTGAAGTGCTTAGATAATTCGCTGCTTATTATGTCGTAAGTTTTCTCCTTGAGTAGCCTCACTTCATTAGCGCAATTTAGGTCAGGGTATATTGGCGGATGAACGATGATTTTACATTTTCTCCTTTTAAATAGAAACTTGTTGTCATCCGGCAATATCTCATGATCAAAAGGCAAAGTGACGGGCACAATAGGAATATTGTGGTCGACTGCAAGGCGAAAAGCGCCATCTTTAAAAGACACCATAGCAGGAGGTTTTTTTGTTAAAATACCTCCTTCTGGAAAAAAAGCAAGACTAAAACCTTCATCCAGTGCTCTTTTTGATGCCTTGACACTCGCCAACCGACTTTGAGTGTCGGATCTATTTACCGCGATATGAATTTTCTTAAACATATAGCCAAATAGGGGCACTCTAGTGATGGAGCTTTTGCCAATGTATTTAAAAGGGTTCGGTAAAAAAGCGAAAACAGGAATATCAATAAAGGAGAAGTGGTTAGAACAAAAAATGTATTGGCCCTTTTTGTCTGGTTTAAATTGGTAATCGATTTCAACAGGAATAAATATCAAAAAGAAAAAAGATCTTGCCCAGAGGGGGTGAATGCCCAAAGCCATACGTTTCGCACCCAGCTTATACAATATTAAAACGCTTGGCACTACAATGAATGCCAGCAGCAGGAAGATAATTGCAACATAGATGCTATAAATTCGACGCACTTTTTTCTTTATTCATCATAAGCCAAAGAAAAATGAAATTCGCTTATCAACATAATTTGAAGCCGCCTTAATTCGTGAGACCACTAAAACGGCAGAGATTCGATAATATATTTTACAATATTTCTACTGACGTGTAATAAAATCCCATCTTGTGACACTAACACCCCAGAACAAAACATAAACAACCTTGGAACTTCTAAAAGTAGAAAATATCAGCAAGGCCTACGCTGAACATCAGGCATTGTCGGATGTAAGTTTGAGCATACCAAAGGGAAGCATCTTTGGCCTTCTTGGACCCAATGGTGCCGGAAAAACAACTTTGATAAGAATAATCACTCAAATTATTGAACAAGATACAGGCGTTATATCACTTAGTGGAAATAAAATGACCGCCGAGCTAGTGAGAAACATTGGCTATTTGCCGGAAGAGCGCGGACTTTATAAAAAAATGAAAGTTGGCGAGCAATTAATTTACTTGGCACAGCTTAAAGGCTTGAGTAAAGCGGAAGCAAAGGCCAGACTTAAGCCATGGTTAGAACGTCTGGATCTAATGGCTTGGAGTGATAAGAAAGTAGAGGATTTGAGTAAAGGGATGGCGCAAAAAGTACAATTTATCGCGACAGTCGTGCATGAGCCTGAGTTGATCATTCTCGATGAGCCATTTTCCGGTTTTGACCCTGTTAATGCGGATCTGATAAAAGATGAGATCCTGAGATTGAGAGATGAAGGCACTACTGTCATATTCTCTACTCATAGAATGGAGTCGGTAGAAGAGTTATGCGATCATATTGCACTGCTAAATAAGAGTAAAAAAATACTCGACGGACCGAAGCTTCGAATAAAAGAAGAACATAAAGATGGGACGTTCATTGTCACGCATAAAGGCCAACTTGTTAACGCTGCTTATTTTGAGATTATTAATCAAAAAACAACAGAAACAGGTCTTACAGAAACTGTAGTAAAAGATTTTACTGATGGCGGCCCAAATACCTTGCTAAAAGAGCTGATTGGAAAGGTGGAAATACATGGTTTCATCGAGCGTGTTCCCTCTATCAATGATATTTTTATTTCGAATGTAACAGATAAAAAAAATGGGTAAAATAGGATTAATTAGTGTCTGTACGGAAACTAATGACAGGTGATTTAAATATCATTATTCGAGGATCATATCGCATTATTTTAATTGGTTTTTATGTCTGTTGACCCGCACCTAATACTTGTGCTTTTCAATTTCAGTTTTTAGGTCTCTTCTAGGTTATTTTTATTTGTTTTTTTTGATAGGGACATACCTATCCCTGTCAAATGAT
>Ga0208770_1001285_pt1 | contig 12843 bp, 18 predicted proteins | sample AntAceMetag02UK9_FD_184771 | JGI IMG/M metagenome (GOLD analysis project Ga0208770, IMG submission 184771) | Saline lake microbial communities from Ace Lake, Antarctica - Antarctic Ace Lake Metagenome 02UK9 (SPAdes) (version 2) | ecosystem: Environmental > Aquatic > Non-marine Saline and...
TATCGCTAAAGACTTCTAGTATTTGTTCGAAGCTGTTTATGGTTGAATCGATTATTTTCATTTGTTGGATTTTTTCAAGGATGTTTTTCATGGTCTCGGGTTTATTAATTGGCGTTTCATTGTGAAAATGGTGCCATACCGTATCTAAGATGATTATTGTATTTGATGTTCTTTTTCCCAATTTAATTGCCTCATATAAGCTTCATGCTCATCATCTACTTGGCTAGCTACAGAAAGCATCGCGTATAATGCGAGAATCAGAAACAGTACTATTAGCACTAGTGCGAATGCGCCAAAGGCAGCTAAAAACTCGTAGTAAAAAAGAAGGCTATACATAGTATTAAGGATCTAACATGAAATTCTAGTCTTCGCTTGGCAGAATCGGCTCTACATCGCTGTAGCTAAGAATGACGCTTTGTTCTTTGCCTTGCGTATCGCGAGCAATGAACTGCTCGTAGCGCTTTGCGTAATAGGGCTTCAAACACTGATTGAAGTGATCGACCATCTTCTTGAAATTCTTATTCGGAATCTTCTCGCGAAGCTTATTCAATTCAGAAAGTTGTGCTTGGTCTACATTGCCATCCCGACTTTCAATTAAATTGGTAATCAATTCCAGATAATAGGGCGGCACATTGTTGGCTTCATCTTCTAACCATTTGCGCTTGTATTCTTGGCTGATTGCGAGCTCCACATCATCACGAGTGTATTTTGGTGGCCGCGTGAATTTGATGCTTAGCAGTTTGTCGAAGGTTGTTCGAGTGAATCCCTTTTGTGATTTTGGATTTAGCCCAGCCTCTTGCATTCGTTGCTCGTAAATAGAATCGCCCTGGCTTTGGACCTTGCCTTTAAAAGCTTGTAGGCGCTCAAGGAGTTCTGCCGCTTCGGCATGTAAATCGGTTACACTTTGATGCTCAATTAGATCTATGTTGGGCACATATTCGAGAGGTACTTCATTGCCCTTATAATCGGTGATCGATGTAATACCTTGTTTTTTGAGTCGTCTTCGAATGATGCCTGCTTGCTGGGCGATGCTTCTTTTTTTCATTTGTTATCCTTTTTTATTGGCGAATGCGATTCGCCACTACTGGTTTAAATGGTTGGTTTTTTGATTTTAATTTGGGTGCTTGATTGTGCCCAGATTGCTCTGCTTTGGTTATTCGGGGATGGATATCCATCCATCCTTACAGCTTTTGCTTTCTGGTGAAATTCTCGAAGTCGATGACTGATCACTTCGTTAATGTATGGATTTGCGCAGCCGTGCAGTTTTGCTTTGGTTAAGGTCCAGGCGTAAAGCTCTAGATTGCGATCACCATCCCAGACACTTGCAAAAGTGGTATCCACTAATTCGTAGGCTTGGTGGTGTGCCTTGGCGTCAGCATAAGATTGCCGTATTGCCATTATCATCACCACAAGCATTAAAAGCAGGGCTAAGAGCGCTAAAAAATCAATCGGTTCCATTGGGTTCATCTCTAATTTTTGCATAAGATTAATGCGGGTTTAGTGGTATCGTAATTAGAATCGGTAAGGCGGTAAAAAAGGTCTAGGAAATCGCGCTTAGTTTTGCTCCAATGCTGGTATCTGATGTCGGCAGAAACTATCGGCTCCTGTCCCTTCAATACCATGCGTTCGCGAATGAGTGCGGCAGCATCTACTTCCTTCACTCGTGGATCTAAGATTTCCGGCACGCCGAACTTCTTTGCGATTTCGCTCCACAAGCGACCTTCAATCAATTGATAGTTCAGGCACTGCTTCTTAATTGGTGATGCCAAATCTTGCATATATGCTTCCGTAGCATCGTGCAGTAAGGCTTGCAAACCCAACTCTTTGCCGTACACATTGCGGTAGCACCATATAGAATGTTGCCCAACGGTGTATGGGAATCGGGTGTGCCCGGTCCAACGTGGAATCATGCTTAAGGCGTGGGCAATGTCTTCGATATGAATACACTCAGGATTTGGATACATGATGTCCAACACATTACGGCTCGGATAGGTATCTACTTTGGCGCTTGGCATGTTAGTTCTCCAATTGTGGTGAAACATCGACAGTGATTCTGTTTGTGTGCTCAGAAACATGGAATACCAAGCTGTTGAGTGCTTTATTGGCTTTCTCCGCTAAGTTTACCTTATTGCCAAAGTTGTGAATTACATACGCCTTACCATCACTGTACTTGGCAATCACTATGTTTTGATGCGTGCTTTTATCTAGCGATTTGTTGGTTAGTACCAGTTTTTGCGTGGTAAAGAAAAGCACTTGCTCCAGGTCTAATTCTGCAATCGGTTCAATGGATTTGATAATCATATTGCTTCCTTTTTTGGATTAGATTCTTCAATTCTGATTAAGGTGATGTACACTTGATACTCTCGGTTCTCTTCGGTTCGCCCGAAAATATCAAACCATTTATTAGGCAATCTGTTTTTAGCCAGGCGTTTAATCTGCTGGGTATCAAAGCGGTTATTGCCTACAAAGCCCATTACTTCGTTAAGGTCTAGTTCATCCATTTCGGTAAGCACTTCGTCAAACTTCGATTTTTGTCGCGCTCGCCCTACGTGGGTTGGTAACTTGTCTAGCTTAAATGGCTCGGGTCTCATTACACTGCCTTTTTATTGGTAGACTTCTTAATTCTATCGCTGGCGTTCATCGTTTTGAGATGGTCGATGATTAGGAGTGCTTCGCGACTGTAAGGCGGTTGGAACTTAAAGGTGCATACTTCGGGCAAGTAGGTCTGCATGACGGCATGTTTGTCCGACTCGGCTTGATCAATATGTTGTTGTGGGATTTTCATCTAAGATAATGTTGAATTCTAAATTTTGAATTAATTGAGGATTTCACCTGTTGCTTCGTCTACGGTTTCGCCGTGCATGTCTTTGACGGGGCGGGTTTCGGTGGCGCCTGCAAAGGCTTCGTAATTGTTGTTGTACAAGCTTTGGCGGCCTCCATCAATAGTGCGATGTAGATTCACAATGTGGTGGCGTAGATCTTCGGGGCAATCGTCCATCATCTTAATCTTGGTGATGAACTTGTTTGCCACATGTTGCGCTTCGAACGCGTAGCCAAGCATATTCTCTAAACCTTCTACCGTTGCCGCCTTATTGCCGTGCATCATATCCATGCGTTCGGCGTACTCGGCTTTTTCTTGCAAATCACTTACTAGCTTTTTCTGCTGCTTAAGTTCAGCTTCTAGTTCGCTCTTAGCATCCAGCAGCTTGGCATTGCGATCTTTGTAGCCGTCAATTTCACCCTTTAGCAACTTACTGATCTCGTTTCGAGTTCGCATCTGAATATCTTCCAGGGCTACTTCACGTCCATCGCCGAATTTCACCACGCCTGTATTAAGCACCTCAGCGAAATCGGCGTCTTCGATTCGGGCTACTTCGTACCACTTAGATAAGCCAATACTGTTTAAGACGGTTAAATTTGCTTGTTGTTCTTCATTTAAGTGGGACGCTGGTGTCTCACCATGTAACACCGGTGTTACATTGCTATGTAAACCCAGGTTTACATTCGGAATTAAATCCTCAAACCTATCAGCCACTTTTAACTTTTTGTGAGCTGCTTGCCTAGAAATACCTAGCTCCACTTGATAGAACTCTTCACGAGTACTGTAGCCTAGATCTAGATGATGCTCACCATCTAAGAACTTCTTAAGGAGAATAGCTTGGGCAAGGTCTGCCATTTTCATGAGGCTGTACAGCGAATGCGCACTGGCTTGCTGTTGTGGTGTACGTTGCACTATTTCGCCACGTTCGGCGTCGTACACTTCGCGTACTTGGAATGAGGGTGCGGCCGTGGTCTGGTTGCCCGGAACCGCCACTGCGCCGCCATTTTGTGTGCTTTCGCAAGAATCATCCGTAGATGATGTTGTGACCTCATTTTCTTGATCGGAATTTTGAATTCTGAATTCTGAATTTTGAATTTCTTCAGCCATTACACTGCTTCCTTGTTTGATTTTTCGTTTAGTATTTTTCGGATGTACTCGTGCGATAAGCAGAAGTAGAAGGCGATTTTTCGCAAGCTCCACTCAAACGAAACTTGGTGAAATCGCCATGCGGTCCATTCCATATCTGTGCCCATAAAGGGGTTTTCGGTGTAGCCAACAGGCTCAATTTCTAAGGCTCTGCGAACGGTGCGTTCGCTGCATTCTAGGCGCTTGGCAATAAGTGCATTACCCATGCCTACCGATTTCGCCATTACTATGCGGTTGTGGAGATTAGTCGGCATTAGGCGACCTCTTCATTGCATGTAATACCTTAACGGTAGCCTCATTTTTTTCTGCACCCATCATCAACTCCCAGTGGCTGTTAATTCTTGAGCAAGTTGATCGCTCACTTCTATTTTCTGCCTATTTAAGATTTCGTCACGATATGAGACAGCCTCTTTTATAATCGCTGAGATTTTAGGAGTGATTGGGTAATCTTCTTTAAAAGCACGACCAATAGTACGGACCGTAACTTTTATATCCTTTTTATCGAGTCTTGATTGTATTTGTTTGTGCGCACCCAGTGGCAAAAGGGTGTTCAATGCCACTCTATTGATGGTGCTTATGGAAATTTGTTTTCGCATCAATTGTCTGTATTATGTTGGTTGTGTGTCTGAACTCTGTCATAATATAATCACAATTTGTCATAATGCCAAAAGAATTATCGAATAATTCAATAAAAATATTCAGGTTTTTTACGCCATACTTAGTGGCGTAGCAATACTAGGTTCGATCATTGCAGTATCAACATATTGACATAATCCACCGTATCACCTAACTTAACAAGGTGAAATCTTCAGCAAGTGCATCCTCCGAACAATCTGATCTATTCCCTAGTGAGTTCCAACTCGGACCTATTACTTCTATCTTGAGAGAAGAATTGAGTCCGGCTGGGTTCGCAGCTATTAAGAATCTCGGCAAGCATGTGGAGTATCTAATGCGCGAACAGCAACGCAAAGACGAGATTAGAACCGAATACTTCACCCTTCGCGAATCGCTTGGCTCGGCAAAAGAAGCACAACGGCACATCATGGATACCTACGAGCTAGAATACGATCTGTTTGATAAGATCATCTACCCAAGAATCGGGAATTGACACACCCCTACATCCCCTCTCAAGCGGGGACGTAAACGCCACCTTCGTACACCTGTTGTACGTAATAGGTCTAAGCGCGGCACTGTATATTAGGATTGGTGTATCTCGACAAGCTCGATAACCGAATCTCGATAAGCTCTACCATCATGCCGAAAACAGGAAACAAAGCGTACTTATTAGAACCGCAAGCCTTTGAGCTGTACAGAACAGGTATGACTTTGACCGAGATTGCCAAAACCGTAGGCGTTTCTTTACAAACCATATCGGGTAAAAAGGGCTGGAAGGTAAAGTACAATTGGGATCAGAAGATTGAGAAGTATGAGACCTCGAGCCGTTCCAGTGTAGAGATTATCAAGCGGATTATAAAAGACAAGCTAGACGAAGTTAAGAATACGCCCGTGAAGGAATTGCCCAAAGGCTTCGAAGATGGGCTGTTTAAGTTGCAATTGATGGCAGAAAAGATGGATGTGAATTTTGATCGCCTTGCCTTTACCCTCGAAATTATGAAGGATTACAACGAGTTTCTTACGTACCATCATCCTGAACTTGCTGGGCATTTCCACGAATTGTTACCTGAATTTTTAAATGCCCAAAGCAAGAAGTATGGCTAAGCGACTGATATCCAAAAAAGACTATCTCAAGCGTTCAGAGGAACTACTTCAACTCATCCAACAGGATGTGAAGCCGTTTATGGATGTGAGTGTTGCTGGTATAGCTGAGCGTAGGCACCGAGCAGAAACCGATCTAGAATATCTCTGCCAAACGTATTTACCGCATCATTTTAGTGGAGTATTTGAAAGCGGACACAAAAAAATTATTCAAGCAACCACGGTTTGGAATAAAGTAATCCAAGCTCGTGGATTTCGCGGTTTGGGTAAAACTACCATCATTGGCGTGGGATATGCTTTGCAAGCCATTCTGTTCAAGCGCACCCGATACCTTCCATTCATATCCGATACGGACGATCAAGCAGAAATGCAGATCCTTACCATTAAGATGGAACTGGAAAAGAATCCACGAATTATTGCCGATTTTGGTGAACAGCGTGGTTTGGAATGGAGCGAAAACGCCTTTGTTACTAAAGACGGTGTGAAGGTTGAAGCAAGTTCCTGGCGTAGTTTTAAACGTGGCAGAAAGTACATGCAATATCGTGCCAAGATTATTGTGTGCGATGATCTGGAGAGTTTGGAATCTGCTAAAACCAAAAAGAATGTAGATAAGCGTGAAGATGCTCTCCTTGGTGATATCCTGAATGCCCTCGATTTGAAAGCCGAATGGCAGCTGTTTGTGGTTACCAACAAATTAAGCCGTGATGATGTTGATGATCGATTGTCAAAGAATAAATCAGTGCATACGGTTTCTGTTGTTGCCGAGCAAGAAAATGAGCGTGCTACTCACCCAAAGAGTTTTCCAAAGAAGGTCTTAAATCATATTAAAGACACTATTGGATCGGTTAAGTACGCCCGTGAATATCTGCTGAAAATTATAAGCAGTGAGCAAGATGATTTTCAAGAAGAATGGTTTGTGATGCTGGATAAGCCCGCACTAAACTACAAATACATAGTGCAAGCGAATGATCCATCAGTAGGCTCTACCGAAGGTCATGATACCAAGGCTTGGTTAATTATGGGATTGACTGAAGACGGCAAGCATGTGGATGTAATGCACGCTTGGATTCGGCATACCACCATCAACAGCATGTGTAAAACGGCGTTTGATTTGCATAAGGTTTGGAATCCACACAAGGTTGCCTTCGAAAGTAACGGCTTCCAGGTGCTCTTGAAAGACAAGCTCGAAACGATTGCCCAGGAGAATGGCCACGGTTTTGGATTAATGAGTTCGTTGCAACTCATTCAAAATAACACCGTAAAGAATACGCGGATAATGAGATTGCAGAGTGGTATTGAAAATGGATTCTATCGTTTTGTGAAAGGCTCGGATATGAGGCGCTTAATCAATCAATTCTTAGATTTTGACAGTTCCACCACATCCAACACCGATGATGGACCTGATGCGATGGAGATGGGCAACCGTGCCCTACGAAAATTAAACGGCGAAATTGAAACTGTAAATGCAGAGGTATATTACTGATGAGCACCGACCCCGAAGACCGACAAAAATATGCCTACGCCGAAGTAATCACCGGCGATGAAAGTGAAAGCTGGATGTTGCCATTGCTAGAAAAGAGTGGGATTGCGAAAAGCTCGAAGACATCCATCAAAAAGAATTCCTATGCCATTATAGATGAGCCTGTCGGCACTCGGGATTGGATTGAGCCGAAACTCGCGTTCAACGATCTGCTCAGTTGGTTGGAAATGAGTATTTGGCACAAGCGATGCGTATTTGCAAAAGCCGCCGTTACGGTTGGCCTTGGTTGGCGCTTGGTTACTAAAGAGGAAGACAAGGCGCCCGACGAAGCTCATGCGAAATTGATGGAGTTCTTGAGTCAGCCGAACGAAAACAAGCTAGATAGTTTTTCCTTAATCGCCTTCAAAAGCTTGGTAGATTATGAAGCGACAGGGAACTTCGTGAATGAATTAAGTAGCGCAATGGGTGGCGAGCTTGGCAGATTGTATCACCAACGAATGGCGAATTTTCGTGTGGCTAAGAAACGGAATGACGGCTATTACCAAGTTCCCATTAAGGGGTATACATTGCGACAGGTGCATTTTACGCGCTGGGGAGTGGTTGAGCCTGGCAAGAATCAGATCCTCCATTATTACCAGTACGATCCAAGCAGTGATTATTACGGTAGCCCAATTTGGGTGCCCGCACTGGCTGATATGGTTCTAGATCGTTCGGCGGTGGAATTCAACATCAATCTATTTCGGAATCAATTAGTGGCGAAGTTCGCCGTGATTGTGGAGGGTGGGAAATTAAGTGCTGGCGCAAAGCAAAGCCTTCGGGAGTTCCTAGCCTCGCAAGCTACCGGCACCAAAAATGCAGGGCGAACACTGATATTTGATACGGATGATCCTAATGTGAAGGTGAAGATTGAGAAGCTGGAAATGGATTTCGGCGACAAAAACGGCTTCATGGGCAAGACTCGGGAAACATCACGAGATATGATTGTGAGTGCGCATGGCGTACCACCTCGCATTGTCGGCATTGTTACTGCAGGTCAGCTAGGCGGTGGCGGTGAGGCTGATTCTCAGTTGAGGATCTTCGAAGAAATTGATCGCGCTCCCGAACGTAATCGTATTGAAGAGTTCTACAATCGCACGATTATTCAAGATGCACGATTCGGTGAACACAAATGGAACCTGGAGTTCAATGCTATTGATACGACGAACCGCAAGATGGATGCCGAGATTGAGAACATCTTGAAGCAAGCTGGCATTAAGCTCCCTGAAGAGAGTCGGCAAGATCTTGGGCTGCCATCATTGGATGAGGAAGGTATGCAACGCCTGGGCGCAAGCTCGGGATTGGAGCAAAACGTGAATGAGCTGGTGAGCCTCAGAAAACGTTTAGAAGGTCTAGATGAATAAAATAGGCACTCGAATACGTTGGACTTGTTAGAAATCGAAATGAACGGGAAATGAACGAAGTGCCACGGCCTAGTCGTCGTGGAATTATGAATTATGAATTTTAAATTTTGAATTTCCCAAAAAACAAATACTATCTCGTCACCAAAGGGCTTATTGAAGCGCGGAAGATATATGCGATAATCCGAAAGGATGAATATGATAAGATTGCGGCGGAGCTACAGGATCTCTTGGTTCGCAGTTGGAATGAGGCGACAACCGAAGCGATTCGCGATGTAATTCGGGCAACCAACAATAGATTGGCGTTCACCAACGAGATGCTGGACGAGATGATTGCCGCACTTAAGCCCAAGCTCGGCGCTGCCTTTGCTGGGAATGTGGCAAATACCATGCTCGAGATTCAAGCGAGTACGTACTCCCTAGGAATGAAAGACATTCTAGGAATCTCGCCGTCGTTGAACTTGGTAGACAATAAGGCACTGGAAGCTCTTGCACGTTACGCCAACTATCCCGTAATGCATCACTTCGATGCTCAGCTCGAAGGCAAGATTCGCGAATTTGGCTCCAAAATTATAAGCGAAGGCTTAAACCGTGAGGAAGCCGGAAAGCTCTTTGAGGATGAATTTGCAAAAAAATACGACCTTCAATCCTTCCGATACTGGCAAGGCTATGCGAATCATGTTGTCACTGATACCAGGGAATCGGGTAGAATTAGTGCCTACGAGCAAGCCGAAGTGGAGTATGCAGAAGTGCGAGCCATTCTAGATCACCGAACTACGGAGATCTGCCGACACATGCACGGACGCAGAATTTTGGTGTCTGAACTTAGAAGAGTTGAAGATATCAAGTTGGCCAATCCAGATCCCTCAAAAATAAAAGACATTATGCCATGGGCGAGCGCCAAATCGGTAAGTGAGAGCAAAACTACCAAACTCCCTGATGGAGCCCTAAAACCACCGTACCATTTCAACTGCAGAACACGAACGGTAATGGCGCGAGAAGTAAGCGAACGCAATCAAGTTTCTGGCACTTCAATGGGCAAAGGTGTTGGAGCCGATGATAAGAAAAAGCTGAATAGTCTTACCGATGAGGAATACAGCAATTGGATGCAGACCATTCGTGGCAAGCGCAAGTTCGGCTTTGCGCCCGATCAGATTGAAGAGCAGCTGAAAGAATATGCCAGCAGCTTGGGCTTGAAAACCGCCGACAAAGACGCCTACCTCAAAGCCGGGCAAGGTATCGTTCGAAATGCTACGGGCGTAATTGCCAAGGTGAACAATACTGCAGACGGCAAACGACAGTTCAACTTTCATTTCTTTTCGGCTGCCGGCGTTGCCGTAGTGGGTGATGATCTGCTCTTCCACTCCATTAAAGGATTAGAAGATTCCGCCAAGAGCTTCGCCGGGAGTCTCAGTAATGGCTTGAAGCTCGGTGGTAGCTGGGATGAGTAGCATAACGTGCCGGGCTATGTTCAGTTGATTTTAGCGAGCGTTATGTACGGTTTGGCTATGCAGCGTTGAGGAACGAAACGATTTATAGGTTGTGTTATATACTGGCACGACTTTAACAACTAAAAATTAATAAAATGGTACATTCTAAATTTATAATTGAAGGCGAAAACTTGATAATGGCTAAATGCACTTTTCATAAACAACTAGCAACTGACAAAGAAAAAGTAAAAGGCGGTGGATGGTTTAGATTCGATGATAACAAGAAAGCCTTTATACTTGGTGGATCTTCTCATGACTTTGGTTATGCTGAGATGAACGATATTAAAAAGTGCATTGAAGATGGTAATGTTTACGGAAATAGCAGAATGAGTAGGAAGATGGACAATTATAAATTTTTCTATGACACACCATCTGAATTGATAGCACTAAACTAAGTTCTTGTATATACTCGGATGATGCTATTAAAATTTTAGAAGATGCAGGATTAAAATTAAATACTGATTTTGTGACAGGAAATGATTCTCCAAGAGGTGGGAAAACAGGGAACTTTGTTGAATTAACCTCTAAAGGAAAAACAAAAGCAATCAAATAATGGATAATAAACAATCATCAGAAATCCGTCAGGATTTAATTCTGACCTATTTAAAAAACAGAATGAAAGAAAAAAAAGTTACTCAAAATAAACTTGCTGAAATACTGCAAGTAAGTGTAATTACTTTAATAAGATACTTTAAAAAAGAAACACAAATGCCTTTAGGTGTGTATTTAGAAATATGTGTTGCTTTGGAATTAAGACCTTATTTAATACCAACTGAAAGCGATAATACTGAAATGCAACGAATGTTTTTAAATTAGTTTTTTTAGCGCATGAGTGGTCGCCTTTTTTTTATTTTATTGTAGATAACGTACAAAGCTAAGATTCAGCAGAGTTGATTTTAACGAGTGTTATGTGTTGAAAGGCGAAATTTGAATATAAACTAAAACAAAGGGTTGAAATGGCAAAAAAAAGAGTAGAAGGATTTGAATATGATGAAATCATTGATTGTGATGAGTGTGAAGGAGAAGGTAAAATTAACGGAGAAACTTGCCTTGTTTGTAATGGAACAGGGAAAATTTATGATAATAAAGATTGGGAACACGCATGGAAACATCCATAACTAAGCATTCTTGCACATAACGCTGAGTGTAAACGGTCGTTTTAATGCCGTTTTACACATTGTTAGGCACTTTTAAAAAAATGAATTATGCACAGAAGTAACATAGAAATACATAACCTTGATTGTTTGCCGTTTATGAAGCAATGCGAGGACAAGCAATTTGATTTAGCAATAGTAGACCCACCCTACGGTATTGAACGGGCTGGACAAACTGAAACATTTACTAAAAACCCAAAACACAAAAGGAAGCATCACGAAAATAAAGGGTGGGATAATGCAATACCAACTGATGAATATTTTAGAGAACTTGAAAGAATATCTAAAAATCAAATTGTGTGGGGTGCGAATTATTTTGTTGCCCATTTAAACAAAGGAACAATGGGCTGGATAGTTTGGGATAAAGGACAACACGGGTTAAGTATGAGTGATTGTGAACTTGCTTACAGTAGCTTTAACAAAGCAACAAGGGTTTTTACGTTTAACAGAGGATTGATAGCACAAAAAGGCGGAAGCATACACCCAACCCAAAAACCTGTTGAGCTGTATAGATACCTGTTAAATGAATATGCAGAAAAGGGCAACAAAATATTTGATTCGCATTTAGGAAGTGGAAGCATTGCGATTGCTTGTGATGACTTGGGGTTTGATTTAACCGCTTGTGAAATTGATAAACAGTATTTTGATAAGGCAAACAAAAGGCTCGAACCTTATAGAAAGCAACGAACCCTTTTTTTATTGTGCCTAACGTGTTGTATATGATTTCGGTTGTTTTTCACAACTGAATTATATACGGTGTTATAAATCTTTTAAAAATACGGAATATGAAAAAAATAGATTGGTGTAAAGTATTAGGTCATAGTTGGGAACCTATTTATATTAAAGGTAGATACTCGAACATTGAAGTTAAGTTTATCGCTTGTAGTTGTAGGAGGTGTGATAGAGGTAATGACGATATATTGGATGCTATAAATAAACAAACAGTTAATGAATACAATACTTATAGTGAAAAGTACTACAAGTAGTATTTTTAATTGTTTATAATGGTTAGTGTAAGCGGTCGTTTTAATGCCGTTTACACATTGTTAGGTGTAGTATGAACGGATTAAAATAACGAAAGATGAAATATAAAACGATAGTAATAGACCCGCCTTGGAAATACGGCATTTGGGGTAGCGGAAGTAAAAAGGCTTTGGTGCAAGGAGAAGCAAATAAACCTGCACCACTACCTTACGAATGGATGACGGTAGAAGATATAAAGGCACTACCAGTAAAAAGCCTTTGTGATGGTAACTGTGAGGTTTACTTATGGACTACTCAAAAATATTTACCTGATGCTTTTGCCGTATTAAGTGCGTGGGGGTTGAAGTATTGCCAAACATTAACTTGGTGCAAAAAACCTATGGGTACAGGGCAAGGAGGGGTTTACTGCCCTACGACCGAGTTTTTGATACTTGCAAGGCGTGGTAAGATGCCGAAAGTAAAAAGGATAGATAGTACTTGGTGGGAACACAAAAGGCAAAAACGACATAGCAAAAAGCCTGAATTTTTCCAAGACTTAATTGAAACGGTAAGCGAAGAACCCCGACTGGAAATGTTTGCAAGACGTGATCGAAAAGGCTGGGCGGTTTTTGGCAATGAGGTTGATAATAGCATTTGCCTTAGTGAATATTACACC
>Ga0208770_1001304_pt1 | contig 12722 bp, 14 predicted proteins | sample AntAceMetag02UK9_FD_184771 | JGI IMG/M metagenome (GOLD analysis project Ga0208770, IMG submission 184771) | Saline lake microbial communities from Ace Lake, Antarctica - Antarctic Ace Lake Metagenome 02UK9 (SPAdes) (version 2) | ecosystem: Environmental > Aquatic > Non-marine Saline and...
AAAAAAAAAAAAAAAAAAAAAAAAAAAAAACAAAAAAAAAAAAAAAAAAAAAAAAAAAAAAAAAAAAAAAAAAAAAAAAAAAAAAAAAAAAAAAAAAAAAAAAAAAAAAAAAAAAATATATATATATAGATAAGAACAATAAGACAATAATACCTTGATCCCTTAACTCCTTAATACGTTCCCCCACGTTCCCCTTCCTCCATCAATCCGCTCTGTAGTCAATCCCTTGTAGTCATATAGTCTTGGGTTGGTCGACTCGCAACCTGGCCATACGGGGGAACGGATGGTCTCGATACCAGGACGAACACGGGCGAGTTAGGGAAGTATGGAGCGGAGGACGGGCGACAACGGGACAGAAGTGACAACGGGACGGGACAGAAGCTACACCAGGGCAAGACGGGGCAAGCCGGGACAGGACAGAAGTGACAAGGTAGGACGGGACGGAAGTGACAAGCCTCCCCCCTGCAATAACCAGGCCAACCGTGACAAGGCCCGTACCCCCTACACACCCCTACATGGCCCGTTCCTTCGCGTACCTGTGTCAGGGAGGTCAGTCATATTTCCCTACTCAAATTTTAGTTATGACGCAGTGCTCCTTGTCACATTCATTGTGTTCGATCTCAGCTTCCTCCCCGAAATACTTGACTTTAGTGAGTCGCCGAACGACTATACCGAATAACGGATAACTAGGAGGAAACTAATGCAAGAGAATATAGAACAAATGGATAGCCCAATCCAAAGAACTGAGCTGCAGCAAAAGCAATTCGAGCTAATCTCAGCTAACAAGTTGGACGATATTAAATCAATAACCGACTTAGAGGAAAGAATAGTCACTTATGTAAACTGGCATAAGGGCACTCACGGACTCTGCAAGCTCGCCACTTTAAACCGCCGCTTCATGCGTGCAGCGAAGCAGTTCGACCTAACACCTAAATTAGTCATAGAAACTTTAGCCTTAAAAGGGGATACGATAGCCCTGGACGCAATGCCGGGTAAGCCAACTCTAATAGTTTACCCAGTGGATTACCCATCGGAATTCCAATCCATCCACGCAGAAATACAGACTCCACCTCATGAAGTTGCAGATTTTTGGGAAAAGGTTTGTAATAATGCTATATAGTACATATTAGGCCTCAGTAAGGAGACTCCATGTCCGACGAAGAGATCAAGCCCACAACTATATTCCCCGACTTCTCCAGTACGGAGGGGGAAGGGGACCACGAGCCAGCATTCCTCGATCCCGTCCGGGTGGAAACTATGGGCTATGTCGAGGACGATGACAGTAAGCCTGATTTCGCAGACTGGGACAACAACGTGGAACCGGGGCCGATGCCCAATCAACACAACCTAAAACCCAGGCACCGAGCCATAGCCCGCCACCATGCCATGGGGAAAACGAATAACCAGATCTGCGAACTCCTCGGTTACAGTACCTCCCGAGTGAGTATCCTACTTAAAAACCCAGTCATACAACGGGAAGTCGACAGATACAGGAACCAACTCTACGAGGTAGACGTGGCCAGGGCGACTAAAGAAATGGCCCCAATGGCCCTCGATGTAATAGAAACGACCCTAAAGGACGAAAACGTTAAAATGGCCGACCGGATAAGTACCGCGAAGTGGCTTATAGAGAAGACAACGGGGAAGCCAAAGCAGGAAATCTCAATAGAAAACAACTCACTAGAGAACCTAATGGAGACAGTCCGCCAGATGAAGGAAGCGGGCGAAGTCATAGACAGTGTCCAGACCGCACAGAAGGCCAAGGGGGAAATCCTAGAGCATGAAAGCGACGGGCCGAGGGATGTGACGAACACAGGGAGTCGTTTCGACCGGAAAATAGCCGAACTGCTTAACGAATAGCACTTATAAATCCCATAACGCCAGGAACCAAGGGCAAAACCCCTTGCAATCCTGTAACCTTTACACCATTCTAGGTCCTACTTCCTTTAATCCTAACAGAATGGTGTAACATTTGGCTAAGAATAAAGCAGATAACGGCCTGACGGCTCAAGGCAAGGACGACTCACTCGAAATAATCCAAGAGAGACATGCAAAGGACAAATACGCCTTCGACTCACTCTCGGACCCGGAGAAAGCCCGCTTTCAGATCCGTAAGCGTATCCAATACGAGACAGAGCCGTGGACATTCCTCACTGACTGCGTATATACACTCGATCAAGTAGACCAAAGGTGTCCGATAAAACCCTTCCCGTCCGATCTCGAATATCTCGAATTCCTAACAGCGCTCTGGGTGGCCGAAACTAAGATAGCCATACCGAAATCACGTCGTATGACATGCTCTTGGAATTTCATCGCCCTATACCTCTGGGATACCATGTTTAAGACAGGACGCTTCAACGGATTCGTAAGTAAGAAGGAAGACGATGCCGGGGATCTAGTAGGCAGGGCCGAATTCATCTTCCAACAAATCCCTGAATGGAGAATCCCGAAGGCCCTACTCCCGGCAATAAAGAACGGAAGGATGTCAAAGCAACCTCCAATACTTGAATTTCCAGATTTAAACTCTAAGATCCAAGGCTTCCCCCAGGGCGCAGGACAGCTCAGACAATACACCCTCTCGGGTATTCTCGGGGACGAATGCGCTTTCTGGGAGCAAGCTCAACAATTCTACTCAGCTTCCGCCCCGACATTAGAAGGAGGGGGGAAAATGACATTAATCAGCTCCAGGAGCCCAGGCTTCTTTAAGAAAATAGTCTTCGACCGTCTCGACTCAACAGAGTTAACGTTTAAAGAGAAGGCGCCCGTCCCCGTAAAAAGGCCGATCGAGGGCGTCGAGTTCTGGAAGAACCCTGACAACGAATTCGTCGTCGTTGATTTACACTATACAGCAAACCCGAGGAAAAGAAGTCCAGAATGGCGAGAAGCTGTTCGTAAGTCCTTACCGATTCGCGATTTTCTCATGGAGTACGAGAAGTCTTGGCAGACCTATGAAGGGAAGCCAGTCTACGAGGATTGGAATAATACTCTACACAAAACGGACACTATTGAAATCGAGCCAGGTCTCCCCCTCCTCCTTGGATGGGATTTCGGGTTATCACCGGCCTGCGTCATTTGCCAACTCGTAGGTAAACAACTCCGAATAATCAAAGAATTCATAGAAACGGACGGAAGTATAAATAAACTCGCCCCGGTCGTGTGGTCGTGGCTAAGTACCGAATGCCTAACTTGGGTCCACGACTCAGACCGTATGATAAAAAGCTTCATAGATCCCGCAGGCTTCAATCGGGCGGAAACGGACGAAGGGACTTGTGCGAAAGTACTCCGGGCGGAAGGATTCAAGAAACTTCTCCCCGGCCCAGTACGCTGGGAACCGAGGAGGCAAGCGGTCGAGCATTTCCTAACGAGGACATATGGCTCCGGCTCAGGACTCCTCGTCGCGGAGGACGACTGCCCGATCACCTACGAGGGATTCAACGGGGGGTATCAATACCCGGAGAAAGTCCGAGAGATCGAACCGAATAAAATAATGCCACTTAAAAATAAATTCTCACATCCCCACGACGCTATCCAATACGTATGCGCAGGGGCGAAAGAATTAGGCAGGCAGTACGCAGACTTCGATGACAAGCTTCCGGGCTATTCATTCCAAAGAGGTAAAAGATAATTTAAAGAACGAGAACGTAACACGAACAAGGTCGAACAAGACCAGGAGACAACTATGTCAGACAAAAAAGTAACCGATGAGTACGCACTCCGTTTCATCGAATCATGCAAGGAAGAAGCGGATCAATCGAAGCTCTCGCGTATGAGTTTAAACGAAGATAACTTTGAAATGTACCAACTCCGTCACAACTTCGAGCATAAGACAGAGGGACAGAGTAAGGAAATCTTAAGTAAAACACGAAATTCGACAGAACAAATCAAATCATTCTTCCAACAGTCCTTGGCCGATCTCGACGAATGGTGGAAAGTTTCCCCGATGAAGAACGGATCCGGGGAGGGTATGGTTATCCGTCCGGAGGAAATGTATAAACTAACAAACTATATGCTTAAGGAAGCGGACTACTTCTCACATATCGGGAAGCTAGTACAACTCGGCCTCCTGGGCTCCCTTTCGATAGCTAAAGTCCACGGAGAGTTAGTCCCGAAGCCCATTTATAAAGTAAAAAAGGGTAAGAAGAACGTAAAGAGTGTGGAAATGACAGAGAACCATACTTGGAGACTTAAATTCTCCGAAATTCGCCAGGAAGACTACTACCCAGACCCAACAGGGGACGGACTCTACGAGATAGAAGAATTTGAAGTCGATTTATACCACCTATACGACCAAGCGGAAGGCGAGGACGCTATCTACGACATATCTAAGGTCGAACAGGTAAGTACCATGGGAAATACCGACTTACAGAAGGAGAAGACGGCGAGAGAGACCGGGCAGGATGTAACGAACGAAGGAATTCGCTCACGTGTCCGACTTACTGAGTTCTGGGGGAGTATCATCGATGAGACGACGGGGAAAATGCTCCGAAGGAATTGCCTCTGCACAATAGCCAACGAGACAACTGTGATCCGCTCGGTCGAAGACAATCCGAACTGGCACCAAACCTCTCCAATAGTAGCAGGTGCGCTTATCGAAGTAGCGAGTTCTGTCTGGGGTATCGCCCTAATGGACGCAGGGACGAAACATAATCGCTCCCTAATCGAAATATATAACCTAATGATAGACTCGGCCATGAAAGCAATCTGGGGAGTTAACCAAGTCCGCGTAGACGCAATGGAAGACCAGAGCCAACTTACCGGAGGGATTAAATGGGGAACAAACATAAAAACAAACAGCTCCCTTCCGATCGGCGGAAAAGTAATCGAGCCGGTAATCACGGGCGAAGTTCCAAGTGATGTAATAAACATGTTCAACCTAATGACCCAGGAAACACTAACAAGCATGATGACCAATGACCTCCGAATGGGGGCGCAATCCTCTCGCGCAGTAAAAGCGACGGAAGTCGTAGCAAGTGAGAACGCAATCACCTCCGTCTTCCAAGGAATGGCGAAGAACTTCGAGGGGAAAGTAGTTGGGCCGGAATTAGAGCTTGCCTGGAAAACCATCGCCCAGAATTGGGACCTAATCGACCCAGAAGTATTCAAATCACTCTTCGGATCGGAACGTGGGCTTGAGCTTTCAAGCATGGACCCGCAAGACGTCTTCGTGAACACAGTAAACGGAACGAAGTTCGAAGTCTTCGGAATATCCATGGTATTAAAAAGGCAGGCCGACTACAGAAAATGGACAACACTCCTCCAGACAATCGGAGCAAGTGAAGTCTTAATCGAAGCCTTCCTCGCGAAATACTCCTTCGAGAAATTCCTCGGTGAAGTAATGACCGCATTAGATATCAACAAAACTAAAATTGAAAACGAAGTCGTTGCCTCGTCCCAGAACACGCCACCACAACCTACTCAAGAAGCCCCCTCACAAGGTCCGAATAACATGAGTCAGGTTCCCGGAGCGCAGAACGCGCCAGCCGGAGGCGGTGGAATGGAGGAGGCACTGGCTTCTGCTTTCGCGAGTAATCAAATGAACATGCCGTCGTCCCAGGCGATTAAGTAAGGAAGGGGGATATGACTAATTTCACACCCGACGAATTAAAAGTACTCCAATACGCTCACCCGATATTCATCCGAATGCTCGATGAGAAGGCGGAGTCAGCTTTAAACCGTATGTACTCGGAGCATAAGAATGGGGGGACGGAATTCCTCTCTGTAGTCTCCGAGTATTCAATACTTAAAGAAATGAAAAATGAAATAATTAGAACAATAACAATACAGGAGGAAAAGTAATGTCAGAAGCTAACGAGAACATAGAGGAAGTTATCGACGAAGATATCAATGTCGAAGTGCTTGACGATATCCTAGGTGATGAAGGAGAGGTCGGGGACGAAGAAGAGGACACGAAGCCGGAACCAAAGTATAGCATCGGAGATCAATCCTTCCAGACCTTGGAAGAGGCCAGAGCCTACGCAGACAAATTAATACAAGACGAGCCGGTAGGTGGAGACTCTTATAACGCTTATCGTCAAGGTATTCTCGATGCCAAGGGTACAGGGCAGAGTGAGGAAAATGTTACACAGGAAGAGCAGGATGATTTCGACGAAGAACAATACTTCGCAGACCCTAAAGCTTTCCTTAAAAGCTACGGCGAGAAGATAGCTAACCAAGCCGTACAAAACGTAACTAAGAACCTATCACTTAAAGACGAGAGTAATAAAATATGGGGAGAATTCACCTCAAGACACCCTAAATTAGAGGACTTCCGCTCCGAGGTCGAGGATTATGTAAGTAAGAATCAAAGCCAAGTCCAGAAGATCATAGCCAAGCGCGGAAGGTCCGACGGTTACGATTGGATTGCTTTACAACTTACCGATCAATTCAATCGCTATGCTAATGCACTAAAGCCCAGTCGCCGCTTGGCGAACAATAACACCGTCTCCGTACCTAGTGGCGGCACGAGAAATGTTACACAGAAAAAAGGGGTTAAAAAAACTATGACAATGGCCGAACAGATACGTAGCATAAAACAGAAACGGTAAAACACCGAGTAATTACTCTCGGTTCAATTCCGTAACTAACGAAGGAATAACCGGGAGAGTTTTTTAATGGCTACACATAGTTGGGTATACGACGGACCCTCAAGCGTCTACAAGAACCACACACTTTCAGCTGATATTAGAATGGCTGCAATTGCACAGACTAAGTTTGTACAATTCACAATGCCAGAAGATGGCTCGGGCAGAAAGAAGGGCGAAAGCGTAACAGTAACTAGAATATCTAATGTTGATGTTCCAACAACTGACGTACTAAATGAATTAGAAAGAATCCCAGAAGATACTTTCTCACTAAGTACACAGGCGATTTCAGTAGATGAAAGAGGTAGAGCAATCCCTTACTCTTCTTTATCTTTAGACCTTGCACATTTCGATTTAGAAAATGCAATCCAAAAGAAACTAAGAGATCAACTAGCATTACGTTTAGACGCTACGGCGGCGGACGCATTTAAAGCTGGTAAGATTAAAGCGATCCCAGATGGTTCTGCTTCAATCACTTTCGATACGGACGGTACTCCAAGTACTCAAGCCACTTCAAACTTAAACGTTTACCATGTTGAAGAAATCAGAGACTATATGTTCTCTACTTTAACTATCCAACCATACTCTGACGGTGATTACATTGTCCTAGCGAGCACTAAAGCTTGTCGCGGAATCAAGAGAGATCCGAACTGGGAAAAATGGAAGACATACACTGACCCAGAAGCAAAATACATGGGCGAAATCGGACGTATCGAACATTGCCGTTTCATCGAAGTAAATAACACTAACGCACTTTCAGGTTCACTAGGTTCAAGTTCTGTACTTGGCGAAGCAGTATTTTGCGGAGACGACCCAGTAACTATGGCAAGCGTTCTCGAGCCAGAACTTCGTGCGAAAGAAGACGGAGATTATGGACGTAGTAAAGGTGTTGCTTGGTACGGTATTTATGGTTTCGGACAAATCTGGTCAGACAGCGCGAACGCTGGTGAAGCTAGAGTAGTTCACGTAACTAGTTCGTGAGCCTAAAAACTTACAAAAACTTACATTAACTTAAATTAAATTAGATCCTTTAAGGAGAATTATCACATGAGCTATGAAAAAGAATATGGACACTTAGCGTTTTTCGTTCCTAACGTACCTCTTGCTGTAACAACGGCTGGAGTTAGTAAGGAAATCGATATCGGGGCGGCTTCGGCTGACCACGGTGAATATGTATGCATTAAAAATTGCACTGTTAAAAGACTTGGTTTCGTTGTAACAGGCGAAGCAGCTGGCGGAACTTCCGTTGCTCCACAAGTTATTTTTACTAAAAGACCTACACCACTTTCCGCTTCTAGCGAAGTAGTTGTAGAGAACTTAGTGATACCTGATGGGACTGCAATCGGTTCGGTACTTTACTTAGATTTCTTACCTGTAGAATTCGCAGTAGGCGATTCAGTAGAAATCTCACATGTAGTCGGAACTGGTACACCAACTGGAAAGGGTCATGCCTTCTTCCTTTGCTTGGATTGCCCAGAGGTTGCAGGAAATAACACTGACATGATCGCTTCGGCGTAAGGGAGTTAACCAATGGCTGCAATTGCATCAAGTGACGTTTCATATAGCCAGGTAGCAGGGAGTGCGAAAGCATCTCCTTCCGATCCGGCGAAACGAGCACAATATGAAATTACATTCGGAAACGGAGCACTTACTTACCCTGCGGGCGGAATCCCGTTACTTAAAGGTAAGTTAGGCGCCCCAAGTAACATGCAAGAATTTATCATAATGGAAGCTGACGCTGACGACGGTTACGTTTACAAGTACGACAAGAGTGCGGAGAAAATCCGTGCTTACTACGTACCTGACTTAGACGGAGACGCCGCATCTGCCGCACCATTAGACGAGTTAGCAACGGACGAAGCTCCGGCTGCGACCACTTTAATTGTAATAGTTCAAGGTTATTAATAACCTTGGCCCGAAACTAAGGAGAGAAGAAGTGAAAGAAGTAGAGAAATTTAGTCTAAAGACCCATCATTTCGACCCAAAGGGTAAGTTATTCGATAAGACACCTTATCGTTTACACGTACTCCGAGGGGCGAAGTTATTCGAACGTCCATCTGGATCTGGAAACGTATTTTACGAGAACGGAGAAATGGCAGGACGAATGAATTACAAGGTGGACGAGCACGGTAAAGTTAGTAAGAAGTACGAGGATAAGGCCGAACATGCTGCTTATATAGCTCCATTAAATGCCGATGAAGCTCTTGCGCAGGAGTCTGCTCAGGTACGTAACGAGAACGAAGCTCTCCGTAAGGAATTAGATGCAATTAAAGCCGAGAAGAACAAATCAGCTATTAAAATCATCGAAGCCAAGCCAGAGGCGTCCGCTAAACTTATCGAGCCTCAAGCTAAAGAAGTTAGTGAACCGAAAAACTACAAGGATTTATTATGAGTTTAGGTGGAGTACTTACGGACACAGCTTACTTAGACGCATCGAGCACTAATATACCTGCTTCGGGTGGTAACTCCATATCTTTAATCGCGGCAACTTCGAAAGAGGTTGCTTCAATGCTGATTTCATCTAACGTCGCCGTGCCTTTTTATTTAACATTAGGTCCGGTCGGTAGTGAGGAGAATTGGATATTGATTCCTGGTTACGCAAGTATCGTAGTTACCCTAGATAAATTTTCAATCACAGCCAGTAAGGGTGTGCGTATCGGAGCGAGAGCTTTCGCAGACGCTGCAGCCACTGCCGGACTAGTGACAATAAACCTTTGGAGCTAATAACTCCTAGTTAATTCAGGAGGAAGAGTTTGGCCCAATTTAGAACATGTGCAGATATATTCGACGAGATACTACAGAAGTCGGGCGAGGTTACTAACGGTAACTCCGCTTATGAAGCTCAGGTAGTTACTTACGCGAACAAAGCCCATCATGCGATTATCGGTGGTGGGAATTTATTCAGTTACCGCGTAGACGAAGATTGGAAGTGGGCGAGAGCGAAGAATCCTATCGTCCTAGAGTTACTCCCTGCGTACACGCTCGGAAGCTTAACGGTAGTCAATAGTGATATTAATATTACATTTTCAACCGCCCCGTCCGTATCGGTCGAAGGGTGGTATTTACAATTAGACGGCTATAGGACGGTTTATAGAATAACTGAGAATTCGGCAGGCGTTGCCTCCGCAGTTATAGACTCGGCCCTCCTTCAACCTTCTGGGAGTTATAACTTCCGAGTTTATAAATTAGATTATGAAATTTTCCCTAGCTATCTCTACGTAGATAGTTTTAACGATAAACTTTCCTTCGAGGAAACGAGTGGGACGACATTAAACATTTCACTAACTCACGGCAGTTATACTCCGAATGGATTAGTCAGCCATGTAGTTAGTAAGTTGAATGGAAGTGGGGCGAGTGTCTACACAGGAAGCTATGACTCGGTTCTTAAAGAATTTACATTAACTAGTGATTTATCTGGGGGAGGGAATGTCTTTACACTCCTAGGTGCTACGGGCGTATCTGTGAAAAGAAGTTCCCTCTCCCTACTTGGTTTCGACCAGAAGGACTACGCCACGGCGGGAAGTCATACAAGTAGTTATATTATAAATGGTATCTGCCGCTTGGTGGCTCCGTTTAAAGTTTTCTCGAATGCGAGTACTCAACCATTTATTAAATCCCTCGACCCAGAGGAATTGGAAGAGACCTACCCGATTGCTTTAACCAATCAGAAGACTCCGACGAACTTCGCTATCGTTGAGGAAAGGAATGACGGAACTTTCGTAGTACGTTTTAATGCTTACCCCGAGGAATCTAGGAAGACATTAATCGACTGGGTCCCTATTCCGAAAGACTTACAGGATAACGCCGCATCTTTTCCGTTAATACCGAGGAAGGACGTCGATGTGTTAATCCATGCAGCGAGTGCTTTTATTCATTTTGATAAAGAAGATGATAAGTTTCAATCGACCTTTGGTTTTGCTAAGGCAGGCCTGGAGTCGATGGAAAAGAAAAACCGAAGTCAGTCATTTAGGACGGGGGAGAATTACGCCCAGATAGTCCCAAGGGCCGATCTCGTGGCACAGGAAAGGAGATTGACCTATGGTTACGAAGTTCAAGGATCGTCCACGGCGGCCAATAGTGTCGAGACGGCACAACAGATGATACCTATTACACTTACATATGCGGATTTCCAAACTGGGGGACTTACGAATACGGTTACGGCACGGACACTACCTGCGAATCGCTCTCTCTTCTCGATTATTATTAAACATAGTGTGGCCTTTTCGGGCGGGAGTATCTCGGCACTGACTCTAGATGTTGGTTCGGCAGGTAATAATTCTCGATTTATATTAGGCTTCGACGCTTTCCAGGCGGTAGCCGACTCGGCCCAGGATTCAGTCCTGACTATCTACTACCCGGCGACGTCTACTCCGATCACCGTAACGGCTACGGCGGTGGGGGATAATTTGAGTGCCTTAACCGCAGGCTCAGTAAGGCTTTATTTCCAAGAAAACATTGTGGAGGCTTAGGATGGGTAATGCATTTACAGGTTTAGTATTTACATTAATTTTACTCCTACATGGATACGATAACGCGCAGGGTTCCGTTTTAACGAAGGTCGTCCGTTTTGAGTCGACGCCACTTCCTACGGTCTGCAGGGATGGTGACATCCGGGTTAAATCCTCTGATGATAAACTATACACTTGTGCGTCGAATGTTTGGAGTTTACTAACTACTCCTCCGATAGCTTACACTATCGACCGCGCACTAGTTACAGATGGAGCGGGGGGTATTTCCGCATCGATCATAACGGCGGCGGAGTTATTACATCTCGACGATGTGACTAGTTCGTTATGTGGGATTAATCAATCCTGCGTCCAAACTAATAAAACGTTTACGTCTCCAGTACTTAATACTTCGGTTAGTGGAACTGCTGTCTTAGATGAAGATAACTTAGTTTCTGATTCGAACACTCAACTAGCTACTCAACAAAGTATTAAGGCTTATGTCGATACACACGCTTCCGCGACTACTACGCACGGAGTCTCGGGCGTTATCGTAGGCACTACCGATACGCAGGCATTGACGAATAAGACTATAGACGCGGATTCCAATACGTTATCAAACATAGTTGACAGCTCTGTGAAAGCTGCGGCAGGAATTGCACGTAATAAATTGGAAGCCCTTACGGCTGACTTAGCGTTAATCTCTTCGGTTTCTGGTTTTATTACGGAATCCGCTACTACGGCCACTGAGTTAGGTTATGTAAGTGGAGTCACCTCCTCGGTGCAAACACAACTTGGTACAAAAGCTCTACAGACTATTACGATAACTGCAGGGACGGGACTTTCTGGCGGCGGTACGCTTGCGGCTGACAGGACTTTAAACTTAGCGGATACGGCAGTGACTCCAGGCTCTTACACTAACTCAGATTTAACGATAGACCAGCAGGGAAGAATTACTGCTGCATCTACAGGTTCAGGTGGAAGTTTGCCCAATGTAGTTACTAAAACTACAACTTACACCGTGCTTACAACGGATGACATTATTTTATGTGATTCAAGTGGCGGTGCTTTCACTCTTACACTTCCAACAGCTTCAGGTGTTTCAGGTCAGATTTATACTTTTAGAAAAACCACTTCTGACCTTAGTCGTGTAACCATCGGCTCATTTAACATAAACACAGAAGGCGAGTCCTTAGACTTAGTTTCAGATGGGACTAGTTGGCTTGAATTAAGGCGAGATATTCCTGCAATAGTTACGGCTTATACCCCAGTAACGGAAGCCTTTGGGACTATTACTACTGTACTGGTTCAATGGACTAGAATAAGCGGCAGTCATATAAAAGTGGAAGGCAAGTTTAATTCAGGAACTACTACGGGAAGTGCTGGATCTATAGCCCTACCTTCAGGGCTTACGATAAATGACGAAAGTATAACAGCACTTTATTTAATTGGTCGTGCAGGTAGAAATGTACCTTCAACGACGAATAGTGATTACTCAGTTATCACCAGTACAGGAGTTTCAACTTCAAAAGTCTATTTTGGGGTTTTTAATCATGCGTCGAATAACCCATTAGTTGCGGTAGGAGCATCATCTATGGCCGCATCAGGCAACTTATTTTCTTTCAGCTTTGAAGTGGCAATTGATGAGTGGAAACTATAACAATTTAAACAAACTCAAAAGGAGTTAATTTATGGA
>Ga0208770_1001307_pt1 | contig 12705 bp, 10 predicted proteins | sample AntAceMetag02UK9_FD_184771 | JGI IMG/M metagenome (GOLD analysis project Ga0208770, IMG submission 184771) | Saline lake microbial communities from Ace Lake, Antarctica - Antarctic Ace Lake Metagenome 02UK9 (SPAdes) (version 2) | ecosystem: Environmental > Aquatic > Non-marine Saline and...
GTATCTACTCGAGAATCAATTTATTTTTTGAATTTTAAAATTGAAGGGATCTATTCAAGGCATGTAAACGAAAGTCAATTTCCGCTTTTTGATTTAGATATTTTTTGTTGTTAAGCCGGTTTCCAAAAAGGCTTTTCAATCTGGAAAAAGCAGTTTCAACAAGACTTCTCCGATGATAGCCCCTCAGCTTCTTCCAGAGTGCAAAAGCCTCTTCATTATTTCCAAGACCACGAATGCTTAAAATATCATTATTCCTCGATCGCATATGGGATTCTTTTCGAACGACACCCCCTCTTCGAGGGGGAATACAAGGATCTATTTTTTGATCCGCTAAAAATTCACGAACACTACTGCGATCATAAGCTCCATCTGCTAATACTTTTGTCACAGATTTTGGATTTTTCTCTATAAGAGAAGGTAGAGCAGAGCTGTCAGAAGTATATTCATCGGAAACTACAGCAGCTGTAACTTCCTGAGTTCTTTCATCAAGGGCAATATGCAATTTAATCCAAGATTTTCGAGTTCTAGATCGATGCACTTTGTCCTTCCACTCTCCCTCTCCTAAAATTTTGAGACCCGAAGAATCAATAATTAAATCAGTGGGCCTTCTTCTACTTAATCTGGGTAAGCGAGCTGCAGCCTCTGCAGCTCGCTTACAAAAGACACTATAATGAGGAGAGCGTTGGTCTTTTTTCATGAGTTTTATCAGAGAATCTAAAAAGCCTTGTAAGGCTCTTAGTGTGCAGCGATAAAAGGTCTTTAAAAACCAGCCTGCTTGAATAACAGAAGAAGAAAAAGCGGGACGCCTGTATAGACTCAGGACATCGCTGACACTTGTTGCGAGACATCGCTGACATGAATTACTATCTTATATTTTACTTTTTGGGAGATAAAAGATGGGATGGATAGGAGAAACAGCGATGGTTAAAAAAGAAAGATTTATTATAGATGCGCTAGCAAATAAAAAAAAATTCACTGATTTATGCAAGGAATACATGATCAGCAGAGAATGTGGTTATAAATGGTTAAAAAGGTATAAAAATAAAGGGTTAGATGGCTTAAAAGAAAATTCTCGTAAACCAAATCGATCACCACACAAAACACCCGGAGAGATTGAAAGAAAGATCCTTAGTATAAGAAATCGATTTCCTACATGGGGAGGAAGAAAAATAAAGGCATTCTTACAACAGAGAAATGAATTAATATTGCCGGCCCCATCAACAATTACAAGAATCTTGAATCGCCAAGGTAAGATAAGTGAGGAAAAATCTCAAAAACATAAACCCTTTATTCGGTTTGAACATGAGAAACCCAATCAGCTCTGGCAGATGGATTTTAAAGGACATTTTCCTGTTGGAGAGAGTCCTTGTTATCCACTGACAATTCTGGATGATCATTCTAGGTATTCATTAAGTTTAAAGGCCTGTAAAAATGAACGCTATAAGACTGTTAAGGATGCGTTGATTAATATATTTCAAGAGTATGGAGTACCAGAAAGAATGACAATGGATAATGGGAATCCTTGGGGCAGTAGCACCAGTACTCAAGGAATAACAAAATTAGAAGTATGGTTAATTTTACAAGGGATTTATGTGTCGCACTCCAGGCCATTACATCCTCAAACGCAGGGAAAAGATGAAAGATTTCACAGGACTCTAAAGGAAGATTTACTAAGTAGAAGAGAATTTAATAGCTTTGAAGAAGCACAAGAGGCTTTTGATGAATGGAGGCACTGTTATAATTATGAAAGGCCTCATGAAGCATGTGGAATGTATCCACCATCACGGAGATATAAGGTAAGTAACAAATCTTATAAAGAACACAGACTATTGCCAGAGTATGAGGTTGGTTCGTTCGTGAATAAAGTGTCTAAAACAGGTTATTTGCGCATAAAAGAGGATAAGTACTACATTGGTGAGAGCTTAGGTGGGCTCAATATAAAAATATTGGAATCAGAAAGGATTGCAATATTGGAAATATATTTACATCATCAAAAAATTAAAGAAATTGATATAGTATTAAAGAAAATAGCAAAAAGAATAAAGTAAAAAGTGTCAGCGATGTCCTGAGTCTATACAACGTCCCCGCTTTTTTTTCTTCACAGTCCATTGATTAAAAGTATCTTCGTCAATCCAGAGAAAAACATTTCCTCTATTTACTAATTTTTGGTTATACTCGCGCCAGTTACGTTTAACGTAGCTCATCTTTGGACTCCCATGTTTTAGCGAATTTAGGAGTCCATTTTCATTTATACGCTCATTTTCTTAAATATTTATTTGTCTGATTGTCTTTGGGCTGATTAAATCAACAACGCCGAAGATTGACGTCTTCGTGGGCCGAGCGCTCTCCTCAAGAAATATCTCCACCAAGACTAGATGTTTTATCTGCGCAAAGTATTTTTATAGACCTTTTAAACTCTTATAACAAATCGAGCACTATCAGCCTTGATGAAAAGACTTTCTCAAACCTCATATGTACGATTAATAAAACAGGTCAGAGCAAAGTTTTAGACTGGATTCTAGCTAATCAACCCCAACTTTTGAATAACCGTTATACTGATGGGCTAAATATTGCCCACTTTGCTGCGAGGGGGGGCATCTCGATGTTTTGAACTGGATTAAAGAAATTTCTTTTACTTTACAGCAAGGTACGCCTAAGGATGAGTAGATAGGTTTTAGATTACCCTATTTAGGGAATTCTGACTCAATAGTTTTATCTCCATTACTCTAAACCCTATTTCTTTATAATAGTTACTTAAACTTCTTAACAGTTGATGCTTATGTTTATTTGTTCTCAAAAACACGAAGTGTGATCAAGATCTGAGACCCCTAAATAGTATCTGGTTATAGGGAAGAAGGTTTCTTGGAGGAAGTAAATGAATAAGCCAGCTTAATAGCACCTATAAAATAAAACATTGACATTTACCCCTTTTTAAATTATAATTAGACTGTGTGGGGAAGGGGAAAGTGACCTGATTCTCCAAATTAGGAGCTTTTTAATCTAATTTCTAGAGGCTCATTAATAAGGGGGCTTCTTATAGCCTCTAACCTTGCATGCTTAGGGCTTATTAAAAAAATAAATGGAGAATCAATTATTATGACAACTAATCCTATATATGGCGGTCCATCATTGCCTCCACTGCCAGTTCCTCTCACCTTTGAGAGAAATGAAATGGAAGGGGATTATAGAAGCTTGTCTCCAAGTTCACAAATAGCAGATCAAACTTCTATAGCGTCACCAAGAGCGAGTTCTCAGCAAGCTTCCTCAGCTTCTAACGCTGTAGGCTTAGGGTGGATGAACATGCTAGCAGAAACAGCTTTAAGTTCTCCTTCAGCTTCAATAGTACAGCTTCAATCGTAAAAAATAAGTATACATATAGATGTAAATGGACGAAGGATGATACGGAGTGTGGTAAAACTTTTAAGAAGATATGGGATTTTAAAAGGCATTTACTTACCCACAGCGGAGTAAAGCCTTTCAAATGTGGGGATTGTGGTCAAGGTTGTATGGATTCATCGGCTCTCAAAAGGCATAGATATACCCACACAGGGAAATGGCCTTTAAAATGTCCATTCGACGGTTGCAGCGAAAGTTTTTCTCAACCATCAGCTCTCAGAAATCATTCATTTAAACACACAGGGAACTGGCCTTTAAGATGTCACGAGGACGGGTGTGATAAAGGTTTTCTTTACTCATCGGATCTCAGCAAGCATAGATGTCGCCGCAAGAAAAAAAACAAAGATTGAGAAAAGGTTTCTAAGAGGAAGAAAGCAAATAACTCAGCTTAATATTTCCTTTTTAAAAAGACATTAACAACAAGTATAAGTATACTAAATTCAAAAAAAATAAAGATGGAGAAACAATTATTACGACATCTAATTCGATATATAGCGGTTCTTCATCACCTCCTCCTTCCTATGAACGTTGTAGAAAAGAAGGGGAGAGTAGAGGGTTGTCTGCATCTTTAGAAACTGCAAATAGAACTTTTATAGCTTTACGAAGAGTAAATCCTTGGCAAGCTTCCTCAGCTTCTAACACTGTTGACTTAGGGCTGCTGGACAGCCTATCAAGATTAGCTTTAACTGCTGCTCCAATAATTCCTCGCCTTCATGAAAATTATGGAATGGATGTGGATCGCGCAAGGTTCTCTTCACCTTTAGAAACTACAAATCATACTTCTACAGTCTCATCAACAGCTAGTTCTCAGCAACCTTCCTCAGCTTCTAACACTGTTGACTCAGGGCTGCTGAACAGCCTATCAGGATCAACTTTATCTAATTCTCTACCTTCAATCCTAAAAAAGAGACATTCAGATAGATCTATGCAAAGCCTAGATAAAGATTTTACTAATCGATTAGCTCTCCAAGCTGATTCATATAAATTTAGGAGGGTATCGTGTGGTAAAGGTTCTTCTAATAGATCAACTCTCAAAACTGATTCACTAAGTCATTTCATATGTGAGTGGGGCGAGTGTAGTGAAGTTTTTCCTAATCTAAAAGAGTTCGTAACTCATGCATATACACACCAGCGTTTGTAAGTCATACATATATCCACACACGAAACAGGTCTTTCATATGTGATACGGTAGGGTGTGCTTAAGATTTAGCTAATCAACCATCAACTCTCAAAAAGCATAAACCTACTCACATGCAAAAAAATTGAACGGATATTTAGGCCTACGAACCAGGAAGGATGATTGAAGTAGAGATATGGCTTGTAAAAAGAGGAATTTGAAACTTCCAGGAATACTCTAGACAAATCTCCTTGAGGTGAATTTCATAGATAAAAGTTTTGAGTGTTCAATCGTCTCATTTATGGGGCGCTTGATCTTCGAACCGTATCTGCACGTGCCAAAACACGAGAAGAGATAAGATAAGTAACCCTAGAAAAAAGGAAGGCATCACAATCGTTTTATCAGTAGGCAATAGCGTTAGAATAATGATGCTGATGGTCACAAATACCATCATCGTAAAGCTCATGATAGCAGCGGCGGTGGCTTTATCAACATAATCTGATAGCGCCATAATAGAGGCGTTACTTGTGAGAATTGGAATACTCAAAAAAATGAAAAATAGAGGGGCAAGCAGGGTAAACAAGTTAATCCAATGCAAGATAAAGCTTATGAAGATAAAGAGAGTGCCCAGAATCAAAAATAAAAAAGCCAATCTTATCATTTTATAGGTAGAAAAAATAGAATTCAATTTCCCTGCAGAAAAGCCACCCACCAATTGACCTGAATAAGGAATCAAAAAAAGTACTCCATAAAGGCTGGCTTTAATTCCTAGAGTTTTAATGGCTATAAAGGGAGAGGCTGTACTGGTAACATAAACAAAAGCTCCGCATAATCCAAGGAGTATAGAAAACACAATAATCCTCCAAGATTTAAAAGCTCTAAAATAGTTGCTAAAGATGCTCTTTACTTTTAATGCGCTGTGATCTTGTGTTTGCATTGTTTCAGGGAGTATAAAAGCAGCTATGTACATTAAAATTCCATAAAACAAGAGGAAGTAAAAACAGGCGATCCACGAAATATAAGTCGTCAAAAAACCTCCAGCTAAAATCGCAACAGAGGGCATAAACGCGTAGGCAATCACCGTATAACCCAGAATACTTCTTCCTTGGTGTGGGTGATAAAAATCACTAATGATCGTGTAGATAAGGACCATTCCTGCAGCAGAGCCTAGGCCTGAGAGCCCCCGCCCGATGAGAATCAGATTTAACAAGTGAGTGTGAGCCCCTATAAGGCAAATAAGGCTACCCACTAAATAGATACTAATGCCCCAAAAAAGAGCAATTTTTCTACCGAATTTATTGGCAAAGGGCGAGTACATCAGCTGCCCGAAGGTATACCCTATGAGAAAAACGGTGATAAGTTGTTGAGAATAGCCCTCTGATACCCCAAAATAGTTGCTAATGGCAGGTAGTGCAGGTGCAATTAATACAGAAGCGAATGAAGGAAAGCTGATTAGTAAGATTAAGCAGATTAAATTTGGTCGTTTTGTATTGAGGCGATATTCCATAGAAATCGTTTACTTTTGTATTTCTTCGATTGTGTTCAAAGTAGTGTGGCTGCCCAAAAAAGGCTAGGCTTAATTCATAATAGCTAGTTGCGCTCCTTCTCGTGTTTGCACAATTTGAGGGTTTAAGTCTTCATATCTACCCCCTTTACAGCCACCTTCTGCAGTTTCAACTGGGCTTTATTATTAGAGGAGCTGCAGCAGGTGTTAAAATAACATAATTCTTGCATTAAAAAAAAACTTTGGCTTATACGGTACTATTAAGCCGCTAAATGTAGTGGTTCTCGAATTCAACTACTCAAGAGCCGGTTGCAGCTATGAATGATATTCAAGACCAAGGTAGCGAACATTTAATTGAAAGTGAAAGGATTGACACGCCTTTAGAGATTTTGAACTTCAAAAACTGGATAGGCTTAGCCTTTTTTATCTTGGTTGTTCTAGCGCTTTTATTATGGTCCATTCTAGGAAAAATACCAGTAACGGTTTCAGGAAAAGGGATTATGATAGATCCCAGCACAATGTTTAATGTTAAGAGTAAATATCGATCTGAAGTCAGGGAAATTAAAGTGCTAGCTCAAGATAGAGTTGAAGAAGGGGAAGTCTTGATGGAGCTACAGCAAATAAATGATAATAGCTTAGGGAATATCTATCAAGTCACCTCACCTGCTACAGGAGAAGTACATATTATCAATGTGCAAAAAGGAGACCTTGTAGAACCGGGACAAGAGCTGGTCTATATACAGAAAGATCTAGATGTCAAGACAATGAAAATATTAGGGTTTGTGGCATTTTATCCAGGTGAGAATTTAAAAAAGGGGATGCCAGCGAGATTAAATTTCTCTTCTATAAATCTCTCAAGCTATGGAAGTGTAGAGGGTACTGTTGCTGAAGTTTTGCCTTATATGCCTGATATGGAAAGCTATTATATAGAAATGCTTCCCTCTTTAGTGCTCAGAAATGACCTAATTGGAAAACTCCCTCAAAAGATGTTTCTAGTTAATCCCACCCTTAATCCAGATGATCCGACTGGACTTACTTGGACAAAAGGAACAGGGCCTCCAGAGCCTATGCAGGCTGGAGAAGTGGGCACTTTACAGATTGAAGTGATTTATGTGAGACCTATTAGTTATCTATTTCCTTCAAAGGCACTTAAAGAGGGGCGATGATTAAGTTTAAAAAAAAGACGAGAGTCAAAACTCCTACTATTATCCAAATGGATGCAATAGAGTGTGGAGTTGTTTCACTAGCAATTGTGCTTGGCTATTATAAAAAATTTGTTCCCCTAGAACAGCTTAGAGTGGATTGCGGTGTTTCTCGTGATGGGAGTAACGCCTTTAATATTCTTAAAACTGCAGAAAAATATGGATTGAAAGGAGAGGGTAAAAAATCAAACTTTGATGAACTGCAAAAAGAGCCTTGCCCCTACATCATTTTTTGGAATTTCAACCACTTCGTAGTAGTAGAGGGTATAGGTAAAAAAGAAGTTTTCATAAATGATCCGAACACAGGTCCTCGTAAGGTCACTATTGAAGAGTTTAAGGAAGCATATAGTGGGCTTGCCTTGGTTTTCTCAAAAACACCCGATTTCAAAGAAGGAGGAGAACCATCTAATGAGTCCGTCATAAAGATGATTTATGAGCGCTGTAAAACCTCTAAAAAATCTCTATCCTATTTATTCATGACAGGTCTTTGCCTCCTTCTTCCAGGATTTGCAATGCCCGCATTTTTAATGTTTTTTTTACAAATGTTCTTTGGAAAAAACATCAATCCGATGACGGTAGGATTTGTATTGGCCGTAATTTTCACCTCTATCTTTGCCTTTTTAGGGACACTTGTTCAACGCTTAGTTGTCAATCGGCTCGGGGCAAGATTAGCCATAAAATTATCTAATGATTTTCTATGGAAGCTGTTTAGACTCCCGTCACAATTCTATTCTCAAAGATACAGTGGAGAAATAGCGTGGCGCATGTCGCTTGCTACAACAAGCGCTGAGTATTTATCCAATTATCTGATACTTGCAGTCCTTGATGTTATTTTAGTCCTTTTTTATGGCGCAATTCTCTTCTTTTATAACTCCTATTTAGCAGCAATCGTTTTGATTATAGCAGGGGTTAGCTTTTGGATGATGAAGTATGTCTTTAAAACGCGCTCAGACACATATGCTAGGCTGCAACAGAATATGGGAAGGCTTTCAGGCGAGTCAATAGGGGGACTTAAAATTATTGAGACGATCAAGTCTAAAGGGATAGAGTCTAGCTTTTTTACCCACTGGGTAGGCCATTATACCAAAAAGGTTAACTCTGTCCAAGCTCTAGGGTGTCAAGACTCTTACCTTTTGGCTGTACCCATTTTTTTTCAGTACCTTGCTATTACGGTGCTTATTGGTTTGGGGAGTTTCTTTATCATTAAGGGCTCTATATCTACTGCAGTTCTTTTTCCTATGCAACTTTTAGCAATGAATTTTTTATCTCCAATTAATCGATTTGTGGGGTACTCACAGTTAATACAGGAGATGAAAATTGATCTACAAAGACTTAATGATGTGCTCAAAAACCCTGACGATGAAATCTACGCTAAACGAGCAGCTCTTCCTCATACTAAAGATACTCCATCTCTAAAAGGGGTTTTGGAGTTTAAGAATGTTAACTTTAGATATGCCCCACTCTCACCATATATCCTTGAAGACATAAGTTTTAAGATTGGCTCTGGTGAGAGAGTCGCCTTTGTGGGAGAGACTGGATGCGGTAAGTCAACAATAGCAAAGCTTGCGTTAGGGCTCTATTATCCCGAAGCGGGTGAAGTGCGCATAGATAATAAGTTACACCATGAGATAACAGCAGAGCAAATGCGTTCGGCCGTGACTTCTGTCGACCAAGAAATTTTGATTTTTTCAGGAACGATTCGTGAAAATTTAACTTTGTGGAATCCTAAAGTTACTGATCAACAACTGATACGAGCAGCTCAAGATGCAGAGATCCATGATGTAGTGGTTGGACGCAAAGATGCTTACGAGACCTATTTGATCGAAGGGGGATTGAACTTCAGTGGTGGAGAGAGGCAGCGACTAGAAATTGCAAGAGCTCTTCTTTACGAGCCTGTTCTCTTGATTTTAGATGAAGCTACTTCGGCATTAGATTCAGATAATGAGAAGAAGATAGCGCAAAACCTGAGGGCAAGGGGTATTTCAACTTTAATTATAGCACATAGGTTAAGCACAATCCAAGATTGTGATTGTATCTATGTCGTTGATAAAGGAAAAATCGTCCAGTCCGGCCTTCATGAAGAACTTAAAGAGAGTGAAGGCATTTATAAAAACTTGATAACGAGTGAAACTTTTTAAATGAAGAACGACTCTAAACTTGCAAGATTTTTTGAAGAAAGGGGAGCTAAATTATCCATTAGCTCTAATCCCAAGCTAGATTTAAATCAAAAACAAATGTTCTATTTAGCATCAGGTGATCCAGTTAATATCTTTGCTCTTCATAAAGACTTTCAAGATCAAAGACATTTCATCGCCAATGCTGTTAAAGGTGAAATCATCTTTTTCTTTCCTCAAAACTTAGAACAATTTACTCAAATCGTGGCATTTAGTGAAGGTAAAACAGAACTTATTTCTCTTGGTGAATCTGAAATCTCTAATTTAGTAAAAAGTGATTTGTTTCTACAAAAAGAGCTCGCCTATGAAGTAGAGAATTGGGTCGCGAAGCTGTTTGAGCCCTTTGAAGCAGATATGGGGAAGAGAAAGAGTCACTTTATAGAAAGTGAATCTGAGATAGAGGTTCAGGCCAATGAGATAGTTATAAAAAGAAAAACGGAGGATCTAAATTTAGCCTGGATAGAAATGCTTGAGGGAGATCTACTCCCTTTGGGTCAAGGTGATCGCAAATTAAATAGCCTTTTTAAACCAATTCCCTTTACCGCTAAACTCTGGTATAGGTCTGAATCTGCATCTAAGATGAAAATTATCAACCCTATTGATTTTTTTCAAAACTATGATTTTATAAATTCTTTCGATCAATTTACATCTCACTACTTAAATCAGCTTCAACTAGACCTGCACCGTAAGCAAGAGCAAAAAAAAGAACTCGTAGGACTACGCAATAAAGAAGAGAGACTTTCCCTTAGTTATGCCATAGAAAAGATAAAGACTCTGTTTGCAAAAAAGGAAGAGAAGGCCTATCGAAAACAGGCTGATCCTGTTTGCAATGCTTTAGAAAGACTTTCTTCTCATTTAGATCTTACTTTTGTGTACCCTTCTCAAATCAAGAAAGTTGAAAGCGTATCTGAAAAACTACAATCGATTTGTCATCTCTCTGGAATCCAAGCTAGGCGAATAAAACTTACTCCCAATTGGTGGAAGAGGGATAGTGGACCCTTTTTGGGCTTTTTTAAAGAGACAAAAAGGCCTGTGGTTCTAATCAAACGTTCAACACGTTGCTATACTCTCCTTGATGACCAGATTACCCTAAAAGTCTCCCAGTCGATTGCAGATTCTTTATTGACTCAAGCGTATATGTTTTACTCTCCGTTAAGAGAGGAAAGTAAAAATGGAGCGAGTTTATTAAAAGAAATCGCTATTAAGTATAAAAGATCTCTCATTTCGATTTTTGGATTTGGATTTCTAGGGAGCCTCCTACTCCTTATGATCCCTCTAGGCACAAGGCTCATTTTTGATCTTGCTATTCCAAAATCAGACAATTCTCTGCTTAGTTACATGATCGCTGGAATGTTAGGTGCAACAATAGGATTTGCACTCTTTAATCTGATAAGGTCAATTTTTACCATGAGGTTTGGAGCGATGGCCTCACATTTTTTAGAAACAGCTATTTGGGATAGAGTTTTAAAGTTGAAAGTTAACTTTTTTAGTAGATATACAACGGGAAACCTCTTTAGCCGTTTGTTTTGTATAGAGAGGATCAGAGTCTATTTAAGCGGAGACTTTGCAGGATATATTCTTAATGCGCTATTTTCATTCCTCTTTGTATTCTTGATGTTTTTCTTTTCTCCACTGTTAGCGTCTATAACTCTTTTACTTTCAATTATTTGTCTAAGCCTCACCCTTTTGTTTTGTAAAAGAAAAAAAAGGCTACTTACTGAGGCTTTAGAAGTAGATGGTAATGTGACTGGATTAGTGACTCAGCTGATAATTAATGTAAACAAACTTAAAGCTGCAGGGGCTGAGAAAACTGCATTTGCTCAATGGAGTAAAGGGTATACAGATTATCAAAATATATATCTAAAAATGAAAAACACCGAAGCTTGGGTGGCAAGTTTGAGCGTTTTTTTTCCTATTGTTTCGTACCTGTTTGTTTATATAGCTTTGATATGGTGGATCAAAATCATAAACTTTCCTATGGCTGATTTTTTGGGCTTTACAGTTGCTTTTTCTAGTTTTCTTATCGCCTTTTATCCAGCAAATTTCATTTTGATGAAAATCGTAGAGGTTATACCTAATTGGAAACGCCTCAATCCCATATTAGAGGAAAAACTTGATTCAAACATCTTGTCTAGAAGAGAGTCTAGTAATGTGGGTTCATTGCGTGGGGAAATCAAGTTTGATAATGTGACTTTCTCATATGATCAGAATGCCACAATACCTATTATCAATAATATTTCATTTACTGTTCAGCCAAATGAATTTTTTGCGATTGTAGGTCCTTCAGGAGATGGAAAATCCACAATTATCCGTCTGTTGCTAGGTTTTGAAAAATCAAATTCTGGTACAATCTGCTATGATGAGAGAACCATAGACAGCTACGACCTAGTTAAGCTGCGTCAACAACTTGGAATCGTCTTTCAAAATGAAGGCACCATGGCTGGGAGTCTTTATAATAATATTACCTCAGGAGAGAGCTATACTTTAGAGCAAATTAAAGAAGCTGTCAAAATTTCTGAATTTGATAAAGATCTAGCTGGTATGCCGATGGGGCTAAATACAGTGATTCCAATGAATGCCTCTACACTATCTGGAGGGCAAAAACAGAGACTACTTTTAACGCGCGCACTCATCAGGAATCCAAAAATTATTATTTTTGATGAAGCTACTTCAGCTCTAGATAATGTAACACAAAATAATGTGAGTGAGAATTTAGCTAAACTAAATGTGACTCGTATTGTCATAGCTCAAAGACTTAGCACGATTAAGAAAGCTGATAAAATAATTGTTTTACAAAAAGGACAAATTGTGCAACAAGGAGATTTTAATTCCCTAGCTAAAGAACCAGGGTTATTTCAAGAAATGCTAAAACATCAACAATTATAAACGAATTTAAAGGAGTTTGTTATGAATGATACAAATAATTCAGAAGAGAATAAAAAAAAAATAGCGGAAGCTGTCGCTAAAGCATGGGCGGACCCAGCATTTAAACAAAAACTGGTCAGTGATCCTAAGAATTCATTGAAAGAAATGGGCGTTACTCTCCCTGATAATGTGAACGTAAAAGTGTGTGAAAACACAGCGGATACCTTCCATTTCGTTTTACCTCCAAAGCCAGAAGGAAACTTGTCAGAAGAAGAGTTGAAAAAAATGTCAGGCGGGACCACAATAGTTTTTGTTTGTCTTTAATCTCTTGGGTCTAATTCCCCGCAGCTTGCTGCGGCTTTGATTTTTGTGTAAACTTGTGGTATGAGTAAGTATATTCACAAGAAACACAATGTATCAGTTATTATGTATTACATAGTTTGTCCG
>Ga0208770_1001314_pt1 | contig 12598 bp, 9 predicted proteins | sample AntAceMetag02UK9_FD_184771 | JGI IMG/M metagenome (GOLD analysis project Ga0208770, IMG submission 184771) | Saline lake microbial communities from Ace Lake, Antarctica - Antarctic Ace Lake Metagenome 02UK9 (SPAdes) (version 2) | ecosystem: Environmental > Aquatic > Non-marine Saline and Alkaline...
AAGGGCAAAAACAGATTTTTTTAGAGACAAAATTCAAGATGCCACTAAGGGCATTCAAGAGGAGATAGAAAGTCTTCAAGAGCATGCGTTAATAGAAACAGACATAGACAAAAACGAGAGCACTTACAATCAAGTAGACGCCCTCAAAGAAGAACAGTACCGCATTACAGAAAAAATTCTAGAAGATATACTTCCAGAAGCCTTTGCCGTGGTAAAAGAAACAGCTAAAAGGTTTGTTCACAATGCGCAAATAACCGTTACTGCCAATCCATCAGATAGAAAAACAGCCGCACAAAAAGACTATGTAACCATACAAGACACTCAGGCAATCTGGGACACCAGCTGGGACGCAGCAGGAAAGAAAGTAAAGTGGGACATGGTACATTACAATGTACAACTCATTGGAGGCATAGCCCTACACCAAGGAAAAATTGCAGAAATGCACACAGGAGAAGGGAAAACTTTAGTAGCCACCCTACCTGTATATTTAAATGCTCTTAGTGGAAGAGGGGTACACTTAGTGACCGTAAATGATTACTTGGCTAAAAGGGATAGTGCCTGGATGGCCCCTTTATTTGAATTTCACGGAATGAGTATTGACTGCATAGACCACCACCAGCCAAATTCTGCAGGAAGAAGGGGCGCTTATGAAGCAGATATTACCTACGGAACCAACAATGAATTTGGCTTTGACTACCTACGTGACAATATGGCGCACAGCCCAACAGATTTAGTGCAACGTGCTCCAAATTTTGCTATTGTAGATGAGGTAGATTCTGTCCTTGTGGACGATGCCCGTACACCCCTCATTATCTCTGGACCAGTGCCAGAAGGAGACAGACATGAATTTAATGAATTAAAGCCAAAAGTTTCAGATATAGTAAGCCAACAAAGACATTACCTCACCGGCGTATTAGTTGAAGCTAAAAAATTCATTACAGCTGGCAATGACAAAGAAGGCGGTTTTTTACTGCTTAGAGTACACAGAGGCCTGCCTAAAAATAAAGCCCTTATAAAGTTTTTAAGTGAAGAAGGAATTAAACAATTGCTTCAAAAAACTGAAAATTATTATATGCAAGACAACAACAAGCAAATGCCAGAGGTAGATGCAGAATTGTGGTTTGTGATAGAAGAGAAAAACAACCAGATAGAGCTCACAGAAAAAGGGGTATCCTATATTTCTGGAGAACAAAACCAAGAATTCTTTGTGCTCCCAGATATTGGATCTGAAATTGCCAAAATTGAAAATAAAGGCCTAGAAATAGAAGAAGAAGCCATACAAAAAGACACCCTATTCAAGGACTTCTCAATAAAGAGTGAACGCATACACACCCTAAATCAACTCCTAAAAGCCTACACCCTATTTGAGAAAGACGTAGAATATGTAGTCATGGACAACAAAGTCATGATTGTAGATGAGCAAACTGGAAGGATTATGGACGGCAGAAGGTATTCAGACGGTTTACACCAAGCCATTGAAGCCAAAGAAAATGTGAAAATTGAGGCCCTTACCCAGACATTTGCCACGGTAACCTTGCAGAACTACTTTAGAATGTATAAGAAGTTAGCTGGAATGACAGGAACCGCCATTACGGAGGCTGGAGAATTCTGGGAGATTTATAAATTAGATGTTATGGAAATCCCAACCAATAGGGCTATTTCTAGAGCAGATAAGGAAGATCTCATCTACAAGACAAAAAGAGAAAAATACAATGCTATTATAGAAGAGGTATCCAAACTCTCTGCAGCAGGAAGACCTGTGCTTATTGGAACTACTTCAGTAGAAATTTCTGAATTACTCTCCAGAATGCTCACCATTAGAAAAGTGCCGCACAATGTATTAAATGCCAAATTACATAAAAAAGAGGCAGACATTGTAGCAGAAGCTGGTAATGCAGGAGTCGTAACCATTGCCACCAATATGGCAGGAAGGGGAACGGACATTAAACTGGCTGAAGAGATTAAAGGCGCTGGAGGTTTAGCCATTGTAGGAACAGAAAGACATGACTCTAGACGTGTAGACAGACAGTTAAGAGGACGCTCCGGAAGACAAGGAGACCCAGGAAGCTCACAATTCTACGTTTCCTTAGAAGACAATCTCATGCGCCTATTTGGCTCAGACAGGGTAGCCAAACTCATGGATAAAATGGGATTAGAAGAAGGAGAAGTGATTCAGCATTCTATGATGACTAAATCCATTGAAAGAGCCCAGAAAAAAGTAGAAGAAAACAACTTTGGAGTCAGAAAACGTCTCTTAGAATACGACGACGTCATGAATGCACAAAGAGAGGTGGTCTACAAAAGAAGGAGACATGCCTTACAAGGAGAGCGTTTAAAATTAGACATTGCCAATATGATTTATGACACCTGTGAAATCATTACACAGGACAATAAAGCAGCCAGTGACTTTAAAAATTTTGAATTTGAACTCATTAAGTATTTTGGAATGATTGCACCCTTTTCTGAGGATGAATTCCAAAAAGAAACCCCACAAGGGCTTACAAGAAAAACATACAATGCTGCACTAGCCCACTACCAAAACAAAATGCAGCGCAGCAGCCAGACTGCCTTTACGGTCATTAAAAATGTATACGAAGACCAGACCAATAAATTTGAACGCATTGTAGTGCCCTTTACAGACGGCATTAAAACACTCAATGTGGTAACAGATCTGACCAAAGCCTATGAGAGTGAAGGAAAACAACTCATCACAGATTTTGAAAAGAATATTACCCTGGCCATGGTAGACGAAGCATGGAAAACTCATTTACGTAAAATGGATGAGTTAAAACAATCAGTACAGCTAGCCGTACACGAGCAAAAAGATCCCCTATTAATTTATAAATTTGAAGCCTTTGAACTTTTTAAAGGCATGTTAGAGCGGGTAAACAAAGACATTGTTTCTTTCCTATACAAAGGAGAGTTACCTGTAGAGAGCTCCAATCAAATCCAAGAAGCCAGAGGACAACGAAGGACAAAAGAAGCGCTGAAGACCACTAAGGAAGAAATTCCAAATGTAGATGAAATGGCAGCCAAAAGCAGGGCCGCAAGTCAGAACCAATCAGGCAGACCGCAGATCACAGAAACCATAGTAAGAGAACACGCTAAAATTGGCAGGAATGACAAGGTAACCGTGCAGCACGTCATGAGCGGAGAACAAAAAATACTTAAATACAAGCAGGCAGAACCTCTTTTAAAAGAAGGAAGCTGGGTGTTAACCAAATAAGCAAGTAAAAACCAACCCATGAAAAAACAACTCACATTCATTTTAGCTTTCTTACTCTCTGGCTTTGCTATGGCACAGTCAGCTGCAGGAGACGGCCCCCACCAGCAACTTATAATTAGAGGTGTCACCCTCATTAATGGGAATGGAGCACCCCCACAGGGACCCATAGACATTGTAGTAGAGGGAAATAAAATCACCAAAATAAGTGTAGTGGGTTACCCAGGCGTGCCTATTGACGAAAGTAGAAGGCCCGTTTTAAAAGCAGGTGGAAAAGAATTAGACTGTACCGGTATGTATTTATTACCGGGCTTTATAGACATGCACGGTCATATTGGCGGTGTTTCACAGGGAGCAGAGCCAGAATATGTATTTAGACTCTGGATGGCCCACGGAGTTACCACTGTAAGAGAACCCTCAGGTAGAGGACTAGAATTTGCCCTAGACCTAAAGAGAAGGTCTGAAAAAAATAGTATTGTAGCGCCCAGAATTTTTGCTTATACTGGATTTGGATCTGGAAGTAAGCAGGAAATTAGCAGTCCAGAAAAGGCTGTTGAATGGGTAAGAAACAATGCAAAATCTGGCGCCGATGGTATTAAACTTTTTGGAGCACCGCCAGAAATCATGCAGGCAGCTTTAGAAGAAAATAAAAGATTGGGTCTGCGGTCTGCCTGTCACCACGCACAGACGGACGTAGCGCGTTGGAATGTGCTAAATTCTGCTAGGGCAGGACTCACCAGTATGGAGCACTGGTACGGGTTGCCAGAGGCGCTTTTTACAGACAGAACGGTCCAAGACTACCCATTAGATTACAACTATCAGAATGAGCAACACCGTTTTGAAAGTGCAGGAAAACTTTGGGAACAAGCAGCCGCTCCCTATTCTGAACATTGGAATAATGTAATGAATGAGCTCATTGCCTTAGACTTTACTATAGACCCTACTTTCAATATATATGAGGCCAATAGAGACTTACAAAGGGCCAGAACAGCTGAATGGCATTCAGACTACACCCTCCCTTCTCTTTGGAAGTTCTATGAGCCAAGTAAGATATCTCACGGTTCTTATTGGCACAATTGGGGAACAGAACAAGAGGTGTCATGGAGAAAAAACTACCAATTGTGGATGACCTTTATCAATGAGTACAAAAATAGAGGTGGCAGGGTCACAACAGGTTCAGATTCTGGTTTTATTTACCAACTCTACGGTTTTGCCTATATTAGAGAACTAGAGCTTTTAAGAGAGGCTGGCTTTCACCCGCTAGAAGTAATTAGATCTGCTACCTTAAACGGTGCAGAGGCCCTTGGAATGGCAGACCTTCTTGGAAGTGTAGAAATAGGGAAATTAGCAGATTTTGTCATTGTAGAAGAAAACCCCCTTCAAAACCTGCAAGTACTATATGGCACAGGCGCCATAACGCTTACAGAAGACAATAAAGTAGAGAGAAAGGGCGGTGTTACATACACCGTAAAAGACGGTATTATATATGACGCAAAAGCACTTCTTAAAGAAGTAAAAGAGATGGTAACCGCCGCCAAAGAAAAAGAGGGTTTTACCATGACACAGCCAGGAGTTAAAAATTAAAACAACGCTTTATTAAAAAAAATGTATAAAAAATCAAATTCAATTTTTAGATGTTTTATTCTACTCTTTCTGGTGAGTCAATCTCTAACAGCCCAGCAAACTAAAAAAATGCAAGCCAAGGCCTATTTTGCCAGTGGCTGTTTTTGGTGTGTAGAAGCTGTTTTTGAGTCTGTAAATGGCGTTGGTGACGTAGTGTCTGGCTATGCAGGAGGTACAGAAAGCAATCCCACTTACAATGAAGTAGCCAGTGGCAATACCTCTCATGCAGAAGCAGTTATGGTGCCTTATGACCCCACAGTAGTTTCTTTTGAAACCCTAATCATGGTCTTTTTTGGCTCTCATGACCCCACCTCCTTAAACAGACAAGGACCAGATAGAGGTGCACAATACAGATCCATTGCTTTTTATAACAATGAAGAAGAAAAAGCCACTATTGATAAATATGTCCGCTTTTTAAAAACAGAAAAGGTATATAACAAGCCCATTAGCACCCAAATAGTACCTTTTAAGAAATTTTATAATGCAGAAGACTATCACCAAGATTACGAGGTTAAAAACCCCAATAACCCTTATATAAGAGCGGTGTCTATTCCAAGGTTAAAACGTTTTAAAGCAGCTTTTCCTAAACTTCTAAAAGAAAATAAACACTAAAAAAAGCATGGAAATGGCTCTTAACCACCTAGACAGCTACCAGCTAGAAAATGACTTTCTAGCGCTAGAAGTCTTAAATTATGGAGGTGTAATAAAGTGTCTAGAATTAAAACTAGCAGGAAACAAAAAACAAGCGCTTGTAATGGGGCTTCCCAGCCCAGAAGCATACCTGTCAGATATTTGGTATTTAGGTGCCTGTATTGGACCCTATGCAGGTAGAATTAAAGGAAAAGAGGGTGTAGAATTACACGGGGGCAAGCATGCCTTTTCAAAGCAATATTGGACACTCATTGACCAACAGGCTGGAGACACACCAAGCCTAACATTGTCGCTGGATTTTAAAATAGCAGCCCCTAGCCAAAATAAAAATGACTCTCAAAGCTCAAACAGCATAAGAGTACAGCTCACATACCGCCTTATAAAAAACCGTTTAAAAATAGAATACAGCGCTCAAAGCACCGCTCCTAGCCTATTAAATCTCAGTAATCACAGTTATTTTATACTAGACAGTGAGAAGACAATAGACCATTATACCCTGCAAATAAAGGCCCTAGAAGTTATAGAAACAGATGCTTTACTCATGCCAACAGGACTACTTGTCCCTATAGAAAAAACGAATATAGATTTTAACAATCCAAGGCGTATTGGAAAAACAAGATTGGACACCCCATTTGTGGTGGCCAGGGCGGCAACTGCGTCCCACGCTTCCAATTCACCCAATGCTTCCCAAGTTCCAATAGCTCCTAATGCCCCTAGCGATGGCACTTTAAAACAGCTGGCTTACCTACATTCAAAAATCACTGATATTTCAATGAGTGTGGCCACAGACCAAGAAGTTTTAGTGTGTTTTATGCCTATAGATTTTGCAGGCATTTGCTTTGAAACACAGGGCTACCCCAACGCCCCACAGCACCCTGCTTTCACCCAGCCCATAATATCACCTAATAAACCCTACCTTCAAATAACTACCTTTGAGTTTTCACACCCAAGTCTTAGTGTTTTATGAAAAACAACAACGCTTCCCATAGCCACCCTCTTTTAAGCCCCCTTTTAAATGGAGACAGACAGGCTTTAAGTAGGTCCATTAGCCTATTAGAAAGCCAATTAGACAGCCACCGTTTAGAAGCCAATATCCTTATGGGAAATATTCTTTCCCATACAGGCAAAAGCATTAGGGTAGCCATTTCTGGAGTGCCAGGTGTAGGGAAAAGCAGTTTTATAGAGGCTTTAGGACTGCTGCTCACAGGAATGGGAAAAAAAGTAGGGGTACTTACCATAGACCCCAGCAGCAAACAATCTGGCGGCAGTATACTAGGAGACAAAACTAGAATGACCCAATTAAGCAGCACTGAATTGGCTTATATTAGAACCACTCCAGCTTCTAGTAGTCTTGGTGGGGTGGCACAAAACACAAGGGGCAGTATTAAACTCTGTGAAGCTGCCGGGTTTGAGGTCATACTGATAGAAACAGTTGGGGTGGGACAAAATGAGTTAGAGGTACATGAAATGGTAGATTTCTTTTTACTCTTAAATTTACCTGGTGCAGGCGATGAAATTCAGGGAATTAAACGGGGTATTATGGAGGTGGCAGATGCCTTGTTAATTAACAAGGCAGACGGAGACGCAGTCCCGCTGGCCAAAAAAGCACAGCAGTATTTTAAGGCAGCCTTACACGCCTTCCAAAGTAGAGAAAACGGATGGAGCCCACCAGTTCTTTTGGCCTCTGCCACAGAAGGGACGGGTATTGTGGAAATATGGCAGCAAATAGAAACCTTTGTGGCCCTTCAACAAAAGAGTGGTGACTTTGAGCGCAATAGGCAACAACAAGAAATTTCAGGCTGGAAAAGCCAGATGACAGAAAGTCTTAAAAGAGCTTTCTTTAAAGACCCCACCGTAAAAGCCCTTTTATTGCAACTAGAGCTGGAAATTACAAGGGGAGACGCCACTGCTGTTCAAGCCACACAAAGAGCCATAGACACATTTAGGAAAGCATAGTAGTGCTTTCTATAAAATGAGTAGATTTGCGCTTTAAATAACATCTATGAAAATTCAAACACAAGAACTTCTTTCCATAGTAGTCCCCCTGTACAATGAATCAGAAAATGTGGGTTTGCTCACACAAAAAATTCACGAAAGTCTGGAGGGCTATGACTATGAGATTATTTATATAGATGATTTTTCTACTGACCAAACCAAGGCGGTGGTCAATAAAATGGCAGATCATAAAGTGCACCTTATTGCACTGAAAAAAAATTACGGTCAAAGTTTGGCCTTAGCTGCTGGCATAGACTACGCCTCAGGCACCTACATTATTACCATGGATGGCGACCTACAAAATGACCCCTCAGACATACCACAGATGCTGTCCTATGCAGTAGGTGGTGAATTTGACCTGGTTACAGGAATTAGACAAAAGAGAAAAGACAGTCTTATTAAAAAAATTCCATCAAAAATTGCCAATTTTTTAGTGCGTAGGGTCACCAAACTAGATATTAAAGACAATGGCTGCGCCTTAAAAGTATTTCATAAGGACATAGCAAAAGACCTAAACCTCTACGGAGAAATGCACCGTTTTATTACCTTATTGGCACACCTAGAGGGGGCCCAAATTAAGCAGGTTCCCGTCACACATCACGCCAGACACGCGGGCGTTTCTAAATACGGTTTGGAGCGCGTATTTAAAGTAATAGCAACGCCCCATTCACCTCTTTGGTATTATAGGGGTGCTTCTTATAGTTGCAGGCCTTTGCGTAAATGCCTATTTGGTCTATTTAAAAATTCTAGGAGAAGACATAGGAACCAGACCCCTACTCACCCTTGGAATGATGCTTATTTTTGCAGGAATCCAGCTTTTTACTATTGGTATTGTCATGGAATTACTCATGAGAACCTATTATGAATCTCAGAACAAAAGGCCCTATAAGGTGAGAAAAATCACCCAAGGCGGAAAATAGAAAAGCAGCCTTTTAATGAAGAAAAAAGTACTCTTAGTTTTTAAGATCCTGATAAGTGCAGCCCTGCTGTATTTAATTTTCAAAAAAATACCCTTTGAAAGTGTAAAAGAGACATTATTAGGCGTACAGTGGCCTTTTATAGCAATTGCATTTTTGTTTTTTGTGAGCTCAAAAGCAATAGCAGCCTTTAGACTTCAAAACTATTGGCGGAGTATTTCTGTACAGATTTCTCACGCTTACAATCTAAAATTATACCTCTTAGGGATGTTTTATAATTTGTTTCTACCTGGTGGTATCGGCGGGGACGCCTATAAAGGCTATGCCATAAAAAAACATTTTAAAACCCCTACCAAAAAGCTTTTTGGCATGCTTTTATTAGACAGACTCTCAGGATTGCTCCTGCTGGTACTCCTGGCTGTGATCTTAGCTCTTATTCCTGTTCATTCCTTTTTTATTCCCTATAGTTGGTATCTGTTGGGGATGCTACCACTTGTTATAGGCGTATTTTACTTTGGGGTTAAAAAAATATATCCTTACACCCTAACTATTTTTTGGGCTGCCTTTTTTAAATCTGCCTGGGTGCAAAGCTGCCAAATTTTAGCAGCGTATTTTATCTTATTATCACTAGGAGTTACAGATAGCTACGGGATCTATTTACTGGTGTTTTTACTCTCTTCTATAGTAGCTGTAATACCACTGACTATTGGAGGTGTAGGAAGCAGAGAACTCACTTTTTTATACGGCGCTCAATGGTTTGGATTGGCCTATGAAACTGCCATTGCTTTGAGCCTGCTTTTTTTCTTTATTACGGCGGTGGTGTCTGCCTTTGGCATGGGCTACCATTTTAAAAAACCGCAACTATAGGGGTGTTAAAGTGATTGGCAGCACAACTTATAAGTAATAAGTGTGGGGTTCTAATTTCCTAATCTAAATAAATTAAGAACATTTCTTCTAACTGAGCCGCTCTGGTAGCAGGGTTTAAAAAAGAGGCTTTAAGGCGGGTAATGCGGTATTTAGGTACCGCATAAGTAATGTTAAAAACAACATGAGAACCCCTTAGCTGCGCTAACTGCGCTGCGCTTACATAGAGCCAAGACTTATGGAGTACTTCTATTTCTAAAGGAGTTTCTACTATTTTGAGGGGGTCTCTAAGTCCAAAATCCATGGCCCAACTATGCCCATGGCCCCATTTGTAAATCTGATGAGGGTCTATGCTGGGGTCTAATTGTATTTTCTTTGCCATCTGAGTGCCCGCCTGATACTGTAAAAGTGAAGGATAAAAAACTAGATTCATAGCTCCATTTACAAGTACGGCTGCAAGCACCCCAGAAACCACTAGGCCTACTGGCCTATTTTTTTCTTTAAAAACCCAACAATAAGAGCCTATAAAACAAATAATAAATAGGATATAGGGCCAAAAAGAAGCGGGCGGAAACAGCCAAAACATGACTAGTGCACTTAAAACACTCAATAAAATAAAGATTCCTTTTTGCCATAAGCCAAGGGCGCTATGCCCTTTGGCATTTAGAAATCCTGCGCATAAAATGGCCCAAAGGCCCATACTGGCATTTAAGTAATGGGGCAGTTTAAATTGGGCAAAACTAATCATTAAAAATACCGCTATAAGTCCGTATAAAAGTCCCTGATCTGGCTTGGAAGGGAGTCTGTTACGCAGCCTGTTTAATAGCATATATATGGCCACAGGGGTAAAAGGAAGAAAGGCCCAAAGGAAAGTGTGAAAAAAGAAAAAATAATCTGAACTATTAGTTCCCATACCCCCACCGCTGAGTCTTTCAAAACTTTGCTCCCAGAGAATAAAAAAAATGCCAGAACGCCCAGACTTCCCTCTAATGACCAATTCTGGGTGCAGGTCAAACTGAAGGTAATAGGCGTACAAAATGGGGGCTATTCCTATAAAAAAAACACCTAGGCCTAAAAGGGTTTCTCTTCTGAGTAAAAGACGCCACTGTTTGGTGAACCAAAGGTGCCCTAATAATGGAAAAACAATCATGACCAGTGCCAAATGTCCCTTGGTAGAGAATGCCATAGCGGTAGCCAAAGCACCCACTGCCATAAAACGCCAATGGGGCTTAGAAATAAAAACTACAAACTGCCAAAGTGCTAAGGCAACAAAACCTGTGAGCAGTGCGTCTGTTCTGAGGTCTATTCCAGAGAGTACAATGGTTTGGGCACTTAAAAATAGGAGTGCCGCTACCCTAGCTACTTGGGTGTTATAGAGGTGTTTTGCCAAGGCATATACAGAATACCCCCCTAAGAAAAGTGCTAAAAGGCCGGGTAGCTTGTAGGACCATTCATGAATACCAAATATTTTATATGAGGCTGCCGCCAACCAATAGTGAAGGTGTGGCTTGTCTAAATAAGGGGCTGTCCCTTTGTATAGAGACCAAAAGTCAGACTCCTGAACCATCCGCATGGCCATGACTGCAAATTGAGCACTGTCATTTTCTAATAAACCAGAAAACAAGCCAAGCCCGTATACAGCTGCTAATAGCGATAAGAGTATGATGAAAATTTTCTGACTCATCATAGCCCTTTAATTTTTTGGGGGGGTTAAAAGAATTTGTGCTTTAAAAATCTGCTGCCCAAGAAATGCAAAAAAAGCACCTACTCCAAACCCAAATAAAACATCTAAGGGATAGTGTACCCCTATATAAATTCTACTGTACCCAATGAGCAAAGCCAGACCAACAGAAGGAAACACAAACCACTTCCATTTATTTTTTAGAAGACTGGCCATAAAAACAGCAATACCCATACTGTTGGCTGCATGGGCAGAAAAGAAGCCATAAGCCCCACCACACTTACTTTTTACCAGCCTAAGCATTCCTTCTAATTGAGGTTCAAAACAAGGTCTTGGACGGGCCAGCCCCTCTTTAAATAAATTAGCTAATTGGTCTGAACAAAGAATAATAAGGCCTATAAAAACTATTGAAATAGCCGTTTTTTTTGGACCTAATTGCAAAAGGGCGCCGTATAGAAATATGATAACTAATGGGAGTCCTATCCATTTTTCTGATAGCAATAACCAAAATGAATCCCAAGTAGGAGATCCCCATCCATTTAGAAATAGAAAAAACTCTGTATCTAATTGGATCAGTTTTTTAAGCATTTATTGGTCGTATCTAGAAATTTCTCTATCGTAAAAATCGGTAGCTGCCTGAACCAGTATTTCGGTTTCAGTTTCCAACTCTTTTTCATCTTCTGGAGAAAAGTCTTCTAGCCACTCTACCTCATCATTTTCTAGATTGATAATAAACCTGGGGTAATCTGTATGTACAATAAAAATGGCAGTAGGGTAATCTGTGTTGTCTCCTAGTAAAAATTTTGGAAATTCCATATGGACTTGTTTAAGACTTTAATAACTCGTTTTCTTTAATGGCTTTTTACTCAAATAAGCATTAAAAATAGATTTTGCAAAATGCATTAAAAGTAAAGATACTTAATATTAAGAAACCTCTAAGCTAGTTTCTGTATGCATTTTAGTGAGGTAGTTAAACCTCATATAAAGCATAATGGCAGAAGCGGTTAGACCCGCCAAAAGCCCCAACCAAATTCCTACAGATTCTAGAGAAGTGTAAAGACCCAAATATAAACTGACAGGAAAACCAATCATCCAATAGGCTACAAAAGTAATGATAGTAGGTATTTTTACATCCTGAAAACCTCTGAGTGCCCCTAATACTACCACCTGCAGTCCATCTGATATCTGAAAAAATGCCGCTACTAGTAATAACTGAGCAGCTAGTACAATTACCTCTTTGTTGTCTGCTGCGTTTATAAGGTCATTGTTGTCCAGATAAATAGTTGGCAATAGATTTCTGAAAATCAAAAACAGGGCTGCAAAAATAACTTCTAAAATAAAGGTCAGTAGAAAAATAGACATGGCAATTCTTCTAAGCGCTTTAAAATCTTGTAATCCTTTCTGGTTCCCTACCCTAATCATAGCCGCAACCCCTAACCCCATTCCAACCATAAAGGTCATACTAGATAGGTTTAAAGCTATTTGATTGGCCGCCTGAGCGTTTTTGCCCAAGACCCCACTAAGCCAAATAGCAGAGGTGAAAATAGCTACTTCAAAAAACATTTGAAGGGCAGATGGGAAGCCAAGGTCAATGATTTTTTTAAGAACCTTTTTTTCAATAATTTTAAAATTAATGCCGTGAAC
>Ga0208770_1001319_pt1 | contig 12577 bp, 16 predicted proteins | sample AntAceMetag02UK9_FD_184771 | JGI IMG/M metagenome (GOLD analysis project Ga0208770, IMG submission 184771) | Saline lake microbial communities from Ace Lake, Antarctica - Antarctic Ace Lake Metagenome 02UK9 (SPAdes) (version 2) | ecosystem: Environmental > Aquatic > Non-marine Saline and...
GGACATAGTGAAACCAGCTGACTTATCGTAAACTGTGTTTACAAATTCCAAGTCTGTGATGTTCGCAGTACCCATATTAACATTCAATCCACCGATTGCTACTAATACTTCTGGTGTTGCGCTTGTGTTTCCGTTTCCGGATAATACTGAACCCGCTTCTCTAACCCAGCCTGAAGGTGTTGCGTAAACTTCCTTAGCTTCTGAGGTAGTTAAGTTTTTGGGTTTGATATCGTTTCCCCATAAAGACATAATTCTCTCCTTAATTAATTAATTAAAATCTGTTATAACTTATACTATTTATAAGATTAAAAACCTAGTTTTTTGAGTTGTGATATTGTTTGAGAGGCTGATTTGAAAGTGATACCGATACCACCTTTAGCCGTGAATTGTGATGTATTTTTGTCGTAATCATCTATAAGAATAGAGGGTTGCCCTGCATTCATTGCATAGAGTTGTTTCTCTCGTCTTCTAACCAGATTAACTCTAGCACTAGACATACCTAAGTTCTTTCTACACCACGCTGACTTGCCTGGTATACAATTAGGATCAAAGGTTTTTTCCATATACGCTGATAGAATATGTGGATTGTACTTCTTAACAAAGTTGTACATTACTTTACCTTGACCCAGCCAAGGCATGTTTTCCCAAAATTTAGGGTACCTTAAAACCTTGTCCCACTTTTTACTAGTAGGTAAACTCAACCACGCTGATTTAGACTGACCAGTCGCCTTTTCTATTTGTTTACCGAAGTCACAAAGAACTCCGTCCATATCTAGGTATATTCTTGGTAAATCTTTTTTCATAGTGTACTTAAATATATCACACTATCGGACATTTGTCAACCGGTAATATGGATATGTTCTTGGTTTGTTCTAGTTTTTGTAATCTACTTGTGGTTCTGTCTCAACTTTAGTAAGTTTTGAACCTGAATCAGCATGAAGTTTCTTTTTAGCTTCTTTAGTAGAAACTTTTTTATCATCTTCATGTTTTTCATCGCCGTTATCGACATCATTAGCTTCTGATTTTGCTTCTTTATCTTTAATAGCCTTTTGTAGACCAGCAGGTAATTTCTTTTGTGCTGATGATAGTTCTTCTTTTTTAGGCTTAGGTTTAGGCTTTGGTTTCTCATCATCTTTATCGTAAGCATCTTCTTCGTTTTTTGCTTTGTACTTGTCATCAATTTTATTAAAGAAATCTTTTTTTTCTTTTGGTGACATAGAGCCGATACCTTTACCAGCTTTGTCTAGTTCTTTTTTGAACATATCTTGGTAAGCATTGTCGTTTAATTTTGCTGCTTCGTTACTCATTAATTCTTCAATACTACCTGGTTTGTGTTTTAAATAACTCATTGTTTTATCCTTTTACTTGTTTCGCTAAATCTTTGTCAGCGCCACCCCAGGTACCTGAGGATTTTGTAACGAAAGAGTTTACTCTAGCATAAGCCCACTGTTGTTGACTAGCGCCAGGTCTATGTCCACTTTTCCAAGCGGCCATACCTCTATCATAAACTTTTTTTAATATTGAATATGGCATACCAGACTTCTCAGCCTTAGTTTTTAAACCTACCATTGACTCAACATACATTCTTTTTTCTTCTTTGTTTAAAATCTTTTTAGCAATTTCATGTCCTTTAGTAATAGTCTTCTTGTCTAAAGGTGGCTCATCATTCATAGATTTTTTAGCTTGTGCCATACCGATAGCGTAAGCGTCATCTTTAGCCATTTCTTTTATATTGTACATTCTTTTTGCTTGTGCTAATTTAGTTTCTAAATCTTGTAATTCTTTCTTATCTTTAATCATAATAGTACCACTCATACCACCAGATTTAGAAATCATTAAACCTTTTTTTGTTGGGTCTACTGCATTCTTATAAGCTTTGATTGAAACCGTTTCTTCAATATCATTCTTTAACATCTTCTTTGCTAAATCTTTATTCTTACCTTTTAAAGCAGCTTTCTTTTGAGCGTCATAATACTTAATCATGTCTTTTGCTTTTTGTATTCTTTTATCTTTGTCACTCATAGCTTCTTTAACATCTTCTTTAGCTTCTTTGTCTTTGAAGTATTTGTGAGCTATACCAACTGTTAATGGTACTTCGCCAGTCTTTGGATTTGGCTCAGGCTTAACAGCTTTATTCTTTTCGTTTTCTAATTTTGTTTTTAACATAGCGATTTGATCTTTCAAAGAAGCAATTTCTTTGTCAGCATTTTCTTTTGCTACGTTTTCTTTATCATCTTTCGTATCGTCTTTCTTATGTTCTGTATCTTTCATTATAGTTCCATCAGGCATCTTATGAGAACCTGCTGGTACTTCAACTTCTTCATTATATTTTCTTAATTCTTGTTCTACTGAAGAATTTTTTGATAATCCTATTTCTAGTTTTTCTATTTCTGCCACAGCCTTAGACATATTATCTTTGAATTTTTTAGCAAGGTCTTTTGCTTTTGAAACTAAAGTCTCACCATATGTTTTTTCTTCTAATTCAACTTCTTCAAACTTACCTGTTGCTTTATAAACTTTGTTTCTAGCAAGTGTAGTAACAAATGGTATTTTTGCTTTAGTTAATTGTTTTAATGAAGCCAAGTCAAGTCTATCTAAATGTTTTGAAAGAGCTTTAGCTTGTTCTGGTGAAATTTTTTGAGGCATTGTAGCATATGTTTTTTGTAATCTCTTAATCATATCAGAAGTAAATTCAGCGATTTGTTCAAATACTTCTTCGCCTAAAATATCTTTTATAGTTTTCAAAGGTAGTTTCATTAATTTAGCTATGTCGGCTGCACTCTTACCTTCTTGGTCCATATTGTAAATATCTTTCATCTTGCCTTCCTCTATTTCTTCGTAATTAGCAAATAGTGGTGACTTAATAGTTGACATAGTTTTCTTAAATACTTTGTCTTTGTATTGTTTAATTTTTCTCTTTAGTACAGCTAGTTTAAGTACATCAGATACTTCTAATAGTTCTTCATTCACACTTGGATCATTTTCCATATAGTGACCAATACTATTCATATAATCTTCCGCAGAAGTTATTTTAGATTGTACCCAAGCTTCTATATCATAATCATTACCTTTTGATTGTAAAATAGTTTGAAGTTTTTCAGCGTATTGAGAAATAGTTTTTAATTGACCTATCGCCATAGAAACCTCGTGGTCTCCATCTTCTTTTAATTTATCAAAGTTCTTTTTAAAGTAATCATATGCTAGTCTTTGATCTTTTGTAGAATAAACCACTTTACTATTTTTGTCTAATACATTGTATTGACCACCCATTGACATTGAAACATATGGTTTGATAGTTGATTCTTGTACTTCTCTAATTGCGTCAGACATTGACTTTCTGTATGTCATTATAGCTCACTCCAAACATTATCCCAATTAATAACTTTTCTTCTTAATTGATCTTTTAGAGTTTTTTCTAATCTTTGTCTCATTGTTATTGCGTCATTCCCTAGTACACTTCCAAAATCGTTGTGTAGTTTTTCTAGTGAAGAATACGCATCTGCTAATTTCTTATCGCCTAATATTTTATCAGCGATATATCTTCTAGTTTCGAAATGATCGTTTCTATATGTTTTAGCTCTTAGGTATTGAAGGTGAGTCTCACTCGCCTTAGCTTCTATTAATCCATAGTCGCCTTTTTTAAACTGTCTAAATGATTTACTCATCTTTTACCTCTTTAAATTGATCTCCGTTAGGAGTGTTATTGGCTAGTTCTTCCATAAACTTGTCCATTTCTAAATCTTCTCCATCATTCGTTTCACTACTTCGTCTAGTTTCTCTCGCCATAATTCTTTGTATCTTTCCTTATATTTATCTAATGTAGCATCCGACATTGCCCATTCTTTTACATCTTTTTCTTCTACACTACTTTCTTTATCTAGTCTAAATTTACTAAATGAATTGACAACTCTTTTTAGATTTTTCTTTGAATCACTAGGTTTGTAACTATCACCTTGATGTTTAGCGTCATAATTGGGTTCACCTGGAGTAGTTTTTGATGCATGGTCTGCATAATCGTGTCCTAAATCGTAAGCTTCTTCTTGTTGTTCGCCTTGTGCTCTCTTTAATTGTTGAGTAGTTGGCGCACCTTTTTCACCTTTTTTTCTCATCTTCTCACCTCTTTTTCTTTTCATGTGAATATTATGCCATAGACCTTTGCCTTTTTCATCTAACTTATCTATCATTTCGCCATACATTTGTTTAAACTTTTTAGTATGTTTAGATGGTTCTGTTTTAGCATCTGCGTCACCGGGTGCAGGTTTATAATCTTTATCACTTTTTTTGTAATCTTGTTTTTTAAAGTGATCTGCTCTTTTATCTTTTGTATCTTTTGATAAACCTGAGTAATATTTTTTTGGTTGTGTTCCGTCTTTCTTTTTGACATCTGTGTCTTGCGGAGTTTTATCTTCTTCTATTGTATCTACAGCAGTAAAGCCGTAGTCAACGTCTGTGTTGTATTCTCGTACTTCTACTTCTCTATCCGATGCTATGGGTAAACAATCCCATATCCATGCTTTGTGTAGATTATTATTGTTGTCTTCTATAACAATGTAGTTGGTACCTCGTCTTTTTACTATACCTTTTATATCTTCTTTGATATAATCTACTTTGTCGTCTATGTTAAAAATCATTTCTCTAACATATAAATCTCTTACTTGTTCTTGTTCAAATCCTTCTAAACTAGCTACTGCTTGATAAGTTCCTAAACCTGCACCAGACGTTCCACCATAAGACGCTGCCAAGTTCATACCTTTTCTGACTTGCGTCATAATTTTTTCACCATTACCTTTGCTACTTCCCGGTAATCCTTTTTTAAATGCTTCTAAATCCCCTTTCGCTGCAGCCACTCTCATCTTACTAGCACTCATACCAGCTGCGCCCTCTGCATCAGGATCTCGGTCTCCAGCAGATACAACTTTAATATCTTCAAAGTAATAGTATCCATGTCTGGATTTTACATTATTGTATCTATTCAATAGAGTATCAAACTCTCTAACTCTATCACTACCAGCGACCATAATCACTCTGTGGTGTGTGTCATATAGTTTAGTTAATATATCTAATACATTGTTTGATGGATTTATTACTATGTTTCTAGCGTGTTGAGGAAACATCTTTTTCATCAAATCTAATTTTTCTCTAGCACCTAATGGGTTCTTTTTAGGGTCTTCACTTCTACTTAAATAAATTTTGTAATCTCTACTAGTTGATTTAACTTTGTCCATTAATTTTAAGTGACCAATCGTAGGTGGGTTAAATCTACCAAAAGCAAATGCTATTGTTTTAGGAGCTGCTTCTGCTACTGTTTTTAGTTTAGCAATTTCATCATCTGTAACTTTACCATCTTCTAAAATTTCTTTACACTTCTTATAAAATTTTAAGTAGTGATATTTTTCTAGGTACTTGTAGATTATATTTTTAGGTAGTTTATGTTTCTTACCAAACTGTCTAATCTCCTCTGGTGTCATATCATCGCTGAAAGCACTTTGTCTTTGTTTAACAATGTCATCACCTATATCAACTAATACCTCTATACTGTCTTCTATTTCTTCTAGTTTAGTATTAATCTTGTCTTGTAAGTTTAACACATCACTGGCAGTTAAACCTTTTAATTCTTCGTAATCAATTAAGTCTCTAGCAAGTTCGCCTTTAACTACATCTATCTCTTTTACTTTTTTCTGAAAGTCAGCTTCGTATTTTTCAGGATCAAAAGTATCTTCGGTAGGTCTTCTTACAAATTTGTTTTCATCTATATCGTAAACTCCGTCAGCCATTGCATCATTCTTTTTCTTTAATTCAGGATCAACAATAACGAAATAATTGATTGGGTGTTGTGTACCTGGGACAAGCTCACCATTTATATTTCTTAAACTAGACGCCAACTCTTTTCTAGCTTCTTCTCTATCTTCTTTGGGTACATCAAACAAGATATTAATATCTAAATCTGCATCGTCTCTATATCTCTTTGTAAGTATAGAACCAATTAATGAATATTTTACTACTGGATATTTTTCCTGGAACTTATCTATTTGATTTAAGATAATATCTCTAACACTTTCTTTAAGTTTAGGATTATTAGTATCTGCTTCATCAAATACACCTGGTGCATATCTTTGTCTAGGTATATCTATGATACTTTCTTTTATGTAATCTTTAAATCTCATATTCTTTTTTTAGCTTCTATTTCTTTAGCTATCCATTGTTTAGCTGTTAGATTTTGTGGACTTGCTCTTAACTGACTTCGTATATATTTTGAAGCTGTGTTAAGTGTTAGTGTTACTAATTCTTTTTCACTTCTATTGTTATCAACAATGAACATTCTATTAGGACTAAAAATTCTTTGAAACTGACCAATGTTTCTTTGTACTTGATTCCAACTATTCGTTACAATATAATCTGGTATAGTTCTAGGTCTATTTTTATTTCGTTCTAACGCCACATCTAAACTTGTATTAACAAAGATCATATAACTATCATAACCTATAGCATCTAATTGTCTTTTTTGACTATTGATTGTATTTAAATCTCTACCAGTTGCATCTATAATTAAACCTAATCTTCCTTGTATGTAAGTATCTAATTGAGTAGCAGTAGTCATCTTTGCTTTAGCTCTTACTATGTTTCTAAAGTATTCTTCTTCGTCAGGCATCTTTAACGATAGATTACCTTTTTTTAAACCTCTTTCAAATGCTGCGTCAGAGTTAACAGTTTTTAATCCTGTACCACCAAAGGCACCAGCTGTTACAAATGACTTACCACTTCCAGGTCCACCAGCTAAAAAGAAAGCTTTGAATATACCTGGGTCGTAAACACCCTCTCGCAATATTTGATTTAGTTTTTTCATTAATTATTTACTTTTGCTCCAGCACGCCATTGATAACAGCTCCAATATCTTGCCATAGTTTTTGGTCCTGGATCAGCGCAATTGAATCTTGCTCTAAATGACTTTCTTCTAGCTGGATTATCTCTCTTAATAGATAGACCAGTTGTATCACCAAATGATACTTTCTTAATCTTATCGCCATCTTTTACATACACATAAAACTTTTTAGAACCACCTCGAATAGGGTCGTTTAATTTTACTGTCTTACCTTGATACTCTGCCTCTTGTAAAGGCTCGTTTTCATGTTTGAATATTACTTCTTCACATTGCATATCATAATCTTCAAATTGTTTAAATGTTTTTGTCATTAATTACTCCATCCTTTTGGCATTGTAAAGTTAGCTCTACTAAATTCCATTCTATCAACTAACTTAATTGCTCCAGCTACTTTATCTACTGCTACATATCCTTCTGGACTTGTTACTCTATACCCAGTAGAAGTTTTTAAAAAATGTCCAATGCTTTGTATCTCACTCATTTTGTTTATCAAAAAGTCTTTAGCATTTTGTAAAGTAACATGAGAGGCAACAGCCATTACTAAAGCATTTTTATTTCTATCTATAAATTTTAAATTTGTTGCTAATATATCTTTGTACTTTTGTTTTCCTTTATCAGTTTTCTTAGCGTCTATCTCTGCTTGTAGAATATTGATATAGTAATCTCTAAACATATCTACTAAAGTTCTGACTTTGGCCATATGACCTGCTGATCCTCTTATGTAGTGATTAAAGAAAGTTTTTAATCTAAACCCTACACCTAAACCATCAGCTGAACTTTCACTCATTTTATCTAACAAAGGTGCTGCCTTTGATAGTGAGCCTTCAGCCATTCTTAATTTTGCGTTGAATTGTGCTAGTTCGTTTCTTGTAAGTTTCGCAGAACCTGATACATCTTTATAACCAGCACTCGCTAGAAATACATTAGTTGATCTACCTCTAACTGTACCAAAACCTGCTGTCATGCTAGCTAAAGTCTTACCTGTATATTTTGTGTGAAAAACAATTCCCATTCTTGCTCTACTGATTTGTCTACCAATAGATGAATCTACTGGAACAGCATATGTAATTGTATTAGGAGTGAAAGATAACATCTTGTCGCCATCTAAACTAATTGTTTTTAAATCTGATTGTGAGAATAGAAAGTCGCCTTGTAATACGCCTTTAATACCTAGACGTGATAATTCTTTTAATGCGATTGATAGTTTATTACCTAATTCGCCAGAGTGATTTTTTCTAATATCAGCATTGGTGTAATTTACTTTAGGATTTTTATTGAATACAGATTTGGTACCAACAAAGAACTTACCATTTTCTGGATCAATACCACAGATGATAGCTGGAGCGCCATCCCATTTAACTGTCATATTAACTTTTTTATTTGACGAACCAGCGAGCATATCTCTCACCGATCGTAAAAAGTTTAACGCATTCTGCCCGCCTTGAGTACCACGATTTATTATATCGTCTTCGAGTCGTCACAGGTGCTCCAAATGAGTATTTCTATCTTGGGTAATAAAACCTTTGAAACTAAACATTCGGAGCACCTAACCTTTCTTTATATTGAATTGTTAAATTATATTTTGATGTATAACCTTTGCCATTAGCGGCACTTTTTAATGATGAATATGGTATGTTTTGATTTTCATACCAGAAATATTTTAGACATTGATAATATTTTCCATTAACATAACAAGCTTTTGCTTTCGGATTATTGTGTCCTGTTACTGGAGTTTTTCTACCCCAATTTCTATCCACACTTTTAGAACCTATAAGTTTTTTGGTTTCTTCACTATGTTTTTTGCCTAACATACTATAAGTTGGAACTCTACTCCAGTTTCTAGCAGTTTTATTATCTTCTATTTTAGACCAATATTCTTTTGTAGTTTCTGAATTGCCACCATAACCACCATATGATAGATTATAATAGTCTTTGGATTTTACAGCGTTATATTTGTTGATATAGTATATCTCTTTTAAATATACTTCCTCTGGAGTGGAACAATGTTCTAATATTGTTCTTTTGAAATTCTCTCTTCCGTATTTGCGTATGGCAGACTTTACTAGTCTCCCACTTCCTAGGTAGGAATCACTATTGAATGTGCATACACCTATATACTTTTTACCGTTTTTTAAATTCTCCGTCTGATAAACAAACATTTTTCTCTTTCATTGGTTCCATTACTATATTCACATGCTCCATATAAATCAATTGTTTATTATATTTATAAGACTAAACCCTTGTCCATAAGAATTTAGGCACGCCTCCGTTAGAATGCCATACTTTGTGTTTGTTTTGAAATTTAGCCACTTTATGAGCGTCTTCTTCAAAAAAATATTCTCCAATCACGTTTTTAGTGGGCTTTTCTACTACTTGCCATATAATGTCTTTATCATTCTTCATCATCTTTTTAGTATAAGACAATTCAGGTTGTTCATTATTAGGTCGTCTATCGCCTCTATGGAATCTAACTTTTTGTTTTTTGACCATTAACTTATACCCATGTCCCAACTAATTATTCGTTTAACTTGTTTTGATTTGTGAGGCTCTGTAAAGTGTCTTATAAATTTAGGAGTAATAACTATGTCGCCTTCATTTACTGGAAGTGGATAATAGATTGTTCTATCTGAATACCAATCATTCCATGGTTGTACATATTGAGTAACTGCACCATCTTTTGGCATATTCAAATACAATACTCCACACAAACCTACTGAGCCATGATCGTGTACTGTATGATAGTCACCTTTCTTATACGACACAGACCATATGTCTTGTAATAGTATATCTTTTTTTAATTTCTGAGACAACATACCTAATTCTTCACTCATAATATTATTAAAAGCATCAGCAAAACCTGATCTATCTTTTTGTCTATTTGTAGAAAAAGTTTGCATACCATGTTTTCTTTCTGGAAATGCTTTACATAGTTTTTCTAATTGTGGTTTCTTCTTCTTAAAATTTAAAGTAGGTATTGACCACATTGGTATATTAAATAATGTATTTTCAATCATTAGTTAACCTCTTTCTTTTTTACTTCTTCTCTAAAGTCTAATCCTATCTTTTCCATAACGGTATTAAAATCTTCTTCTACGTGCCAAAAGTTTTCTTTTGACCATAACGCTACTTTATTCTCTTTTGTTAAGTCTCTATAAATGCTGACAATTTCATCAACATTAATAACTATGTCCGTTCCTTCAAAAGGTGGATTCGCATTTTTAAACACTACAAATTTTGCCATACTATTAACTCCTATAATTTAAAATCGGAAAACTTTTCATATGAATCTTCAGGTGATGGATAGTTTTCCTCTTGTTTTAGTTCCTTACCACCTACTATATTTTGTGCTGAGTTATCAGTATCATATAATCTCATTTTAGCTCTATCAACACCTATTATAAATGACCTGTTTATACCTGGGTCATTATAACGATTCTTTAATTGTTTCACTTTCATTTGTCCTAGACCTTCTAGTTCTTCATTACTAATTAGAGCAAACATAAAATCTGCTGTTGCTGGTAGACCAAATGATTCTGAAGTATCTTCTAATCCAATATCTGAAGAAGTAAACCCACTTCTAGTTGTCTGTGTTGCACTAAAGATAGGCACATCATGTTCTACTGCGAGACCTCTAAGCTCTTCAGCAATAGCTTTGATATAAAAGTATGATGATATATTACCACCTTTAAATCTGGCACTAGCACATATGTTAAGATAATCAATAAAGATTACTTGTGGTTTAAAACTTTTCTTTAATGCTAATTCATTTATCAGCGATTTAAAATGACCACTATGAGCTGACGCAGTAGGATATTCTTTAATAACTAATCTACCATTTGTCTTATCTTCTAATTTTTTAACTTTACTATCATATAATTCTTTTGGCATAGTTCTAATATCGTCCATAGAAATATCAAATAAGTTTGCATCTATTCTTTCAGCGATACGTTCTTCTGCCATCTCTAAAGTAATATACAATACATTCAAACCTTGAGTTAAGAATGCTGAAGCAGCATGACACATAAACAAAGACTTACCAACACCCGTACCAGCCAAAGCGATATTCAAAGTCTTACTTGGTATGCCCCCTTTTGTAATTCTATTAAAGTATGATAAATCAAATGGGTATCTTTTTTCTTTAGTATGGTACCAATCATATCTTTCTTGTGCGTCTTCTATATAATCATGGCCAACATGCTTATCAAAACTTACACCTAATGCATCACTTAATAAACTAGGTAACGACTCTGGTGTTCTTGTTTTATCTTTACCTTCTAAAATTGTAATACCTTCTAATACAGCATTGTGAACAGCTCTATCTTTACAAAATTTTTCTGTCGTATCTAATAACCATTTTAAATCTGTATCTTCTTGTGCAATACCAGAAACTAAATCTTTTACGTTCTTATATTCTTCTTCGTTTAAATCTTTTCTATTATTAAGTTCAATTAATATAGATTCTTTTGTAGGTAAATTATTGTAAGTGTGTAGAAACTTTGATACTTCGGAAAACAATATTTTCTCATCTCGTTTAGGAAAGTATGTTTCTTTAAGAAACGGAATAGCTTTTCTTGTAAAGTCTTCATTAAAGAAAAGATTATTTAATATTGTATGTTCTATTCTATCGTTCATGTATAATGTAAATAACTTCCTATAATATACTTTGGTTTTGTTAATGGTTTGTGGCCTATATGTTTATGTGTCCATAATGGTGGAAACATTAGTAACTTACCGGCCTTTGGTTCTATCATTGTATCATATTCTGGGAAGGAAGTCAACCCTCCTTCGTTGTCATTTAAATATAAAAAGAATACTAAAAACCTTTTAGCACTAGCATAATCCATAACATCAACATGCTCTTTAAACTCATCTTTGTCATTTACTTCGTATTTCTTAAATCTAATTTGTTCCCAACCAAATTTCTCTGGCCAATTGTGAGTGATTTTAAATCTTTCAGCGTATCTATCAATGTATGGTCTTAATGAAGTATAAACTATTTTTTCATACTCTTTCCAATCTTCATGTAAGTTTATATTAATTTCAGTAAACGATCTATGATCTTTTAATTCTGTCTTCTGCCATTGTACACGACTGTCTTCAAACTTATCTATTAAATGTTGACATTGGTCTTTTGACAATACATTATCGTATGTTTTGATAAAGTTACTTTCCAATATCTACCTTACCTTCTTTTAATTGTTGTTCAACTACTTCAATTAAAATATCACCAATGTAGTTTCTGAAGTCTTCTGAAAGTATATCTTCTTCGTTAGGATTTGCCATAATGTCATATGTAAATCTCAATGGTATATCGCCACCATCTAACGGCTTATGTTCAAAGGCCACATTGTCATACTTATAGATGATACCTTCGTATGTACCATCCATAATTTTTACACAACTAAAATCATCACCTTCTTTTTGAGCAAAGGCGTATCTTTTACTCGGTGTCTTCGTCTGATCCGTATTGGAATTTTCTTTTTGCTGTTTCATCTATTTTGTCTAACACTTCTTTTGTAAAATACTTTTCTGGGTTGTCGTTGATGTTCTTACCAAAAACTTTAGAACCATCTGGCATTTCATATCTTGTAGATACTTTCTTAAAGACACCAGCTTCTTCACCGAGTTCTATAAGACCATAATATTTGTCTAAACCTGTTTTGTAAGTAAGTTTGACATCTATCATTGCGTTCTCTT
>Ga0208770_1001322_pt1 | contig 12564 bp, 8 predicted proteins | sample AntAceMetag02UK9_FD_184771 | JGI IMG/M metagenome (GOLD analysis project Ga0208770, IMG submission 184771) | Saline lake microbial communities from Ace Lake, Antarctica - Antarctic Ace Lake Metagenome 02UK9 (SPAdes) (version 2) | ecosystem: Environmental > Aquatic > Non-marine Saline and Alkaline...
ATTGCCTGAAAATATTCAAGGTATCGTTCTTCATGGCAGTAAAAATGAAAAAATAGAATTTAATTATTTCGTCGGGTCCGGTACCCCTCAAAAAAGAAAACATACATTTGAAGGCATACTCAATAATTTTAAAAGACGATACGAAGAAACGGATTCTAATACCGTAAGAGATGAGCTGGCTAAGTACCTTAGCAACCAAATTTGTCCGTCTTGTGAGGGAACCAGACTTCGAACAGAGGCGCGCAACGTCTTGGTAGAGAACATGAATTTACATCACATATGTGAGCTACCCCTAAGAAAGGCATTCAACTTTTTTCATGACTTAAGCCTAGAAGGGAGCAAGGCACAAGTTGCTAGCAAGCTTGTTACGGAAATAAAAAATAGATTGCATTTCTTAATCAATGTTGGCTTGGACTATCTCTCCCTTTCTCGGTCGGCGGACACCCTTTCTGGAGGCGAAGCTCAGAGAATTCGACTGGCCTCACAAATAGGAAGTGGACTGACTGGCGTGTTATATGTGCTAGATGAGCCGTCGATAGGGCTGCACCAAAAAGACAATGACCGTCTGCTAGAAACCCTTAAACATCTAAGGGATATTGGTAATACCGTCATTGTGGTTGAACATGACCTTGATGCGATTATGGCAGCGGACTTTGTTTTAGATATCGGCCCGGGCGCTGGAATCCATGGCGGTCATATTACTGCTCAAGGAACCCCGTCTGAAGTTGCAGCAAACAAGAGCTCTTTAACTGGCCAGTATCTTAGTGGGCATAAAAAAATTGCCGTGCCATCAAAAAGGCATTTGCCTGGAAAAGACTTTTTTGTGATTAAGAATGCGAGGGGTAATAACTTACAAGGGGTGGACCTTAAACTACCTATCGGACTTTTTACCTGTGTTACCGGTGTGTCTGGAAGTGGAAAGTCGACCTTGGTGAACAACACGCTCTACAATGCTATTGCCAAATTTTTATATCGAAGTAATGTCGAAACTGCAGCCCATGACTCGATGGAGGGCATGGCATTCTTTGATAAAGTTGTGGATGTGAATCAGAGCCCTATAGGACGTACACCGCGTTCCAACCCTGCCACCTATACGGGTCTATTTACGCCGATTAGGGACTTATTTTCCAAAGTGCAAGAGAGTAGAACTCGGGGTTATAACCCCGGCCGATTTTCTTTTAATGTAAAAGGTGGAAGATGTGAGGCCTGTGAGGGTGACGGTGTCATTAAAGTTGAAATGCATTTTCTACCCGACGTTTACGTCCAATGCGATACCTGTCTAGGGCATCGATACAATCGTGAAACATTAGAAATTAAATATAAGGGTAAAAATATTCATGAGATTTTATCTTTCACCGTAGAGCAAGCTTATGCGTTTTTTGAATCCGTTCCTATTATTGAGCGCAAACTGAAGACCTTGCTTGAGGTAGGCTTGGGCTATATTCAACTTGGTCAAAATGCGACGACACTATCCGGAGGAGAGGCGCAGCGAGTGAAGTTAGCACTCGAACTATCTAAGCGGGATACAGGGAAAACCTTGTATATTCTCGATGAGCCTACTACCGGCTTGCACTTTGAAGACATTCAGCTCCTATTAAATGTCCTCCATCGCTTAAGGAACAATGGCAATACCCTGGTCGTAATTGAGCATAATTTAGATGTCATTAAAACTGCAGATTGGGTTATTGATCTAGGTCCAGAAGGGGGCGATGGCGGAGGACATATTGTCGGCGAAGGTTCTCCGGAAAAGGTTAGCCAAAATCCTAAAAGTTATACCGGAAAATATTTAAAATCTTATTTATAAAGACCTACAAGGTCTTAGCTACTATTGTGGTGTTTGGTTTCAGCTTATGCCAAATGGTAAAACTTGCCGCCGCTTGGCTAATGAGCATGCCTAAACCATCGAAATATTTTGCCCCTTTATTCTTGGCGTTAAGGATAAAAGGCGTATCAAAACCATACGTCATATCGTAATACACGGTTTCTGACTGAAACAAATGGTCGGCTATAGGTGATGACCCGTCAATCAATGCTGATGAAGTCCCATTAATAACCAAATCATAACTCTGCGCATTAAAAGCATGAAGTTCAATCGCCTTGAGCTCCACCCCCTTTTCTTTGGCAAAGGCACCCCATCTCTTGACCATGTCATCTGCCTTGGCCTGCGTTCGATTGAGAATGGTAATGGTTTTTGGGCTTGCGTTAATCACGTCATACATCACACCGTTAGACGCACCCCCTGCACCTAATATGGCAAGGTGAGCATGCTTAATCGTGACATGCTTAGAGGTTAGATCGCTGACTATACCTATGCCATCCGTAGTATCCCCATAAATTCTTCCGTCAATAAAGGAGAGGGTGTTAACGGATTCGGTCAGCTTTGATGTAGAGGAAACCTCATCACATATAGCAAATGCCTCCGCTTTAAATGGAAGGGTAACGTTTAGTCCTAAATAATTTTGGTGGCGGAGTGTATGAATCGCGTCAACAAAATGCTCAGGGGTGATGTCAATCTTGTCATAGTCTATGCTCAGGCCAAACTCCTTAGCGAAACATTGATGAATGGCAGGTGACTTTGAATGGTCAACAGGGTGTCCCACGACGGCATATTTTTTTATAGGGTTGTTCATAAGTGAATTATAAAGTCGTATGTTAATTAACGCACCATTTTATATTTATGCACTATTATGATGCACATAAAGCATGGAAAAGTATTAATTTGGTGCAGTATAAGGGAAAATAGTGTATTTAATCCATAAAATGCTGTATTTTATGAATAAATTGAATGATCATTACATGTAGTGCTCATTATAATTAAGAATTAAAATTCATCACTATTTAATTTATTAAGGAGTTTTAGTATGGCTGGCGTATCTGATGTAATGAAAAAAATTAAAAGTAATAACGTAAAGTTTGTAGATTTGCGTTTTACTGACACCAAGGGTAAAGAACAGCATGTGACCGTTCCGGTATCAGCATTCGACAAAAGCAAGTTTACCGAGGGTCATGCCTTTGATGGCTCTTCGATTGCAGGTTGGAAGGGTATTAATGCATCTGACATGCTATTAATTCCAGATCCCAATACCGCAAACATGGATCCTTTTATGGAAGAGCCCACCATGATTCTTACCTGCAATGTGATTGACCCTACCGATGGCAAGGGTTATGACAGAGACCCGCGCACTATTGCACAGAGGGCGGAAGCTTATCTTAAGAAAACCGGTATTGGAGACACGATTTACTTTGGCCCAGAGCCTGAATTTTTTGTTTTTGATTCAGTGACATGGCAGTCTGGCATGCAAGGTTCCTCAGTAAAAATTAATTCCGAAGAAGCTTCGTGGGAATCAAATAATGATCACGAGGGGGGTAATGTTGGTCATAGGCCAGCAGTAAAAGGCGGTTATTTTCCTGTGCCTCCCGTCGACTCTATGCAAGATCTCAGGTCGGCTATGTGCCTAACGCTAGAAGAAATGGGTGTGCCTGTTGAAGTGCATCACCACGAAGTAGCTGGTTGTGGTCAAAATGAAATAGGTACCATGTTTAGCTCACTCACGCAGAGAGCCGATTGGACACAAATCCTTAAATATGTCGTTCACAACACCGCACATAACTTTGGCAAGACAGCGACGTTCATGCCAAAACCGGTACTAAATGATAATGGAACGGGTATGCATGTTCACCAATCTATATGGAAGGGTGGGAAAAACATATTTGCTGGAAAGGAGTATGCCGGATTAAGTAAGGATGCATTATTTTATATTGGCGGCATTATCAAACATGGAAAAGCGCTTAATGCTATTACCAATCCATCCACTAACTCCTACAAACGTTTAGTGCCAGGCTTTGAAGCGCCTGTGATGTTAGCTTATTCTGCAAAAAATCGATCTGCAGCTATTAGGATACCATTCGTATCCTCAGACAAGGCAAGAAGAATTGAGGTGCGCTTCCCCGACCCAACAGCTAATCCCTATTTAGCTTTTACTGCCATGATGATGGCCGGTCTTGATGGTATTCAGAATAAAATTCATCCGGGTGATGCCGAGACACGCGACCTGTATGACTTAACGCCTGAAGAAGAAAATAAAATACCTCAAGTGGCACATTCGCTAGATCAAGCGTTAGACGCATTAGATAATGACCGTGAATTCCTTACGCGAGGCGGTGTATTTACTGACGACTTTATTGATAGCTTTATTAAGCTCAAAATGGATGAAGTAACACGGATGAGAATGACCCCACATCCCATTGAATTTGATATGTATTACAGCGTGTAAATAATTGGTGGGCTCTTCTGAGCCCACTACGCTTAAGCTTAAGCTTAAGCATACAAGGTAATATGCAGGCTATATGAGACTCGTCCAAGCAATAATTAATGTAGAGACTATCTACGTGCAACTCAATTGCAATGGTAAAAAAATACATGGCACCACCTAAAATATTTCCCAAATTTGAAGGCTTAGAGCATCTAACCTCAGCCGTCATCATTTGCAGTGAAAGGTTTTCTATTGATTACATGAACCCTAGCGCGGAGATCATGCTGGAAATAAGCCATGACCAGGCTTGCGGTCAGGTGATGAGTTTGTTTTTTGAGAAATTTGATCTCTTTAAGCATGCCGCTCTTAGTGCAAAAAAATCGCAGAGCGCATTTAGAGAAAATGAGGTGTTTATTCGGTCCAAGCAAAATAAAACCTTATGCGTGACGTTTACCGTCTCGTGGCTTGGTAACTCTGACTACTATCTCATTGAGATGATACAAATGGACCAACATTTACGCATAGCCAAAGAAGAAAGGATGTTTATTCAGCAACAAGCTAATGCCGATCTTCTCAGAAATCTCGCCCATGAAATAAGAAATCCGCTTGGGGGCTTGCGTGGGGCGGCACAACTTCTAGAAAAAGAATTAGCTTCAAAAAATCTCAAGGAATATACCGAGATCATTATTGCCGAAGCAGATCGGTTGCAAAACCTCATGAGCAAGTTGCTCACTCCGCACCAATTGCCCTCCTATGACACAACGAATATTCATGAAGTAATCGAGCGGGTCAGGGGTCTTGTGGTTTCCGAATTTGGTTCAGAGATTGAGTTTGTTAGGGATTATGATATCAGTCTCCCTGAGTTTATAGGGGACCGAGAAAAATTAATACAAGCGCTCTTGAATATTTGTCGCAACGCGATGCAGGCTATGCTTAAGCAATCTGATACAGAAAACCCGTCGCTCAAAGTTGTTACGCGTTCAGAACGCCAAATTGTTTTTAATAAAAAGAAACACTCGGCTGCAATACGTATTGATATAGTGGATAACGGTCCTGGGGTCCCAGAGCCAATTAAAGACACCATTTTTTATCCCCTAGTCTCCGGAAATGAAGAGGGCACTGGGCTGGGATTATCTTTAGCCCAAAACCTTATATCGCTGCACCAAGGTATGATTAGCTTACATAGCGAACCCGGTAGAACGGTGTTTTCTATCATCCTACCCATTAACAATGGTTTGATTATTAATAAAGAGGTGGCGCAATGACCGATGTATGGATACTTGATGACGACAAGTCGATTCGATGGGTTTTTGAGAAAGCATTAGCCAGTGCCAACCTTTCTTATAAGTCATTCTCGAACACGAACGAAGCCATTAACCAGTTTAATCACGAAAAACCTTCGGTCATCATCAGTGATATCCGTATGCCGGGGGAAACCGGGCTCGTATTCTTAACAAAGGTCGGTGAAAAGTTTCCCGAAATCCCTATTATTATTATGACCGCCTACTCGGATCTGGATACCGCCGTAGCCGCATTCCAAAAGGGTGCGTTTGAGTATATTGCCAAACCTTTTGATATCGATAAATCGATCGAAGTGATTAAAGAAGCCTTAGTTAAAGCTAATGCGAATAATACAACTCCGAGTGACGATCAAAGCTTAGCGCCAGAGATTATTGGGCAGTCCTCATCAATGCAAACAGTATTTAGGATGATTGGCAAGTTGAGCAAAAGTGAGGATAACGTATTAATCAGCGGAGAAACAGGAACTGGCAAGGCATTGGTTGCTCAATCCTTACATAACAATAGCCAAAGAAAGGACCAGCCCTTTATTAAAATTAATACTGCGACCATTCCCAAAGGGCTCATCGAGGAGGCTCTATTTGGTATGGAAACGCATGCTTCTACCGATAGCAAAGAAGTCATAAAGGGGATGGTGGACGGTGCAGATGGCGGCACACTTTTCTTGGATGAAATTGGTGACATGCCCATGGAAATACAAATGAGGCTACTGAGAATATTAAGTGACGGGCAGTTTTATCGGGTGGCTGGCAAAGAACCTGTGGCCATTAATACTAGAATTATTGCCGCAACCAATCAAAATCTCGGCGCATTAGTTGCTAAGCAATTGTTTAGGGGCGATCTATTCCATCGGCTTAATGCCATCAGCATTATGATCCCTCCCTTAAGAGAAAAGCCGGATGATATTCCGCTGTTAACGCAGTTCTTCCTAAAGAATAGTGCGCAATCACTAAAAATGGAAGTCAAGGTGATGTCAGAGGGGGTGCTTAATTATCTCATGGCTCTTAATTGGAGCGGGAATGTCCTGCAACTAGAAAATGTCTGTCATTGGCTAACACTCATGACCTCTGGAGCTACTATTACGATCGATGACTTACCTTTAGACTTAAAAGATCAGTCCAATAATGTTGCTCCGCATGGCAATCAAGAGGACTGGCGTATAGGACTACACAGAAATATTGACTTAGAAATTAAAAACGGCAACCATCAGGTATATGACACCATTATCCAGGATGTGGAAAAAACGCTTATCAGCTCTGCCCTTAGCCATACCAAAAACCGCAAGGTTGACGCCGCAAAAATTCTCGGCATTGGTCGTAACACCATCACCCGAAAAATCAAAGAACTGAGCATCAAGTAATCAAAAAAAGTTACATAAAAAAAGCTCCCGAAGGAGCTTTTTTTATTTTTAATGCTTTCTTTAAGAAATTAATTCTAGAAGAATAAAATCGCACCAAGAGATATAGTGTCTGATTCTGCTGTAACACCAGAAGTAGCACCAGCTCCATGATCTTGCGATTCAATTGCATTGTATTCCGCAACTAAGTTTAGATGCTTAGTAAGTGGATGATATGCACCAATTGTCCAACGGCTGTTTTCGTCAAGAACCGCGTTAGCAGTAGTATCATTTGTAGCTGTATCTAATCTAGACACACCGTAAGCCATACCAAGCTTAGTTCCTGTTGGGATTACGTAGGTAGCTTGAATGTATCCACCATCTGAATCACGTTCATTGCCCAGCTCATCAGTACCCATATCAGCACCACCAGTAAGAGTGTTACCTGTACCTACACCACCGCCGAATAATGTTGAACCAACACCTTCACCAGAATAGTAATAAGCAGTTAAAGTAGTATTACCCATATTCACTGTAGTACCAATATCCATTACTGTTGCATCCCAATCATATGTACCATCGCTTACGTCATAGCTTGCGCCAGAAACCCAAACTTTGCCCTGAGCAAATGTATACTCAACCTGACCTTCCAAACCAAATCGATCCTGACGAGTTGTGGCAACTAGTGCCGTGTTACTTTGATTAGGGTTAGTAATAGCGACTTTCGCTTGGAAACCGTTCATGTTAGGTGTTGTGTAAGCCATTTGACCTTTCCATGCTGGATAGATATAACCCGTACCGATACCGCCTAGTGTTGTTGACTGACCTGAGTTAGCTGCGTTAGAACCTACACCTAAAAGAGTCATGTCACCAAGAATTGCATTACCAGCAAAGATACCAAGATCTTTACCCATTTTTACAGAACCCCATGAAGCATCACCGAATGTTAAAAATGCTTGACGGAATAATGGAGCTTCTTGGTCACCAGTAGCAGCGTTATCTGATGTGGTTGGTTGCATTGAAATAGTGAATGATACGTCTAAGTCATTTTGACGAGTTGTACCAGTGAAACCTAACCATGCTGGCAATAGACCTGTACCGATAGTTTGGTTTTGGTCGTCAGCACCCGTTCCTGATTTTTCACCAGATAATCCACCCGCTACTTCAGTAGTATCATCATATTTAGTCATGCTTGCGTACACGTTAACGTTACCGTTAACATCTAATGTCCAGTCACCTGCAGGGATAATTATGCCCGCATTTGCAACTGAAGCTGCTGATAAAACCGCACCCGCAACTGCTAGTTTAATTGTGTTGTTCATTTGTAAATCTCCTATTGTAAAAAAATTGAAATAAGTAAATCGTGAAACTTACCTACTTCAAACATTCCTAAAAGTAAATTTAAGAAGTTATGGCTATTATCTCCAAAAAACGGTGGGGATTGCAAGAAAAATGTTACATTCTTGTTACATTAGCTGTTTTTTTGTTGCTTTTTTACCACAAATGAGTGGAAAGCCCCAGTTTTATCAGCAATTAAACTATTGTGCCGGCCAACTGAATGGCAAACCGATCGGTCATGCCGGCAATGTAATCCGACACGATGCGCGGATAGGTGTCCCTAGATTTGTTTTTAAATGCCTCGGGGATGTGACTTTCATCCTGCATAAAGTACTGAAATAGCTCATGAACCGTACATTTTGCGCTATCGGTCATCGCCGCCACCTTCTCATGCTCATACATCGCATGCCGGAGAAACGTCTTCATTTGTTGTTTTTGCGCCAGCATGCTATCCGTATAATTAATCAATGGCGGCATGCCCCTTACATCATCGATCGATTGCGGGTTGTGGTCTTGGATATGCTCCTGGCTATTAATAATAAGGTCGCTCACCATCCAATGAATCATGCGTCTGACCACCTCATTAATAAAGACTTCGCCGTTACTAGGTGGGCAAAATCTTTTGACCACCTCCGCGCAGGTCGCAAAGAGAGTGTTATCCGATAAGGCATCGATCGTTAGCAGCCCAGAACGGAAACCGTCATCAATGTCGTGATTAATATAAGCAATCTCATCGGCAATATTAACAATCTGTGCCTCTAGTGAGGGTTGTGTTTTGTGAATAAAACGCTCACCAATGGCCCCTAATGTTTTGGCATTAGCGATCGAGCAATGCTTGAGTATGCCCTCCCTCGACTCAAACATCAGGTTCAGGCCATCACAATGGGCGTAACGCTTCTCCAGGCTATCGACGATCCTGAGTGATTGCAGGTTATGCTCAAAGCCCCCAAAGTCACGCATGCATTGATTAAGTGCGTCCTGGCCTGCATGACCAAAAGGGGTATGACCTAAATCGTGAGCCAAGGCAATGGTTTCAGCTAGGTCCTCATGGCACTCGAGTGCACGTGCAATGCTCCTGGCAATCTGCGACACCTCGATAGAGTGGGTCAGGCGTGTGCGGAACATATCTCCCTCGTGATTGACAAAGACTTGTGTTTTGTATTCTAAGCGCCTAAAAGCGGATGAGTGAATGATGCGGTCGCGGTCTCTTTGAAATTCATTTCTATTAGTCTTTCCTGGCTCTATATGCAAGCGCCCTCGGGAGGATAAAGGATCAGATGCGTAGTTTTTTAGCCCCATGCCTTAGAACGATTTCTGTTGTAGGGTTTTGCGTAATGCTTCTTCTGCATAGTCACCTGTCAGAATCGCATCGCCAATAGTTTTTTGTAATATCAAGTGGATACGGCCCTGTTGTGACTTCTTATCCGACTGCATCAGATCAATAAATTGATCGGTCGACATGTCCGGTGGGTTGATTGGGAGGTTAGCGGCGGCAATCAATTGCTTTGTCCGATCAAACTCATCGGGCTTAAGCCACCCCAATTCTTTGGATAAAAATGCTGCCATCACCATGCCCGCTGCCACCGCCTCACCATGCAACCAATTGCCATATCCCATGGCATGCTCAATAGCATGGCCAAACGTGTGACCCAGATTAAGCGTAGCTCGGATGCCTTTAGATGATTCAAATTCATCTTGGGCAACGACGTCGGCCTTATTCTCGCAGGACCTTATGACCGCCTCAATCAACGCAGAAGAATCCTTATTAATTAACGCAGGCATAGCTTTCTCGAGCCATGCAAAAAAAACCGCATCCCTAATCAAGCCATACTTAATAACCTCTGCTAAACCTGCGCTCAGCTCTCTTTTGGGCAGGGTTTTCAGCACATCGACGTCGGCAATCACGCATTGTGGTTGATAAAATGCCCCGATCATATTCTTCCCTAGCGCGTGGTTGATCCCGGTTTTACCCCCCACCGATGAATCAACCTGAGAAAGAAGGGTGGTAGGTATCTGAATAAATTTGACTCCCCGCATAAAGCTTGCCGCCGCAAAGCCGGTGATATCGCCTATGACTCCGCCGCCAAGGGCAATGAGCATCACCTCACGATCGCATTTATTTTTTAATAGTGCCTCATAGATGGTATTGAGCGTTTCCGTGTTCTTATATTGCTCGCCATCAGGCAAAATAATAGGCAGGATATTTTTGTCATCCCCAAGGGCTTTAGTGACCGCAGCCAAATACAGGGGAGCGACTGTCGTATTGGTAACAATAACAACATTATCGGTATGGATATGGTCGTGTAAAATAGTCGGGTTACCAATTAACTGCTCGCCGACATAAATAGGGTAACTTCTATCGCCCAGGTCAATATTAATGGTCTTCATGGCACCTCAAAGTCGTAATGATTTCGTCTGCAATATCTACAGCACGTTTGTTCTTGGTTTGAATTATATAGTCTGCGCATGATTCGTACAAAACCTCCCTACTCTCCAGCAGCTCTTTGAGCTTCTGTTTCACATCCACATGTTGCAATAAAGGCCGCGATTTATCGTTAGCCAATCGCCTTGCCAATTCGTCGGTATGCGCCTTGAGGTAAATGACACTTCCAGACTGCGCCAACAATTCCCTGTTGTCTCTTGATAACACCATGCCGCCGCCCGTCGCCAAAACCATATCATTTTTGGTTACAAGCTCTATTAAACAACTGGCCTCTCGTTTACGAAACCCCTCTTCACCTTCATACTCAAATATGAGCGGCACCTTAACCCCCGTCTTTTCTTCAATCAGCACGTCACTATCCATAAAGGTGAAATGGAGTTTTTTAGCGACGATTTTTCCAATGGTAGTCTTACCCGACCCCATCAAACCAATTAAGAATATTCTGTGTGTACTTTTAGTCATGCCATTGCTTCACTTAAATTTTTTAGTTTTATGCAAAATAAATTTACTTATACCTCTATAATAAACCTTTAAGAAGAAAAATAAATTTTCATCACATGTTTACAAAAATAAAAAATTACCTATTAATCATCATGCTGGCTGGCATGTCGTTAATGGCGCTAGTTTTTTTTATTGTTGCACTCATTTACCCCACACTCCCTAATGTCAGTCATCTTCAACAATACCGCCCCAAAGAACCGCTGCAAATTTTTTCGCAAGAAGGCTTATTAATAGCCGAATTCGGTGAAGAGAGGCGGGATCATGTGCTGATTCAAAACGTGCCCCAAAAAATGATTAATGCCATTTTGGCTATTGAGGACAGAAGGTTCTTCGAGCACCCAGGGATTGATATCATCGGCGTCCTCCGAGCTGCCTTAAAAAATATCTCCGGCCAGGGCCATGAGGGGGCAAGCACGATCACAATGCAAGTAGCACGCAATTTTTTCCTTTCATCAGAAAGAACCTTTAAAAGAAAAATTAATGAAATATTGCTCGCAATAAAAATAGAAGACTCCTTATCAAAAGAAGAGATTCTTGAACTCTATATTAATCAAATTTATTTAGGTCAGCGGGCCTTTGGTTTTTCCGCGGCAGCCAATGCCTATTTCAATAAAAGTCTGGACGAACTAAATCTAGCAGAATCTGCCTTGTTAGCAGGACTTCCCAAAGCGCCTAGTAGGTATAACCCGCTAATTAATCCTGAGCTAGCTATTCAAAGACAGCAGGCCGTACTAAGAAGCATGCTAAGGCATGGCTACATTGATAATCCCACCTACCAAATTGCCCTCGAAGAGCCAATTAATTTAAGAGATTCTGTCAGTAAGCGTGAGCTGAAAGCTGACTACGTGGCAGAAATGGTGCGGCAGGAACTTTATGCTGAATTTGGCGAGGGTATCTATACCAGTGGGCTAAAAGTATATACCACCATAAAAAAAAGAAACCAGATATTCGCCAATAAGGCTGTGCAAAACAACTTTATTAATTACATGATTCGTAACGGCCTCACCCCACCAGAAAGTTTTATGAGTCTAGAAGCCCGCGAGTATAAAGACACGAAGGAGCGTGACAAACATCTGCTTCAGCAGCTAAGGTTAATTCCTACCTACGGAGAATTCATGCCCGGTGTCATTCTCTCCGCTCAACCTCTCCAAATAACGGCGTTATTGAAAAATGGTCAAAAAATCAATGTGTATAAGAGAGGTTTGAAGCTGGTTGAAAAAGACTTCCTCATCGAGGAGCAGGGCGAAAAGATGATTAAGCCAGGAGTAGTAATGCGCTTTGTAAAAAACCGTGGTGTGTGGCATGTAACCCAACTCCCCGAGGTTGAGAGTTCTTTGGTGTCGATGGACCCCCAGTCAGGAGCAATTGTAGCGTTAGTCGGGGGATTTGATTTT
>Ga0208770_1001337_pt1 | contig 12475 bp, 15 predicted proteins | sample AntAceMetag02UK9_FD_184771 | JGI IMG/M metagenome (GOLD analysis project Ga0208770, IMG submission 184771) | Saline lake microbial communities from Ace Lake, Antarctica - Antarctic Ace Lake Metagenome 02UK9 (SPAdes) (version 2) | ecosystem: Environmental > Aquatic > Non-marine Saline and...
ATACATTTACCAATTAAGGAAGAAGTAGTTCTAAGACTAAAAACAGAATAGAAAATTGAATAAGAAAAAATACTTACTAGATTTAGATAATTCAAAAAAACCTTTTATAATCTATAAATCAGATGAGGGGTTTGATCTTTATACGGACTTTTCAAAAAAGATCATTTTAAACAATAAAAATATTGAAAAATTCATTAACAAAAATACAAAATTAAAATCTACTCATAAAGAAACAGACCTATTTATTGGTTTTTTTGGTTATGAGATACTAAATAACTTAATAGACGTAAAAATAAAAAAACAAAAAATAATAAATTTTCCAAAAGGGATATTTTACAAACCTGAAACAAAAGTAAAACTTTCAAATAATCTGGAGTATAAAAAAACTAGATCATCTTATCCTGGTGATTTGTTTAAAATAAATATTAATAAAAAATCGTATAAAGTAATATTTGATAAGTTTAAAAAGAAAATAAAATCTGGTGAAACATACCAGATTAAAATCTGCACTAAATACAGTAATAAATCTGAAATAGATGCTTTAGATTTTTTTGGTAGGCTAGTAAAAAGCAATATGGCGCCAGAAGCTTTTATGATTAAGGATAAAAATTATTCAATAATAAGTTGTTCGCCAGAAAACTTGATAACAAAAAAAAATAATTTTATAACAACAAAACCTATAGCAGGCACTTTAAAGAAAACTAAAAAATTAAATAAAAATAAAGCCCTTACTTTTTTTAGAAAAAACTTAAAAGAAACCAAAGAACACAACATGATTGTTGATATGGAAAGAAACGATTTATCTAAAATCTGTAAACCAGGTTCAGTAAAAATTTTAAAGAAAAAGATAGTTGAAGAATACAAGGATCTTTATCATTATGTGAGTTTAATTGGAGGACAGCTCAAGAATAAAGTTACCTCATTAGAGATTATAAAAGCAATGATGCCAGGGGGTTCTGTAATAGGATGTCCTAAAATTAGTACATTAAATTTGCTAAATAAGCAGGAAAAACAAAGCAGAAATATTTACACAGGAAGTTTTGGATACTTAAAGTTTAATGGTGATATGAGGTTTAATATTATTATTAGATCAATATTAAATTTTAAAGGTAGGTCAGAAATCTCTGTTGCCTCAGGAGTGGTAATTGACAGTAATGCAGCTCATGAATTTAATGAAAACTATATTAAAGCAAAATCATTAATGGATCTTTACAGATGATATACATTATTGATCATCAAGACTCTTTTACTCACAATGTAGTGCATCAATTTGAAAATTTTGATGAAGTGGTTTGTACAAATTTTAACAAAATAAATGAAAATAAATTAAAAAAAGCAGATATTATTGTTTTTTCACCAGGCCCAGGTGCACCAAAAGATTATCCTTCTAGTTCAAAAATCTATAAAAAATACAAAGGTAAAAAAAAAATTATAGGCATTTGTCTTGGGTTTCAACAAATTCTACATTGTGAAAATGGAAAAATAATTGAGCAAAAAAAGATTTATCATGGTTTTCAATCTAAAATAAAAGTGACCAGCAAAAACTCATTGTTCAAAATAAATAGTCAATTCACCGTTGGTAGATATCACTCTCTAAAATTAAAAGAGCCATTTACTGCAAAAAATTTTGAAATTACAATGAGGTGTGTTATTTCAAATACAGCAATGACAATAGAAAATAATAAAGAAAAAGTATATGGCTTTCAATTTCACCCCGAATCTTTTTTAACTGAAAATGGTAACTTACTTATTAAAAAAATCTTATCAGCATAAAACCTACGAAGAAATTAATTTTAAAGATCTTTGGGGGGATAATGGTGTGTTCACGACCATGTGGATTTTTGGAAGACCCGCTAAGATACTTTTTTTTAAAAAACATATTAAAAATTTAATAAAATCTTTAAAGATTTATAAACTAAATACCCCAAACCTTGAAAAAAATATTCTTAAATTAATAAAATTAAATATTGATAAAAAAAGATCTTACAATCATCTTCTTAGAGTTGCTGTTAATAAAAAGATGATATCAATTTCTTTAAGAAATAGAAAAACTCCTAAATTAAATTTTAATCTAAAGCTTATTAGCCATAAACGATTTGACCCTATGTATAAAAATCTTAAATATAACTTTATACTAAAACATTTGTCCAAAATGGATAACACCACTTCAGATGTTGGTCTTTGTTATAAAAATACAATTTTAGAAAGTGGAACTTCAAATATACTATTTATAAAAGGTGATAAAGTTTACTCTCCTTTAAATAATATATACAAGGGTATTACCTATAATTTTTTTAATAAAAAATTAAGTAAGATTATTAACAAAGATATACCGATCAAAACTTTATCCGAATATGACGAAATTCTACTTATTGGTTCTGGAAAAGGTGTTGTATCAATAAAAAATATTAATGAAATTAAATGGAAGAGAAAAAGTTTAAAATTTTATAAAATACTATCTAGTTTTTATAAAAGTGAAGTTAACAAATGTTCTATCTATAAATAATATTTATGTTTGACCCAAATAATCCCTGTTTATTCTGTAACTCTAAACAAAGTGGTTCAGTTGCTGAAAATGAGTTGGCTTATGCCAGTTATGATACATATCCTGTGTCTGAATTTCATTGTTTAATTATTCCAAAGCGTCATGTTAAAGATTATTTTGACTTAAATGATAATGAAGTGATCGCTTGCAATAACCTTATCAAAAAAATTAAAGACGAAATAATATTAAAAGATCCTTCAGTTAAAGGGTTTAATATTGGAGCAAATTCTGGTGCTATTGCTGGACAATCAATCCTCCACTGTCATATTCATTTAATTCCACGAAGAGAGGGTGATGTTAAAAATCCTCAAGGAGGAGTTAGGTCGGTTATTCCTCTAAAACAACATTATAAACGTAAAGCGTAAGTTGTATTTTCGATTGATAAATAGAGCGCCTAATAACGGTTGATCTATCATTTCAACTATACTAAAAACTCAAAATTAAGATTCAACAAAATTAGTTATAAAGGGTAATAGTCTATATGATGTCAATTAGTCCATTTTCTGCACTAGCAGAATCAATTTCTCCTTCTGTAATTCAAGGCTTTGTTTTAGCAATGTTAGCTCTAATCGTTATTGGAACAGTTGTTCAAATGATACATCATAAAAATGTTACTTATTTTTTCAATAATGCAAAAAAAGCAAAATTAGCTGCCGAAAGAGAACTTGGTGTGGGAGAAAAAACTTCAGTTATTTTAAAAACTGTAGTGCATGATATTGCAACTACTGCAGAGCTAGGTGCTGGCAAAAGAAGAATTGCTCATGTTATGGGAATGTATGGAACTATTTTATTTTGGGTTGCATCAGTCGTATTAGTTTTTGGTTACACTGGAACAGGAACTGCAGCACCAACAGTCTGGCCTATGATTTGGCATGTTGGAGCAATAATGACTTGTGTGGGTGGATACTGGTTTTGGTTATTTTTAAGAGTGGATGTATTAGCAGAAGCTCATCCTTGGTACAGAATTATTAAAGCTGACTTATTTGTTCTAGCACTTCTTGCATGTGCTACTACTGGACTTGCTTGGTCTTATTTTCAATCTTCAGGATCAACTGGATTAGGATATTTATTTTTAGTTTTATTTATTACCTCAAACCTTGTTTTATTTGGGGGAGTTTATTGGTCAAAATTTGCACACATGATTTACAAACCTGGTGCAGCAATCCAAAAAAACTTAGCAGAAGCAGATGGTTCAAGAGACAATCTTCCACCACTTGCTGATGCACCAAAACAATTTGGACTAGGAATTAAAAGAGAACAACCAAAACACTATTAAAGAGAGAGGTAATATAATATGTCAACTTTTGTATACATGACGAGATGTGATGGATGTGGTCACTGTGTGGATATTTGTCCATCAGATATAATGCACATCGATGAAAATATTAGAAGAGCAGTAAATATTGAGCCAAACTTTTGTTGGGAATGTTATTCTTGTGTAAAAGCTTGCCCTAATCATGCAATTGATGTTCGTGGTTATGCAGATTTTGCTCCTATGGGTCACAGCGTTAGAGTTAGACGTGAAGAAGAAAAAGGAACTATCTCTTGGAAAATTAAATTTAGAAATGGAACTACAAAAGATTTTGTATCTCCAATTACAACAAAGCCTTGGGGAAAATTTATTCCAAAATTAGCAGAAGGTGAAAAACCTAACCAAGGTGAGATTAATTCTCAAATGCTTTACACTGAGCCTAATGGTTTAAATATTGATGGCAAATTACCATCAGTTCCAAAAGATACCTTTAAAAAAGGAGTTTACTACTAATGGCTAAACATAAAACACATTTTGAAGATTGTGATGTTCTAGTTGTTGGTGGTGGTATGGCAGGAACTGGTGCTACTTTTGAAGCTAGACACTGGGGAAGAGACATGAAAATTATTTGTGTTGAAAAAGCTAATATTGATAGAAGTGGAGCAGTTGCTCAAGGTTTATACGCAATTAACTGTTACATGGGTATGCAGTGGGGTGAAAACCAACCTGAAGATCACGTAAGATATGCGCGTAATGATTTAATGGGAATGGTTAGAGAAGATTTAGGATATGACATGGCTCGTCATGTTGATTCAACAGTTCATATGTTTGATGAGTGGGGCTTACCAATGATGAAAAATGAAAAAACAGGTCGTTACCTTAGAGAAGGTAAATGGCAGATCATGATTCATGGTGAAAGTTATAAGCCAATTGTTGCAGAAGCTGCAAAAAAATCAGCTGACAAAATTTATAATAGAATAATGATTACTCATCTTTTAATGGATGAGGCTCAAGAAAATAGAGTAGGTGGAGCAGTTGGCTTTAATATGAGAACTGGCGACTTCCATGTATTCAGATCAAAAACTGTAATTGTTGCAGCAGGTGGAGCATCTCATATTTTCAAACCAAGAGCAGTTGGTGAAGGAATGGGAAGAACTTGGTATGCACCATGGAGTAATGGTTCCGCTTATGCATTACCTATTGCTGTTGGAGCTAAAATGACACAAATGGAAAATAGAATTGTGTTATGTAGATTTAAAGATGGATATGGTCCAGTTGGAGCATACTTCTTGCACCTTAAAACATATACTCAAAATGCAAATGGAGAGAACTATGAGAAGAAATGGTATGATCAAACTAAAGAATTAGTTGGCGAATACATTGATCACCATCCAACTCCTACATGTTTAAGAAACCACGCATTTATTCAAGAAACTATAGCAGGTGGTGGACCCATTCACATGGTAACTACAGAAGCTTTCCAAGACCCACACCTAGAAACAGTTGGTTGGGAAAACTTTTTAGGAATGACTGTTGGTCAAGCTGTTGTTTGGGCTTCTCAAAATATTGATCCTAAATATACAAATCCTGAATTAACTACATCTGAGCCTTATGTTATGGGTTCTCATGCAACATGTTCTGGAGCTTGGGTTAGTGGTCCTGAAGATTTATCTCCACCAGAATATTTCTGGGGTTATAACAGAATGTTAACTATTGATGGTCTTTTTGGTGCAGGTGATACTGTAGGTGGAAGTGCTCACAAGTTTTCATCTGGATCATTTACTGAAGGTCGTTTAGCTGCAAAAGCTGCTGTTAAATATATTGAGGATAAAAAAGCAGAAGGCATTAAAGTTACAGATAAACAGTGTGAAGACTTTAAAACTGCTATATTTAAACCTTTAGAGACATATCAAGTAGCTCAAAATGAAATTACAGGTGGAACAGTTTCACCTAGTTATATTTCACCTATTCAAGGTCTTCAACGTCTACAAAGAATTATGGACGAATATGTTGGGGGAATTGCAACTAACTACATGACTAATGGTAATATGCTTAAGAGAGGTTTAGAATTACTTGCTTGGTTAGAGGAAGATTTAGAAAAAGTAGGTGCTGAAGATTTACACCAACTTATGAGAGCTTGGGAATTAAAACACAGAGCTTTAACTTCTCAATGTGTAACTGAACACACAATGTTTAGAGAAGAAACACGTTGGCCTGGATATTATTATAGAGGTGACCACATGAAACTTGATGATGATAATTGGCATTGTCTAACTGTTTCTAGGCGTGATCCTAAAACTGGTAAATTCTCTCTTGAGAAAGTGCCGGTTTACCACATAGTTGACGAGAACGAGAAGAGAAAAGCTTCTTAACATAGCTAAACTTAAATTATGAATCTTTTAGAGAAATCTGATGATGAGATTATAGCAATTGCTAATCCAATTTGGAATAATCTTGTTAAAACCTCAAACATGAAAGATTACGGTGGGTTCACTAAAGATTTTGGAACTCAAATGTTATTTGGAGCAAATGAAGTAGAGCTTGGAAAACAGTGGGCTAACAACAAATTATTAACTAGTTTATCTGAAGATTATAAAGCTTTTGGATGTTTAAGACGAGGTATGAATATTACCGTATTATTCAAACAAAAGAGCAAAGAAATTGAAGGCGAGTTTCTTGGAAGGCTGGTGCTTGGCGTTGAAGGGGATGATGTCAAAGTTTTTGGAGCAACAATCTACTAATAAAAAAATCATTTTATATTAAATATTTATTTGACAAATAAATAACTGGGTGTATTCACGGTTGTAATGTCAATTTCCAACGTAAAAATAATAAATAAACTTTCAAATTCTAAAGCAACTTTTATAAAAACTGGGATATTCGTTAGTCTAGCTGCCTATTGGGGTGTTATTTTAGTTGGAACTTTTATCACATTTAATTAAGTTGTTTTTTAACAACTATTAACTTTTTATGGATGTATTTTTACCAATAGCTCAAGTATTTGTTAACCCTATAGAAATACTTTTATTGAGTGCAATTGTTGGAGTACTTTCAGGTTTATTTGGTGTTGGTGGTGGTTTTTTAATGACACCATTCTTAATTTTTTTAGGTGTACCACCAGCATATGCGGTTGCAAATGAAGCTAACAATATTCTTGCAACATCGGTATCAGGATCAACAACCCATTATTTAAAAAATACTTTAGATTATAAAATGGGTCTTATGATTGTTATTGGTGGAACAATTGGAACCGCATTAGGTATTTATATTTTTACATATTTTAAGGGTATCGGAAAAATTGATACAGTTATTTCTTTAGCCTATATGTATATACTTGCAATAATTGGTACATTAATGTTAGTCGAAAGTCTTGGAGAAATAGACAGAGCAAAAAGAAACCTTATAGTTAAAAAAAAATTACACGTTCATTATTGGATACATGGTCTTCCACTAAGAATGAGGTTTCCAAAATCCAAATTATACGAAAGTATATTTACCCCAATTATAATTGGTTTATTTGTAGGATTTATTGCTGCTATAATGGGTATAGGAGGTGCTTTTATATTAGTGCCTGCAATGATTTATATAATTAAGATGCCAACAAAATTAGTTCCAGGAACCTCCTTGTTTGTAACAATTTTTGTGAGTGTCATAGTTACTTTTTTACATTCATTTAATTTTGGCTCAATAGATTTAATGTTAGTAGTAATGTTGGTCATTGGATCAATCATAGGTGTTCAAATAGGACAAAAACTTGGTGAAAAAATTGATAGTTCTGGCTTGAAAGCGTTACTTGCAATTTTATTATTGATAGTTGGAATAGCTATTGCTTATGAAACATTTTTTGCTGAGCAGACTGAAAAAGAAATAATACAAGTACTAACTTCAGATTTAAATTTTTTCTCAATATTTATTTTAGAATTTTCAGAAGATATGCCATTTTTTTATGGATTATTTTCAATTATGTTTGCAATTCTTTTAGGAGTAGGAGCTGCTCTTATTAGGCGTGTTTTTTCTAATTTTAAAAAAAAAATGTTATTAAAGAAGTCTTAGTTTAAAAAATTAATGAAAAAACTTATATTTATAATATCTTTGATGTTTACAACTCTACTAGTAGCTGAGGATAAAGTTAAAAATACAACTATTAAGCAATATGATTATTGGTCTTTAAAATGTGAAGTAGTTAATGACGATCAAAACTGCCAAGTACTACAAACCATAAAAACTAATGAAACAAACTTCCAATTTACTACTTGCTAGCAGTATACAAAATTTAATTGTAAATCAGAAACATAGATTTAAAATAGCTAAAAATGCTCTCGATATACGAAATACCCATTCTATTGATAAAATAGGGGAAGATTTTTTAAATGATTTTAAAGAATTAAATAATGAAAAAAAAAATTAAACAAATACTTATTCTCAATGGTGGCACTGGTACTAGAGTTAAATCGATTTCAAAAGGAGCACCAAAGTGTTTAATTAAAATATATAACAAAACTTTTTTATATTTACAGTTAGGTGAAATTAAAAGACAAGGAATTAAAGATATAGTTATTAGTTGTGGCTATAAATCTCAAATGATTATCGATGAGATTAAAAAAAAATATATTAAAGATCTCAACTTAAATATAAAAATTTCAACTGAAAAAAAAAAATTAGGTACAGGTGGTGCAATTTTAAATGCATATAAATATCTTGATGATTGTTTTTTTGTTATTTATGGGGACTCTTGGCTTAATGTAAATTATAAAGCGGTAGGTAAAAAATTTATTAATTCAAAAAAAAGTTCAATCATGACTTTAATAAACGTCTCTTCTGTAAAAAATCACAGACCAAATATATTGTTGAAAAATGATAAGATTATTTCGTATAAAAAAAATAGCAATGATAAAAGCTTTAAATATATAGATTATGGCTTAATTGCTTTTAAAAAAAATATTTTTTTAAATTTTAAGAAAAATTTTGTTCTCAAAAAATTTGACTTAAAAAAAATAATTAAAGGATTGATTAAAAAAAATGAGTTGATTGGCCATGTTGTTAAAAAGAAATTTTACACAATCGGTACGCCTGAAGATATTTTTCAATTTAGAAAAATTATTAAGAAAGTAAAATAAATATGTGTGGTATTGCTGGTATTATAGGAGATTATGACGTTTCCGATATAAATTCATTGATTGAAAAAAACAAACATAGGGGGCCTGATGGAACAAAAGTTCACAAAACCCAGTCTTTTTGTTTTGTTCATAGTTTACTAAAAATAATGGATTTATCAGATAACTCAATTCAGCCGATGATTGATAAAGTTACTGGAAATATAATTATTTTTAATGGATCTATTTACAATTATAAAGATTTAAAAAAAAAATTATTTTTTAAAGACATCTTTAATAGCAACACGGATACTGAAGTTTTATTAAAGTTATATCATAAATTTGGTTTAGGTTTTATTGAACATATTAAGGGAATGTTTTCTATCGCTATTTATGATAAAAAAATAAATAAAATTTACATAATCAAGGACAAATATGGAATTAAACCTCTATACTATTTCTCAAATTATAAAAAATTTATATTTGCTTCTGAAATTAAAACTTTAATATCACACAAAATAATAAAAAATACTTTGCTAGTTGATCCAAACGAGGTAATTAAATTTATTGCTCATCGCCAAATTCATGGATTTAAAAATACATTATTAAAAAATATAAATATCCTGGAAGCAGGGCATTTTATAGACTTTGATTTAAATATAGGTCAATTCAAAATTAAAAAATACACTACTAACAACCAATACTCGTTATATGATAAAGATACAGTATCTTTTGAAACTAAATTTGATAATATAATTTCTCAGCAATCTATTACCGAGCATAAAAAAATTGCGTGCTTTATGTCTGGCGGACTGGATTCTACCCTATTAAGTATAATTTTAAAAAATCAAGCTAATGGCAAAGAGATTCACACATTTTCTTCAATTCTAAATAAACCTAATGATGAAAATAAAAATATCCCATTAATAAATAAAGAATATAATTTTATTGCGCATTATGTTAATGAAGACAATGTTAATTTTTTTGAAGATCATATTAAAACTATAAAAGATATGGATCAGCCTACTGCTGATGCATCAATGGTTGTTCATAACGTTTTATGTCGTGAAGTATCAAAAAATGGGTTTAAAGTTCTTTTTTCAGGTTTAGGTGGAGATGAGATTTTTTTTGGTTATTCTATTCATATGTATGCATATTTAGCAAAAATTTTTAAAGAAAAAGGTCTAAAAGAATTTTTAAAGACTGCAAAATATCTTTCAGAATTTACCAATGATAAAAATATTATTTTGAGATCAGTTAAAGAAATTTTAAGTCAAAATAAATTAAATATATTTAAAAGATTCCAATTATCGAAAAATATAAAACATCTTGATTATAATTTTGATATTAAAAATTCTGATTATTATAAAACACTAAGTGATGACAAATTTGAAAATATAGCTATGAATTATAATTCTCATTGGGGATTATCTTATTTTTTAGATTATGAGGATAAAAATGCAATGTCTTATGGCATTGAGTCTAGGGTTCCCTATTTAGATTATGATCTCGCAAATTTCGCTCAAAATGCTTCACTCGATGATCATTTTGTTGTGGGATCAAAGTCACACTTAAGAAAACATAGTAAAATGCCAAAATATATTTTGAATTATAAGAAAAAATATGGATTCCCAGGTAACCTCGAAAGATATTTAAATATTAACATAGATAAAATAAAAGAGAAAATTTTTTATAGTTTTAAAGATGTACCCTTAATAAATATCAACAAATTATTTAATCTATCAAATGATCTAAAAAAAAATCAGGCTATTTTTTTTAGAACTTATAGCTATGGTATTTGTTATAATAATACTTTTAAATAATAATAGATTGCATATATCGTATTTTAATTAGATTTATAATTTAATGAGAAAAATAACTTTTTTAGGTGTAAAATTTATTGATATAAATGAAAACGATTTTGAAAAAATTATCAATAATAATGGATTATTCTTATTTCCATCTGGTCCTGGTTTATCAACAATTCTAAACCAAAAAAAATATCATCATTCATTAAAAAATGCAGATTTTGTTTTTTTTGATAGTGGTTTTTTTGTTCTATTATTAAATATATTAAAAAAAATTAAAGTTAATAAATTTTCTGGATATAAATTTTTTAAGAAATTTAAATCCTATTTAAAAAAAAACCCTACTTCAATTTTTTTAATAGATCCAAATTTAAAGTTATCAAAAAATAATAGAATATTAATTAAAAACTTGGGTTTTAAAAATCAAAATATTAACAATTATATAGCACCAATATATAATACTCAAAATTTGAAAGATGACCACCTCTTAAAATTAATTAATAAAAATAAACCGAAGATTATATTAATAAATATTGGTGGAGGTACTCAGGAAATTTTAGGTTATTATTTAAAAAATAAATTAAATTTTAAAACAAAAATAATATGTACAGGGGCAGCAATATCTTTTTTTACTGGTGACCAGGCACCAAATAATAATTATGTAGATAAACTTTATTTCGGTTGGCTGTTACGTATAGTTTTTAATCCGCTTGTTTTTTTTAAAAGATATTTACTCGCTTTTCGATTATTTCCTATAGTTTTGTTTAATAAAGTAAAAATAAAATAAACAATTATATATAGAAACTATCAAGTAATTTTAGTTAAACTAATAACCTAACCTATATTTGCTTATTAGTGATTAATAGTCCATGTACATATTTTAAAAAAATAGATTAAAAACTCTCTAAAATTGTAAAAACTCAAATTTTAGTAATCTAATATTAAAATAAGTATATAATAAATCTATATTTTTAATGTTATAGATAATAATGAACTTTACAAAATTATATATAAAAAATTTTTTTGATACTCTTACTAAGTTAGATGAAAAAAATATTTTAAAGATAGTTGCTATTTTAAAAAAAATTCGTAATTCTAAAGGAAGATTATTTATAATTGGTATTGGTGGTAGTGCTGGTAATGCATCTCATGCAGTCAATGATTTTAGAAAATTATGCGATATAGATACATACACACCGGTAGATAATGTTTCAGAGATAACATCAAAAACAAATGATGAAGGTTTTGATACTATATTTGATACATATTTAAAATTATCTAAATTTAATAAAAAAGATGCGTTGATGGTTTTTTCTGTTGGAGGTGGTAATTTCAAAAAAAATGTATCTGTCAATTTAATTAAAGCTATTAAATTTGCAAATTTAAAAAAAGGTAAAGTTATTTCTATAATTGGTCGAAAAGATGGTTACGCTTATAAGCATTCAAATGTTAAAGTGTTTATAGATGTGAATGATAAAAAATTAGTCACACCATTAGCAGAAACCTTTCAAGTTCTTTTATGGCATTTATTAGTTTCTCATCCCGATTTAAAAAAAAATAAAACTAAATGGTGAGAATAAACAAGGCAATTTTTTTTGATAGAGATGGTGTCTTAATTAAAGCTCCTGTAATTAAAAAAAGACCCAAATCTATACAAACTCTTCAAGAAATAAAGTTTTGTTCAGGTATTAATAAAATTTGTGAATATTATAAAAAAAATTATTATTTAATTATGATCACTAATCAACCTGATTATGAAAGAAAAAAAAATACAAAA
>Ga0208770_1001342_pt1 | contig 12447 bp, 10 predicted proteins | sample AntAceMetag02UK9_FD_184771 | JGI IMG/M metagenome (GOLD analysis project Ga0208770, IMG submission 184771) | Saline lake microbial communities from Ace Lake, Antarctica - Antarctic Ace Lake Metagenome 02UK9 (SPAdes) (version 2) | ecosystem: Environmental > Aquatic > Non-marine Saline and...
ATCGCTGAGCTTGTGGCCCAGCTTGATGAACAGTTTGTTGCTGGTATTGATAAAATCGATGTCGAGTTTAGTCGGTTTTTCACCCTTATGTTTGGTGGAGGTGAAGCTAAGCTGGTCCGTATAAAAACGAAGGTCAAGAAAAAGAAAAAAGGAGAAGATGAGTTTGGCGAAGAAATTGAAATTGATGAAGATGTTGAGGACGAAGAAGCCCAAGAGGGAATTGAGCTTGATGTAAAGCTACCCAACAAACGCGTAAAGGGGCTGGATATGCTCTCTGGTGGCGAACGAGCCCTTACCTCGATTGCACTTATCTTCGCCATGAGTCAGGTCAATCCACCGCTGTTTATCATTCTTGATGAGACCGATGCGGCACTTGATGAAGCCAATTCACGACGGTATGGTGACATGATTGAAGCGTTAGCCGAGAAGTCACAGTTGATTCTCATTACCCACAACCGAGAAACAATGAGTCGAGCCGGCATTCTCTACGGAGTAACTATGGGCGGGGATGGAGTCTCAAAGCTTCTCTCAGTAAAGTTTGATGAAGCAGTGGTTGTTGCCAAGTAACATGGTGTGACTGTATATAATAAGCTAGAGCTTGCGAGTGTATAATACATTCGCAAGCTCTTGTGGTTATATCTCGGCGTTGTGACCGTGACATGTGGCCCTCCCGTTTTCTATTATTTGTATGTTGCTGTGCAACTTTTCATTTATTGCGTCAACATCACTTTGGATAAATCGTGGTATCACCTCATCTATCCACCGAAGACATATGAGCAGGCCATGACCGTCAGTAGACCATTCAGCTGTCTGGATAACATCTTCGTCATACTCGGCGATTATTTCTAATACAGCAAGTAATTCCAGAGGATGGTTTCCGGACAGGATAATGTGCCACCGTTTTTCTTTGGCAGGAGGGGTAGGTACGTTAAGAACTTTTTCCAGCATAATCATCTCCTTTCCGATAGTTGCTGTATTCATAGTATGCTACATCAACTAATAATGTAAAGACTCGGCGAATTTCGCCGAGTCAGTTGTTATACGTAGAGTGGATTCTGAGTAATCATGAATATTTCATCATGCCATTGACCCTCTTTAAATACATGGTTTGGATACCGTCCAGCTTCTACAAAGCTACACTTTTCGTAACACTTTTTTCCTCGTGGGTTGTTACCTAATACACTGAGTGTCAAACTACGCAGGTTTCTTCGAGTAAACGCATAGTCGAGCATGAGTGTGAGTACCTCGGTACCATGTCCATTACCCCAGTAGTCTTCGTTGCCGATGACAATACCAAACGTCGCTGTTTGGTCGAGTTGATTGATGCTATGCAGGCCCGTATTGCCAATAAGCTTTTTGTCTTTTATGTGCCAGATTCCAAATACAACATTATCTGGTTTCTTGTAGGCATTAGCTATAAAGGCATCTTCAAGCTGGAGTGTCATAGGTGTCGCACCACGGCTTAAAAATTTATTTACAAGGGGATTGTTGACCCACTGCATCATAGTGACGTTGTCTTCTGCTTCAAGCAGTACTAGGTCGATGATTGTGCCTGAAAGGAACGTGTCTCTTTGTGTGATCATAGTCTGTCTCCTGGTTAGGTTGATAATATGCTCGTTCTTCAGCTATAAATAAAATATCTCCAGCATAGATCGAGCCGAAGATACATTTCTGTGTGGAGTTATCGAGTTAGGTATTCCGCATGTAGTAGGAGTATGCAGATTTACGAGAACCATAGCCAGGGCTAGATCGAAGTTTAAAAAGGGAAGTAAGCGATGTCATATAATCACTAAAACTTACACCTTTCTTAATAAAGGCAGTTTCAATATTTCGATTTGTGCTGTGACCTTGTGTATTCATGATAGTAGTGATGACGTACCAACTCTAGAAATCTTTCACATAAATTATTGCGACTGTTTTAGTCGAAAGTTCAATAAAGTGTAATATCCGTACTGTATACTATGAGAACTATGGAAAGACCACGAGTATATGACCGGCGTCACATTTTAGACGCCCGAGAACAGGAGGTCGCTCAGCAGCAGAATCAATCTCTACAATCTCAGAAAAAAGTGCTGAGTCGAAGGAATTTTTTATTTGGAGCTGCTGCTCTGGGTGGAGCTGCAGCGTTGCGTTCAAGCAATGAAGAGGCTCCATCAGATCTAGCATTAGAAGACCCTGAGCAGGAATCTGAACCAGCTGTTGAGTCGATTGAAACTTTCCCAAGCAGTGAAGTATTTGAATCAGAACGACTCGGGTGGCAGAAGTGGTGGGAGCTACAATACAACCAGATTTTATTTGTAGATAAGCAAGGAGCACCAGTAGGAGAGCCAGTTGATTTTGAAAACTTTACCGTGAAGCGTACTCGCACCGAAGAAGATGGAACATTTACTGAGTTTGACTACAGACTTGCACCAGGAGCTCTTACTGACAGTGGAATGCTCGCTGATAATATAGCGGGTGAGTGGCTGCGGTATGTACAGGCTCAGCATGCACGTGAGTTTGATATTTCTACCGATGCTCTAACACAGCGTAATATCACTCAAGAGTTTGAGGTTGCCGTTGCACGTGGTGATACTGAACCAGAGCTTCGTGAGAGCATTCTCGATGCAGTTAATGGAGGTAATGGGATTGAGACGATGGGGGATATTGTCAGGTATTATGGAATGAACCCAGACAAGACAGTTACTGGTGACTATGAGGGAAGAACTCGTGCCCAGTATCTTCAGCAAGAAATTACGTTCCATACAAAATTGCCAGAACTGGTTCAAGATGAACTGAGAGGATTTATAGTAGGACTTGCTGCACAAGAATCACGCTTTAACGCAGGGCTTCCTAAAAATAGCGCAACTGCTGAAGGTGTGCTGCAGTTGGTTGATGCCGTTCGTGAAGAAAATGGTCATGATCCATCTGCCCGTCTTTCATTTGCGCAGGAGATTGACGTATGTGGTGAACACTTTTCCAATGTCTACTCACGAGTTGGACATTGGATGAAACATGAACTGGTACGCAATCCTAATGGAGGAGTGGTAGAACAGGACCGGCCCGAAACATACCAGATGCTCAGGGGGCTTTTTTCTGAAGATAGTCAAGGGGAACAAGAATGGCAAAAATATTTTTTGGTGCCATGTATGGTCAATGCATATAATGCTGGGTCATGGACTATTGGTGCGTGTCTGCATGAATTTGTTGCAGCACATTCCCAAGAAGAGCTGCAAGCAATGCTTGGTGAGAACCCAGGGTATGACTTGTTTACTAAGTTTACCCATTTTGCTAAAGAGTCTCAAGCAAACGAATTCACGCGAAACTATGGAGAAGATGCCCAGGCATATTTCGTTTCAATTGCAGCAGCAACAGAATCTCTTTCTGAAGAATTCGAATCCATAGAATATGAAGATAGAGAAATCGCCTCTCTTTAAAATAAGTAGCGTCACACACACAAGACATAGGCTTAACAAAGGATGCGTCTTGTGTGTATAGTTGTAAGCGAAAAACGTAACACTATAAGGTGTTACGTTTTTTGCAGGGTCTGTAAATATTATTTAATCATTTACAATTAGATGAGCTACGGAGTAGATCGCTAATTTTATACAATTAAGGAGAAGTCGAGTTGTCGCTCTTCTAAGTCTGCCCGCTCAAGCTTCACTCGCACCTCTTGACCAAGTGAATAGGTAGTACCGGTTTTTTCGCCTTTGATTCGGTACTTGTCAGCTTCGTTCTTGAAGTAGTCTCCTTTGATACTTCCAAGTCGAACCATTCCGTCGGCCATGGAATTCTTTTCTTGTACGTAGATACCCCAGTCGGTGACTCCAGTGATGATACCGTCAAATTCTTCACCGACTTTATCCATCATGTACTCAACCTGTTTGTACTTGATTGAATTACGTTCGGCGCGTACGGCGAACATTTCTCGCTCTGAAGCGTGTAGAGCAGTTTTCTCGTGCTTCATCATTTCTTTTGGTCCAATGAGTGTTCCATCAAGATGCTTTCGAAGCATTCGATGTGCCATCAGGTCAGGGTAGCGACGGATTGGCGACGTGAAGTGCGAGTAGTGACCAAACGCCAGACCAAAGTGCCCGATGTTTTTTGTAGAGTACACCGCTTTTGCCATCGAACGAATAGTGGCTACTTTGAGCAAGGCTTCTTCTGGTGATCCCTCAATTTCCTTGAGAAGTTTGTTGATGTCTCGGGCGTCTACTTCACCATTTTCAGCTTTAAACTCATATCCAAGTGCATGCACAAAAATAGCCAGATCATTGATACGGTCAGGATCAGGTGAGTCATGAATCCGGTAAATAAATGTTGTTGGTTTGTCAGCCGCTTTGCAAAGCGTGTCGACATATTTAGAAACACTTTTATTGGCAAGAAGCATAAAGTCCTCAATCATCAACATTGTTTCAATCCGTTCTTTTGCAACCACGTCAATAGGTTTTCCTGCATCATCAAGGATAAATTTCACCTCAGGTTGTTCAAACGCAATTGCACCATTCTTATATCGATCCTTTCGAAGCATTCGGCCAACACTCATTAGTGTGTTTAGTGCATCAAGATTGTCTCCTGCTTGTTCGTCGAGTACTGCCTGTGCATCTTGATAGCTAAACCGACGGTTTGAATGAATGATAGTTTGTCCGTACCATTCACCAACCGTTTCTGCCTGTGGTGTTATTTCAAACACGGCAGAAAATGCCAAACGATCTTCATTTGGTCGAAGTGAACACAGATCGTTTGAAAGTACTTCTGGAAGCATTGGAATCACGCGGTCCACAAGATAGATAGATGTTCCTCGTTCGTGCGCCTCGGTATCAATCACTTCACCTTCTGGTACGTAGCGTGATACATCAGCAATATGAATACCGATTTCGTAGTTACCGTTGTCCAGTGCTTTGAATGAGAGCGCATCGTCAAAGTCTTTTGAGTCAGCCGGGTCAATTGTCATGGTGGTAGTGTCACGCATGTCTCGTCGAGTTGGGTTGTCACCTTTGGTGGTAGCAATTGCCTCCGCAAAGATTTCGTCTTTGCGAGCGTAGAGTTCTTGACTGGCTGCAGTCACTTCTTCAGAGAAGCTTTCAGAAAAACCACCAGAACGAATAATCGCTTGCATTTCAGTTTCGTGGTCGCCAGCCTTCCCAAGGGTTTCAGTTATTTTTCCAATCGGTGCTGTGTGTGATGACGTCCATGAGGCAATCTCTACAATCACTTTCATGCCATCATCAAGCTCAGTTGCTTCTGGAAGGATGGGTCGCACATGGATACGATGATTGTCAGGCTGCAAGTATCGTTCTGGCTTGCCAGCTCCCGCAGGCTTTACGATGCCAATGAACTCAGTATGGGCTGGTTCAAGCACTTCAAGCACTTTGCCTTCTTGTCGCTTGCCACCTTCTTTAGGGAATACTTCGATTTTTACAACGTCAGTATCCAGCGCAAAACCCAGGTTTTCAGTAATAATCAGAATGTCTTCATCGTCTTCTTTTTGGTCAGGCCGAATAAAAAAACCGGTACCCTTACCGCGCACCGCTATAGTTCCTTCGTACGTGTTATTTTCAGTTGTATTAGTCATATATATATAGGGCTGAGTGTACCGTGCGACAAGCTATTTGACAATGTTTGTTTTTAGGTTTATCCACTGGTGTCTTTGCATAATAGTGATACATATATATAATGAAACTATGGTGAATGTGCCGAGCCCCCCGAGAGTCTGGGTAAGATAAGATTCTTCCTCCCTGTTGAGATACTGGCCCCGCTTTCTTTGGTGGGGCCTTTTTTTGTACCGGCACTCTTGCCATATCTCTGGATATATAGTATTCTTTCGCCGTTATGTTAATGATGAGATTACAACGAGTCGGCCGCAAAAACGATCCTAGTTATCGTATTGTGGTGACTGATAAGCGAACTGGTCCCAAGAGTAACAAGCATGTAGCAATCATTGGATCGTATAATCCAAAGATGAGCCACATTCAGCTTGATACGGAGGCGGCTACAGATTGGCTTTCAAAGGGTGTGCAGCCTTCAGATACCGTGCACAACATTCTCGTTAAACAAAAAGTGATCAATGCGAAGACTATTAACCCTCTTCCGCGGAAATCACCGATTGTAGACGAAGAAGCCCTTGCAAAAAAAGCAGAAGAAAAAGCAGCCGCAGAAGAGGCTGAAGCTCCTGTAGAAGAAGAAGCACCCGCTGCTGAGGAAACTCCAGCAGAGGAAGTTGTCGAAGAAACTCCTGCTGAAGAAGTGGCAGAAGTGAAGGAAGAAGTCGAAGCTCCAGCTGAGGAAACTCCTGAAGCTGAGGCAGAAGTCAAAGCGTAGTGTACGCAAAGTAACAGCCCCAATGCAGTATATGTATTGGGGCTGTTGACGTTTGTGTCAACCTTTCGTACTATTGAGGTAGCAGCACTGTTGCAGTGCAGGCTTATCAGACAGTTCCTAACTTAAACGCATATGCAAGATGATCAGCAATTTCTAGAAACGGTAGTAACATCACTGGTAGACAATCCAGATAGTGTAACTGTTAACCGAACTGTAGACGAGATGGGGGTACTTTTGACACTTGATGTACATGCCGATGACATGGGAAAAATTATTGGACGAAGTGGTAACACTGCAAAAGCAATCCGAACCCTTCTACGGGTGGTTGGAATGAAGAATGACGCTCGAGTTAACTTAAAGATTAACGAACCAGAAGGAGGACGAGTAGTTACTGAAGATCCAACTGAAGAAGGTTCAGATGATGATACTGGAGAAGCTATGAGCAGTGGAGGAGACGGGGATGTGGCGCCGGAGCCAAAGTCTCTAGACGACGCCATCGACGACCTAAAGATTTAAACTGACGAATTTCTTCATTGTGGTTCAGTAAAATAATGTTCGACGTACTCAATGTACGCCTCACATTATTTTCTTCCCACTCCTCGAACTTCATTCAGTTTAAAGCTTTAGGGATATGAGAGGAGAAGATTAAGACAAAAGTGGCTTCGGCCGCTTTTGTTTTGTGCTACGATTGCTGAATGATAAAAGGAATTGACTACATTGGTTCTGCTGCGGTGACCTTGTGTCATGATGGAGAAGGTAAATACCTTCTAGGGCTACGCAGCGATACGTGTCGTGATGAACATAACCGATGGGACCCTATTGGTAGTGGAGGTATTGAGTTTGGTGACACAATCGAGGAGACTATTCATAAAGAAGTAGCAGAAGAGTGTGGAGCTGATGTTCTGAATATTGAGTGTATTGGTACACGTGAAGTGTTTCGAGAGCATGGAGGAAAGAAGACACACTGGATTCAGTTTGATCACTTGGTGCAGATAGACCCATCACAAGTTCGTATAACAGAGCCTGATAAATGTTTAGAACTACGATGGTGTCGTATTGATGAATTTCCAGAACCTATGCATTCTCAGTTTCCGTTTTTTATAGAAAAGTATAAAGATAAATTATAAGTATGAATTTTCACGTAATTACATTATTCCCAGAAGTCTGTCAGACGTATACCGATGCGTCGGTTCTTGGGCGGGCGCAGAAGACTGATAAAGGTAAGGGGGCGAAGGTTCGGGGGAAGAAGATTTCTGTTTCGTACTACAACCCACGGGACTATGCGAACAATAAAAACAACAAAGTAGATGATAAGCCATACGGAGGTGGACCAGGAATGGTGATGCGCGCTGAGCCAGTGTTGAAAGCTTGGGATAAAGCAGTAGGGAGGAAGACAAAGGCGTTAAAAGAGAAAAAGGTGAAGACGCTGATTATGTCTCCTCGTGGAAAGCAGTTCGACCAGAAGATGGCTAAAGACCTAGCAAAGAAGTATGACCACGTGGTGCTTATCTCTGGACGCTACGAAGGCATCGACTATCGAGTGAATAAGGCACTTAAAGCCCAAGAGGTAAGCGTCGGTGACTACATCCTCACGGGAGGAGAGCTGCCAGCACTTTCTATCATCGACTCAGTCTCCCGACAGGTGCCAGGAGTACTTGGTACGTTTGAATCATTAGAAGATGAACGAGAGACCAACGGCGAAGCGTACACTCGCCCAGAAGTTATTGAGTATAAAAAGAAGAAGTACACGGTGCCATCAGTGCTTACAGAAGGTGATCATAAAAAGATTGATGCGTGGCGGAGTAAAGGTCTGTAGTAATGATGGAAAGATAAAAAGTAAACGCTTTACTTTTTATCTGGTCCGAACGAGAGTGAGGAATTCCTGATGACGTCTAGGCAAAGGAATAGGAGGGTCGAATATTAAATATGTAGATTTGTGCCATAAATAAGAGATATTTTTTTCAAGAAGCTTAATTTTTGTGTGGTTGATAATGCTGAAAAACAGCGCTCTTCTACATGGTCAATTAGAGTTGACTCAAAAAACGTTTACTTATTTGTAAATACTTTTGGAGGCAAGATGAAAGTTAGTTTTCATCCAGTTACAAATGAGGAAGTGAAGGATGGTAAAGATTCGCAACATGGTTTAGTTGGTGCACATGCTCAGGGCTTAAGAGGTTCAGGCTTTGTTCCCCCTCAACCCCATAGGTGGAATCGTGGTAATAAAAAAGAAGTATTAAATTTGGCTGCGCAAGTTTTACTTCCGATTGATTATATGACAGGAGAAGTATTTCAATATTCTTCGAAAAAGAAACCTCATTTCGCTTTTAAAATCAAAGAAGAGGGTCTTGCTATAGAGATAGCTTTATTCTTTCATTATCTTGAAAACAATGATGCGGTTAGTAAAATTAAAATAATGGGTTACTCGCATTTGGTTAGTTATCCCCAAGGAGGTAAGTACAAGGTGTCTGTTGCTGTTAGACAAGTTAAATTTAATCGTTCAAACTTACCAGAAGCAGGTTCGTACCCAGTTAGAAAACTATCAGAATATGAATTTGCTTCAGATGAGAATTTACACGCAATTTGCTTTAATTTCCCTAAAGATTCTGAATCCCTACAGTTAATTGAAACTAATGGCAATTTCAACATTACCTAATTGTTTCAGTGATACTAATTACTTAGCATTTCCCTTCATATCCCAAATCATTGGTTGCACTATGCTCAATTTCCTGTATAATCACCGCCACTAACGCATTTTCTATTCGAGTGAGTCACGGTTACTGAATACGCGGGGGTATGTGAGGTATTGTAAAAATCTGGGAGGATTTTTGCGCAAAAAAAACACTTTTCAAGTGATGCAATTAGCAACCGTGCAAAAATAAATACTACCTACAATGAGCGCTCTTGAGCGTCTATTTTTCGTTACTGTTTATTTTCGTACATAATTTCGTATACATATATATGTACACCAATCCAAAAGCAGATGAGTACGCTTCAGTAGGTGCTATGCCACAGAAGCGATTCAAGCTTGCCAAAGAACCATTGGTAGAGTTGCCTGACTTGATTGAGCCACAACGAGAATCGTTCAAGTGGTTTGTTGAGGAAGGTCTTAAGGGAATCTTCAAAGAATTTTCTCCTATTACTGACTACGCAGAAAAGAAGTTTGAAATGCAGTTCAAGAAGTATGAGCTTGGTACTCCCAAGTGTACTCCAGAACATGCCAAAGCAAACAAGCTTACCTACGATGCACCATTACGGGCAACGGTTGTGCTAAAAAACAAAACGTTTGACTCAGCCAAGGATCAGGAGATTTTCCTCGCAGACATTCCAGTAATGACTGATCATGGTACGTTCATCATCAATGGTGTAGAGCGAGTGGTAGTACCACAGCTTGCGCGTAGTTATGGTATCTTCTTCACCTCGCAAGAGCTCAAAGGGAAGACATACTTTGGAGCAAAGCTTATCCCTGCACGTGGTGCATGGATTGAGATTGAGTCTGAAGCAGATGGCATCATCTACATTAAGATTGACCGAAAGAAGAAGGTTCCTGTAACCTCACTACTTCGTGTTCTTGGTGTAGAGAAGGATGAAGACATGATTAAGCTCTTTAGCGACGTTGAACGTGGTGAAGAGTATATTAAAGCAACACTTGAAAAAGACCCAGCTAAAACAACTGATGACGCATACATTGAAGTCTATAAACGACTTCGTGATGGTGATCTTGCAACCGTAGACAACGCAAAAGAATTTGTAAACTCTATTTTTGCACCAGAACGATACGACCTTTCAGAAATTGGTCGACATCACTTTAACGCTCGATTTGGACGAGCACAAGCTAAGAAGCGAGAAGATCAGCGAGTGGTAACACTTGAAGACTTCCGACTGATTCTTGGCAATATTATGGTACTTAACCATGCTCCAGGAGCTGTAGATGACGATATTGACCACCTCGGATTCCGACGAGTTCGATACTTTGGTGAAATGGCGATCCAGCGAGTACGAGTTGGTATGACTCGAATGAAGCGAAACATCCAAGACCGAATGTCTACTATTGAAGCAGAAACCTCACTCCCAATGCAGATTCTTAACCCGCGACCCTTACAGGCTGCGATTAAAGAGTTCTACACAACCAACCAGCTTTCACAGTTTATGCCCCAGCAAAACGTGCTTGGAGAGCTTGAAGGACTACGTACACTCTCAGCCCTTGGTCCTGGTGGATTGACGCGAGAACGGGCTGGTTTTGAAGTGCGCGATGTGCACACTTCTCATTACGGACGACTTTGTCCAATTCACACACCAGAGGGACCGAACATTGGTTTGATTCTTCGTCTGGCGATGTATGCTCGGGTGAACCGATTCGGTATCATCGAGACACCATACGTGAAAGTAGAAAAAGGAGTATTGACTGGTGAAATTGTATATTTCAACGCCCACGAAGAAGAGTCATACAACATGGCGCATGCTGCAGTTGTAGTAAGCGATAAGGGAAAGATTGAACGAGAATTTGTCGAGGTTCGACGAAATGGTGAGCCACGGTTGGTTCCTCGAAATGAAGTGGACTATATGGATATTGCGACAAACCAGGCCTTCTCAGTTGCGACATCAATGATTCCTTTTTTGAACCATGATGATGCGAACCGTACCCTTATGGGTTCAAACATGCAGAAGCAGGCGACACCATGTGTGATCCCTGAAGCTCCTATTGTTGGAACTGGTATTGAAGGTATGGCAGCACGAGATACTGGACGGGTACTTATCGCTAAAGAAGGAGGTGAAGTGGTTGAATGTGATGCAAATCACATTGTAGTGAAGCGAAAGGATGGGAAAAAAGATGAATATCCACTGACAACGATTCAACGGACAAACGACTTCTCCGCGTTTTATCATCGACCAGCAGTTACTGTTGGTGACAAGCTAAAGCGAGGTGACCTACTTGCAGACACTACTTCAACTGACCAGGGTCAGATGGCGGTAGGGCAAAATGCATTGGTTGGATTCATGAGTTGGTCCGGTGCGAACTACGAGGATGCGATTATTATTTCAGAACGACTAGTAAAGCAAAGTAAGTTTGCTTCTATTCACCTAGATGAACTTGACGTATCAGTTCGTGATACCAAGCTAGGGCCTGAAGTAACCACTCCAGACATCCCAAATGTATCAGAAATGAAACTTCGCAACCTCGACGAAAACGGAATCATCCGGGTTGGTGCAGAAGTGCGCCCAGGAGATATCTTGGTTGGTAAAGTAACCCCTAAGGGTGAAGCCCAACTTACTCCTGAAGAACGACTACTTAGATCAATCTTTGGTGAAAAAGCGAAAGATGTGAAAGATTCATCACTACGTCTGGCAGCTGGAAAGCGAGGGCGAGTTATTGGTGTGAAAATCTTCTCTCGAGAAAACGGGGATAACCTAGACAGTGGAGTAATCAAGAAGATTCTTATTACTGTTGGTCAAGTACGAAACGTATCTGTCGGTGACAAGCTGGCGGGACGTCACGGTAACAAAGGAGTTATCTCACGTATTCTGCCAGAAGAAGATATGCCCTATACAGAAGATGGACGGCCTATTGACCTGCTACTAACACCGCTTGGTGTACCAAGTCGTATGAACCTGGGGCAGATTCTAGAGCTACACCTTGGTATGGCTGCTCACTCACTTGGGTATCAGGCTATCGTACCTCCATTTGCATCAGCAACTGAGGATGAGATTAAAGATGAATTGGAAAAAGCAGGAATTCCGCGAGATGGAAAACTACAGCTTCGTGATGGACGAACCGGTGAAGAGTTTGCCCAGCGAACAGCAGTTGGATACATGTATATCCTGAAACTACACCACATGGTGGAAGACAAAATCCATATGCGCTCAATTGGACCCTACTCGCTTATTACTCAGCAGCCGCTTGGTGGTAAGGCGCAGATTGGAGGACAGCGATTTGGAGAAATGGAGGTATGGGCACTTCTTGGGTATGGAGCAGCCTATACGCTCCGTGAAATGCTAACTATTAAGTCTGACGATATCGTTGGACGAAGTGCAGCCTTTGACTCGATTGTTCGAGGAGAGAAAATTGGACATCCATACACACCAGCAGCATTCAACGTTCTGGTGAATCAGCTTCGGGGACTGTCTCTGGATGTTGATCTTAAACGAGAA
>Ga0208770_1001343_pt1 | contig 12428 bp, 9 predicted proteins | sample AntAceMetag02UK9_FD_184771 | JGI IMG/M metagenome (GOLD analysis project Ga0208770, IMG submission 184771) | Saline lake microbial communities from Ace Lake, Antarctica - Antarctic Ace Lake Metagenome 02UK9 (SPAdes) (version 2) | ecosystem: Environmental > Aquatic > Non-marine Saline and Alkaline...
CTGCCGCCCGCTCATAGGTCAGCCATTGCAAGCGAGCTGGGGTCTGTGACAATGTATTGGCCAGATCTAAAAAGGTGTGTAACTCAGGTAGCTGCAGTGACGCAGTGAGAGCCGCATCTCCACCTTCGAAACACAATCCATGTGAGACGGCGCGCCCAAGGTAGGTCGGCTCCTCGGTGCCGCGGCGGCGGTTCTCGACCGCCTTCGCCTTGCCGGCCTCTTCGCGTTGGGCCCGGCGTTCTAGCCGTTCCGCCTTGACGCGTTCAATCCGTCTTGATCTAATCTCACGAATCAAAGACTCAACATCCTGCAGTTCTGCAACTCGCTCATCAGCCTTCTGGAGCTTGCGACGCACAACGGCTAGTGCCTCAAGTGCTGCACGGTACTTCTCTGGAGCCTCGGAGTCCGTCGCTGCCTTTAAATCCTCGACGGTTAAGAATCCAAGGCGCAGCATTTCTTCGTTCTCAAAATTTATCTTGCCAACCTCACGTACTCGTCGCCGCCATTGGCTGTCGAGAGACTGATAATCCGGCGCCTCTTCTGTTGTCACAAAGAGCCCTCTGAAATATTTGTCGCCACTATGTGACGGCACGGACCCTGACGCATTTTATGATAACGAAAGTGTGAACAATCACATTGCGTGTGTGTAACTCTTCCGTCAATATCGGTCTCGAGAATGACGGTACTCACGCGATCAACCTGGCCAACCTTGGACTCGACACGTCGAATCCCGTCGGCATTCACTTCATCTAAAATTAGGCGAACAACCTTGGCTTGCGCCAATTCCACTCCCTTGCGCTCTTCACGACCCGCCGCAGTATCTGCCTCAAGGTCGAGTTGCGGGAACAATGCCCTCCAGCGGTATGCCCGCAGGTCAGGGTCATACATGGCCTTGCCAGCAACACACAGACGCTGAAGAAGTGAGCGGGCCTGGGCAGGTGTGACGTTAAGAGAAGTTGCAACGTCATCAGGTCGGAGGGGTGACTTCTGCCCAAGCAATTGAGCAGCCCTTCCAGCGAGTTCAGGGTCGGCGGTGGATGCGGGAATCATCGCAGAGAATCGTGCACGTCCTGCCCAATCCTGTGACGACCAGCCTGACAATCCGATGGTAAGAGACACGCCTTCTATGGCAACTGTCCAAAATGTTGGCATGCCGTCATCGACAAGGTGAACAGTGACTTGTTCTGTGTGGGGGAGCAGTTCGGCGAGCACGCCAAGCCTGCGCCTCCCCCACACTCTAATATCTTTTGGCTCTGAGCCGTTAAAAATCGACGAGTGATCAATAAAGTTTTCACCCCACGGTTGAACCTCGATCGAGATTGGCTCACCTGGTTGCAAGTGAAAGACCAAAGAGCGAGGTCCGCGACGCTCCCTTTGGGCCTCCAAACGGGCGACGATATCGGCGACGAACCCTGCCGAGAGAACGATCTCAACGGGTGCCAACGCCAAGGCTGCTTGAACTTCAACGAGGCCCCGCACCCAGGATTCTGGTAGATCAATCTTACGTTCAATGATTGTGGACACACCTGTGCTCACCCCAACAGATTCAGCGCCCACGGTTAAATGAAGTGGTCGGTATGAGCGTGTACGAACTAGTTCACGTTCAAGTGCCACGCTGAAGTCAATATTGGTTGTTCCTGTCTGCATCGGGGCGTCTGTTTTCAGAGCCTCCTTGGGTACGCGGACTCTCGCGTAAACAGATTCATCCTGTGAGAATGCCTCAAAAAAAGTTGCATCGGGTTGAACGCTGACTATTGGATCCAAGACGTACCAGGCATCACGATTATGGGTGTATAACCATTTCCAGAATGTTCGGCGCTGATTATGAAACACGTCGGTCTTGGGCATCAGTTTACGCGCACGATCACTTAGAGTCATCGACTCTTGAGCTAAATGATCCCGTTCTGCTAATACGGTTGGGAGCGCTGTTGCCGCGGGCAGTTCCTTTAAATATTCTCCACGGACCCATTCTTGGTAAGCGGAATGATCCTTTTGCTCGCCCAGTTCACGCATACGAACCACCCGACCCAGACTCAGCATCAAGCGCGCAAATGAGCGACTAGGAATGACAGTCGCGCTCAGAAAAACGGGGGCCTGGGAAAGGTCAGCACCAAATGCGACAGACGTCGCATCTGGGCGGCTCCCCGCAGTAGTTGGCGTAAAGCGCCCAATCATTTCGATCACGATCGACCTCCTGCCGAAATGGAACTGACCTCAATTTCGTCAACGAACACACCTGCAACGGCAAGGGACGCCAAACGCGATAAAGCCCACTCTCGATCGCGAGCGTTACGTCCGCGTGCCATGTTGAGCAGGGCGTCAATCCGCAAACTATCAATCTGAGCACGCACAGCTACATTCTGCTCAATTTCAATACGAGCTTTTACTGCCTCCTTGACCGGGCGGCCACGACGGCGCATAACAAGTACCCTTCGGTCAAAGTCGCCCAATGCGGCGCTGCTGTGAAGATCGTAAACGAGTGAAGCCTCAGCAACCAGCATCTGAATCGACGGATCGTCTGATTCGGAAAGAGACAACCAGAACCGTGAGTCATCCACCTGAGATTGGCGTTCTGCCAAGAATTCTTTCCCAAGAACGCGCGCAGCAGCAACATCGCTGTCCAAACATGCAAGTACCGCTTCACGAATATCCGAGTCGCGTGTCAAACTAAAAATGTAGCTCGACGCGAAGCTAAGACATGCAGGCAATCCACTTTCTGCGAGCTGCAGCCAAGAAGCGGGTAAGTGTCCTGATGTGGCTAGTTGCTCCAAACCAAGCGCTTGTAATTCGAGGTTCATGGACTTGGCTGCTGCAACGCCAAATTCAGCGTCACCTGCAACGCGAGCAGAGTTATTACGCAGGTACTCGAGCAGGAAAATGAGTTGCTGTGTTCCAGCACTTGGCAATTGTGTTGGGATCACGCTGTCTCCAAGAGCCCGCGTCATGTCTTGGGAACTCAGGGCCACCGCCAGCGCCTCGTCTGAAAACTCTCCGCCAAGGGACTGCCAAAGAATTGCGTTTCCTGACGAAGTCTTACTCAACATACGTGTCACAAAATCAGGGTTGATCTCGGTAATTAGTGACATGAAAACAGACCGTATGATTTCGCCAATTTGCTCACTGTTGGCCCGGGAAATCGCCCCTTCAATTACCTTTTCCAAAATTCCTATTCCCGCAGACTTCGAGGGCTCCAAGAGTCCAAGAATTGTAGGCAGATGTTCCCCAAGCCCTCCATGTGCATCGATCAAACGCCACCCGAGCCCGCTGATAGCGGGAACATCACAAGATAGACACCTTTCTATAAGTTGGTGCAATCTTATGTTTATTGCCATCTTGGTGAAAAGTGTTCGAGCAACCAGTTCTATACATGCGTCTGTTACTGAATCCTCTACGAGCGAAAAGAGCACGGTTTCAAGCACCGAATCGTTCATACGCTCAACGATGGGAGCCCACATAGACTGCGGCTCAAAATCGCATGCCCGCGCGACTGCCAGCAAGGCAGAACTGTCGGCTGATTCGCTGAAGTCACTCCTCCATCCATTCGCATTAGGAGGGGTACTCGCTAAGTAGGTCACTGCAAGTTTAAAATTTCGATGCAACGGGATTTCTTGTGATCCTGCCACGAGAAGGGCTAATGCGGAAACCACTGCTCCCGATACAGGTATCCGTTTCATCAACTGATCACAGACTGTAAATAGATCTGCATCTTTGGCTTGGGTGAAGAAGGCGACCCATGCGCTTTGACTCAGAGTGTCGAATGCATCGGGAAGCGACGGCAACATGCTGCATGCGCTTGCCTGAAGAGGTTCATACTGTGCGTCAAGTGCAAGTTGAACGTTACTCACAGTGAGCGGAGCCAATCGCCCACAGGATTCCATGACTTGAAAAGCCCAAGTCAGAGATTCAGTTGATAAGCGCACCGATTCAAAAACCTTAGCGACTAGATCGAGATTCGTGTCCCAAATCTCAGGATGGGCGTCCAGCCGTGTTGCCATGTTGGCTGGAAGGCGTACGCGACGACCGTCCTCGTCTAAAGTGGACTTGCGCCCATAAAGAATATAAGCCTGCGTATAGGAAACGAGACCCATGATGGGTTGGTCTGACTTCACGAGGATCTTGGACGCGACCTGGGCATAAAGTTGAGGAGACTCTGATGCGAGAGCACTCATGTCACGCCTTGCTCGTCGGGCCATGTAGTAAAGCGTTGCAATGCGTGCCACAATGATGAATCCGGACATAAAGTAGAGATTTTCGACATGTTCGTTCCCTGAGTGCCGTCTAGCACGATTGGATTCGAGGCGGGCGACAGCCTGTGCATAAATATCAACGCCGCCGCTTTGTGGGCCCGCCTTTAAAATAGCCTTGACGGCTCCCCAATAGCCAAAGGTCCATGGAGCAACGGTGACTAGAAGTTCACTGGCTACAAGCTGTTCTTCAGTGAGAGCACGCTTGGCTGAGACCGCTTCCTGGATATCTTGAGCTATGGCCAAGTTCAATGGCGCCGATGAAGTCGTCTTTGTTCCGTCACTCAAATTAGTCAGGCTCAGGGCGCTGAAATCCTCGATGAAAAAATCTTTAAGCACCGATCTGGCCTGGTACGTAATTGCAGGGTCACTAGCTTGTGAGTCGATCAGACGTGCCAGAGCTGCGCCCTGCGAATCTGGATCGGAGATGATTTCTCGCAGGGTCGCTAACGGGCTCGCGGCAGAAACTTGCTTTTCAAAAGGCGCACCACATGATCCACAAAAGTGGGAGCCTTCTACACGAGCATTTCCACAGTTTCCACAGAATTTTGCAGCTGGTGCCGTGCCCTTCGAATTGGCCGCAATCAGCGACGTTACCGAAGAGGAAGTGACCCACGGATCTACTCCCAGTAAAGGCCAGGTGGGATCTACCAATACATTGGTACCCGCTTCATAACTCCAGCCACCCAATTGCCAGACCCGCAAACGGCTATCCCAAGACGACAATGGAGAAAGCTGTATTGACAGAACTTGATCGGGACCATTCCTTGTGACGAGTATTTCGACCGAGAGGCTTTTTCCAGCAAAAGTCGCTGCGAGTTCAACCCGCGAATTCATCCAATCACTCACAGCCATTTACCTCCCCCAAGTTCAAATCTAGTAGCAGGTTGCCCCTACCTCCCCACTCGTGATCGGTGCCGATCACTGTAGGCGTTCGAGGCCCCGGGCCGGGGTCTCGCAAAGCGGACTGCTTGGCTGTCGACTCAGGGTATCGAGACCCCGGCCCGGGGCCTCGAACGCCGAGAGACATAGGCATCCGATGCTGATTGTCTGGCATAACTACTGCCATGGCGAAACACCATGGCTAATCTGCTAGGGGCAACCTACAACTTCTAGAACTTTATCTAGTTCGACCCTCAACTCGCAAGAGATTTAGGATTTTCCTTCAAAAAATATTGTCGTTGGTCTCACAACTAAACTAGACGCATTCGAAAGAGTGATTCAACATTCACAGAATGTAGTTTTTTGTCCGAGAGAGGAATATTTTAAAAGGTGAAATAACGCGCGATCTGGTCATGTCTGAGCACGTGGATACTCATCGACACGTCCACCTCCACAGGCTCCAAACCCTGACTGCTTACCCTTTAAGAACCCGGCGACTCTTCCCAGCCCTTTTTTATGTTGTCAGCAATGAGTAGTTCCGCGACCCGTGTAGCTTCATCCAGTGTTGGGGCGGGCCTGACTTCGCGGTTAAGGGGAGATTTTCGACCTGCGCTGTAATCGGTCCAATGGACAACGTAGGCGGGATAGGACGAGTCTTCCAACTCGCGGTTTGTTTTCCAGACAACGAGTTTACGAACGTCGGTTTTGTCTTTGGTGGTTTTTGTCCACACCTGACGACGAATAACCTCAACGCTTGCGAGAACTTTCTTTTCACTTTCTGAAATTGGCAAGATCTCCGCCACTTGCTCCCAACGGGCGCCACTCGCAATATCTGGCTTGTCCGCTCGCATACGCGTCAAAATAGGATTGAGAAGAGTCAGTGCCTGAGTAGTTCCCGTCACCCGCCATTTATCTTCCTCGAGTGCCAACTCAGGGCGACGGATGGGTTTACCAGAAGAATTCTCCGACTGAAGGTCCAATACGCGACATTCAACCAAGACTTCAGGTCGCACCATTTGGTACATCTGACCCGTCGAAGCTGCCTGTCGATACTCAGACTCAACATTGAGTTGGGTCAGTAATTCAAGCAATTCCTTTCTATTAATATCTGCCGCAAAATTGCCAACGGTTCCCACTGGAATGATCGCACCATCAGGTGCCACTAGCCCCAACAGCAGGGAGCGACATTCAGGCTCGCTACTGCCGGAATCTCTGACCGTGTATCCCAGAACCACCAGGTCAAGGGTGATCTCAGGTTTAATTTTCAGAGCACGGCCGTCAGCGCATCGAACGACAATTCCCTCGGCGGAGTCTTCCTCCACAACCTGCTTATAAAAGGCGTCAATCTCAGCTGGAGATTCCGTCACTCTGACAGGTAAGCAGTAGACGGCGCCTTCTGTCGGAAGTAAGCCCTGCAACATTTCCAACCGTGCTGGGTAGGCAACCTCGCGCCAGGTCATGTCACCGTCCATGATGAGATCAAATGCAGCGAACATGAGCTTTTCTCCCCCAGCAGCGAGCGCTGACTGAACGTCGCCAACACGCTCGCGGGTGCCTGCCTTGTCAACGTACAACTCCCCCGCAATCACGATCCCTGAGCCCAGGGATTCCGCCGCTGCTGTAATTGCAGATTTGCCGTGAGCGACCCTGCCGTTTCCAGCAATTAATTCGCTGTGGGAAGACTGCATTCGAAGGTACCAAAACTCGCCATCGAGTTTGCGTGACATATAGAAGGGTGCCGCACCCAACAAGCGAGGCATGTCTAACGGTGCGCACGCCGTGTAGCGCTGAGCGACAACTTGGCGATACAGATCAAGAAGCGGTTTAACACTTGAGTCTTTGAAACTACCTGGTCCAGAAACGGTTAACTTTGTCACGATGCCTCCTCATCTGAAGCCACCAAAATCGCAGGGCGTTTTAATTCCATGCTGCTCAGGTGTAGGAGCAAGATGTAGTCATCAACATTAACCCGGCCCTCCAAAAAACCCCGGTAAGGGGAGCCATTTATTTGCATGACTAATGGGTCTTTACCCGACTCACCAGAACCCAGAAGCATCATTGCATTTTCATCTGCTAATTCCTTAGCCATGTCGAACAAGAAGTCAAAAGTGACTCCATCAACATGTTGAAGTTGCAATGACCGACGAAACGCAAACTTGCGAACCGCTTCACTCTTCGGCATCTTGCGACCTGTCCAGCGCAACGGGATCGAATCATTGACTGTAGCGGGCACCTCTATGGGAACTCTGCGATCTGTTTCTGAACCGTCAGGGCTAAATGACACTTCAACAATCTGTGGAGCCACAAAAAGCGGATCACCTGAAGAGGAAAGTAGAACTGACTGTGTTGCCTCGATGAACTTACCCACGAACTCAAAATCGATCTCAGGATCACCTTCAATAATTTTGTCAGCGTAATTTGCGCCTAAACTTTCCTCCAACTCGGCGTCCATGCGAGCACCACCTACAGCAATGTAGCGCCGAAATTCAGCGGGAACACCGCCTTTGCCCATGCTAGGAGCCTGGCCAGCCGATCTACTTGAAGCGACGACAACCGCATTACGGTGCTTCGAATTCGACACGTGAAGTCTACGAAATGTACTCATGTCAGCTATTCCTAGAACATCTCAAAATCGAGGTCATCGTCTTCGTCTTGATCAACCGCTGGTAACTCAGTTACAAGTTCGAGCTTTGACCACTCATACGAAACAGAATCTCCGATTAGGGCATATATTCCAGAGTCGTTACTTACCAAGTAACCAGTCTCCGCTTGATAGTCGTCACGGTAATTAAAGGAAAACTTATAGATGTCTCCTGCGTCAACACTCGTCTGCAGATCCGAGGAAACTTCTTCAGGTAGGAGCGCATAAATAGTCTTGACCCTCAAATCAAGAACGTCTTGGGCGTTGACAGGTCCATGCAATTCCTGCGAAACGCCCACGGTGCTTGGCACCTTCTCCAAGGGGCTTCCGTCAAAGTCAAAAGCCTCCAACTCACTTTGTTTCAATGATGTGCCATCGGGCAAAAAATAAGCCTGCCCCGTCATCCCACTTCTCAAGAGTAGGGAACCGTCTTCCAACAAGCTCGCTCGCGTACAAATCCCGCCACTTGAATCTAGCGGCACACGGCGCCTTTTCCCGTAAAGAGAATTTCGGTCGACTGCCTTGAAGCCAAAGGAGGACTCCACTCCCTTGAGTGAAACAACAATTGATCTGGCCAACGCTCCCCCTCTGAAGACCTTTACCGAAACTAACTTGAAATCCTGACAAAAAGATCACTTTCTCGGCATTACTCTATTGGATTGAAACGATTACAAGCGCCACTTTTCAGGAAATTCGACTCTCCGTCTTTAAGCGGCATTACAGTTACATTAAGCAGACTAGAAAAGTGGTATGTGAACCATAAAGAGGAAGATCGGATGCACACAGAATCGGGAATTCCAGGCACTTTTTTTGTATGTAAAACGAATGCTGCGCTTAAATGTAATGTGCCTCCGGCCGCACGTGTTGGGGGTAAAGATGAATGCTAGGTACGGTCTGTGTGAAGCATGTGGGTCGCAATCCAATATTGATTCTGCTCACTACTGCATACATTGTGGAAGTTCACTCACGGAGCGCGACTCTGCAATTTCTGAGGAACCAATGCCTGGAAAGAGAAATGAGACGGCGCAATATTCGCTCACCCTGGTAAACACTTCACGGCTGTTATCAGCCTCATGCATGCTGAGTGGAATCCTTGCAATTATGCGTTTTGATTTCTCAACCCCGATGGATAAGGGTCTTGTCTTCGCATGCATCGTGGTGTCGCTCTGCGGTCAAATTTTTGTGAGTCAAGCAACTAAGCCCACGCCGGCAGTTTGGACAAACGCCGCGCTGGGAACATTTTGGGTGGGGCTTGCGGGTATAACTGCCCTCTGGTGGGTATTACTAAATTGAACTCGACCTTCAACGGGCAGAGGCTGACGATCCGACATCAGCCTATTTTCATTCTCGCCTCTTGCATGATCGCAGAGTTCTGCACGGGTGATTTCATGGGGGAAAGAAATGCAATGTTCATCCTGCGGTGGAGACTTCCAAAGCGCCAATTTCTGTCCTAGCTGTGGAAAGCCTGCAATTCAAGCGAAGTGGCATCCACCGACACCACCGACACCACCACCGTCGATGCGACCAGCCGCGAATGGACCCCGCGATTCCTCTCAAACTATTAACAGAGCAACCCCCAGCGGCGCAGATAAAACAGAACGTTTAGCTAAAACTGGGAAGGTAGTAGGAATATCGGGCTGTTTACTGGCATTGGTTTTCTGAATCGTAATTCCACTGGTCTTTGTGCTGGTGGCTGTTGCAACCACCAGCTCGACTAGTTTCACCGCTGTCGCCCTAGTTTTTGGTTTCATCATTGCATTCGTCTGGCGGGTGTGGCACCGAACAGGGTCTTAATGTGGGCCACTTTGGAAACAAGGCTTAATTAACAAAAAATTCCGGGAGTATCCCCTAATCTTGCGTGGTTTTTACGCCGATTATTTATCACCATCAGTGTCAACGGATGATTGAAAGTTCAGCCTAGAACAGCACGCTCACTAAACTCTCCCGGGCATCGATACGCAAGAAAGCACGGCTGCTCATCGGATATCAACTAGGGAAATCGCCATCCAGATCGATGACTTAGCCAGTCGGCCGTGGCCTTCACTGCTGTCTCACGTTCCACTCCTACATCAGCTGTTGCGTCGGACAAACCAATGACGTAACCAGTAATAGAGGGCATGAAGTCCTCGCTCAATCCGGAGATGACATCGTCCAACTCTCCCCTGGAGTCTTGTTGATGAAAATACGCCAATAGCCGTACATAGTGGGATTCCTGATCGAGAGTGCCAGTTATGGGTGCGGTGACATCAACTCCCCGCCACCGTTCACTGTAAAACAACGGACTCGATTCATCGCCACGGATGGCGATATTAATTTCTGCAAGAGTCTGCTTCGCTCGAGTCGCCCTATCAGCATCGCCAATGAGTATCGCATATGTCGTGTACAGGGCAGCCTCGTGAATTCTTCTTGCAGGCATCAGCACGTATCTACAGAGTAGTTCTATGCCATCAGCATGGATGCTGCTATCAGCATCGGCGGTAGCCACTTCCATAAACCAGAACTCAGCTCGTTCTGAGTCGCCTCCTTGAAGTGCGCTATTTCCACAAAGGGTCATGGCTTCTACGTCCACCCGGCGAATGATTTCACTTATTGCTTCTTCGTGAAGATCGCCGTGTGGGGATGACGCTAATTCTGCTAGTTGACGCGAGGTAGCGGCTGTGATGTCTAGGGTCGCGAGTTCATGTAAAACTGAAGGGAATCGGAAACCACAATCCCCGCAAAATGGTAGGTTCTCAACTCTTGCAGTTCCGCATTCAATGCAGAACTTCATGTCGGTGGTGGCAAATTGGGCTTTTGTGCGTTGAGTAATTCGAGCGAGATAGTCCTTGGCTTCCGTGATATCTCCTAAACCCCCAGCGAGGACTTGATTGAAGCACTCCGCCGCTGAAATATCATCGCCGCGTTCAAAAAAAACGATCCCCAGGTTAGACATTGCATTGACCGAGGGTTCACCAGCGTCGACCGCGATGGCTCTGCGGAGAATTTCTTCTGCCTCGTCGAGGCGCCCTTGCGGAATGAGATAGCAAAAGGCAAGAGTATTTGCGGCATTAGCAATATCGAATGGTTCCGTAGCTTCGCGAGCTGCTCGGGTTAGGAAATACTCTGCCTCTGGCTTGCTCTGCGAATGCAACAGTTGACCGGCCGGATCAAAAGCGCCAACGTCACCTGCCTGCGCGGCACGGACGTACAGGTCGGTGGCTTCAACTTTATTACCTTGGTCCCATAGCCACCTCGCCAGAAGTGTCATGCAATCCGTATTTCCCTCGGCGATACCTCGAGTGGCCCAAGAACTTCCTTCTTCACCCTCGCCGATGGTGAAGAAATGACGGGCGAGAGCTTCAATTGCATCAGTTGACCCAGCGTCGGCGGCCCGAATCCACCAGTTGACCGCTGCGCGAGTGTCTCCAGCAACATCGGCTACTAGGCCTAAGCAATAGGCAGCCTCACCGGGTTGCGTTTCCACGGCCGCATTGAACGTGGCAACTGCACCCTCTAGATCTCCACCGCGATATTTAATCCAACCTTCAGCCAGTTGCACCTTGTTCACAGCGGTGCGTTGGTCGGCGGAGAGTCTCAAAGTTGTTGGAATAACGCTCAGTAACGCGCTGTAATCACGGATCACCGAACCCAACGTGACAAGGTCGACATAGGCTTGCGAATCTCCCTTGCCCATCAATTCCTGGAGAACACTTCGAGCTTCGTCTAGGTAGCCATAAAACCACAGGGCCAGCGCTCGCATACGATCATGGCCATCATTGTGCAGAGACCCCACGTGGTCAGCTTGATTTTCCAAGAGGTGAAAGTGATCCCTAACTAATGTCCGGCCAATAAGGGTTTCATAACGCGGATCATCTTCATTTCCGTGAACACGTTCATCAAGTTCCCGACAGGTCAAAGTTTCCATTTCTAATGGAGATCGGGGAACCCTGTGCGATGAGTGAATCTGAGTCGGCCATCCCCACAAACCTGACACGACCTCCCGTTGCGTCACATCATCCAAAGGAGTTATCATTTTTTGCACTCGCCCACGAAGCTCCCCAACATAAACGCCCATTGCAATGGGGCGAAGCGAGGTACTCACGGCAAGACCGCCTTTTGATCCTGAAAAAATGGGGACTTCAGCCACCCACGCCACAACACTTGCATCTCCAGGAGACATAGGAATAGTGATCGTCGTTCCACCGGAGGCGTCTGAGAAACGAACTTCATCTTCGACTGGCAATGTTCCTAAAAGTATAGGGACCGCTTGTCGCAACTGAAAGGCGAAACTGGCTCTCCAAGCTTCATATACAGGTTCGTCCGTAATCCACGCCGATGCGAAGATCGCAAGTGCTGCCGTTGCTTCTTCACTTAACCCTCCTGAGACAGAAAGTACGGGGTAAGCCCCATCACCCCAACCTGCCAGGCACGTCGCCATGGTTTCTGGACCCCGCCCACATTCATCACAAGAAGAATCCACTCTCGATGAAAATTCGCATTCATTGCACGCTTTAAATTGCTTACTCATCAGGGCGGCGTATCCGCCCTCAACGTTGAAAAGCCCCTCAACGGCTGCAAATTGATGCAGGGAGATGAATTCCGAGTCGGTCCCAGCTTGTGTTCCAGCCACGAACCAGTCCGCCGTGGCACTTCCATCACCGATAACCGCATCCAAGTCAGTG
>Ga0208770_1001349_pt1 | contig 12381 bp, 10 predicted proteins | sample AntAceMetag02UK9_FD_184771 | JGI IMG/M metagenome (GOLD analysis project Ga0208770, IMG submission 184771) | Saline lake microbial communities from Ace Lake, Antarctica - Antarctic Ace Lake Metagenome 02UK9 (SPAdes) (version 2) | ecosystem: Environmental > Aquatic > Non-marine Saline and...
CTGCACGCTCGGTCACCGTTGAGAAAATTGAGCCTTTGGGAGTTGCACAGGTCTGGGACATCGAGGTCGAAGCCGACCACAGCTATGTCGCCCACGGACTGATCCACCACAACTCTTCTTCAAATCCAAACCTGCAGCAGATTCCGGCACGAGACCCAGAGATCAAGAAGGTCATCCGCGGCCTGTTTATCCCCGAGGATGGGACACAATGGGGGTCGTTCGACTACTCCTCACAGGAGCCGCGTTTGCTGGTGCACTTCGCTGCCAGCATCAGAGGCCCGAACCGCCACGACATGATCGACGACGTCGTCAAAGCCTACAACGAGGGAGACGTCGACCTCCACCAGATGGTCGCCGACTTCGCAGGCATCACGCGGAAGGAAGCCAAGGTCGTCAACCTCGGGATCATGTACGGCATGGGCAAGGCCAAGCTCGCCGGACAGCTTGGTATCGCCGAAGAAGATGCGGGTGCACTCCTGTCCACACACCACGAGAAGGTGCCCTTCGTTAAAGGGCTGGCCGATCTCGCCATGCAGCAGGCAGCCAAGCACGGGGTTATCCGTACCCTGCTCGGCCGGCGCTGCAATTTCCACCTCTGGGAGCCACGGACCTTCGGCTACAAACAGCCGCTCCCCTTTGAGGAGGCCATGCAGGAGTATGGTCAGCCACTCACAAGAGCCTTCACTTACAAGGCCTTAAACAAACTAATCCAAGGATCGGCGGCCGACCAGACCAAAAAGGCGATGGCGGATTGTTACGCAGAGGGTCTTCTGCCTATGCTCACGGTCCACGATGAGCTATGCTTCTCGGTACAGAGTTCGGAGCAGGCCGCCCGCATTCAAGAGATTATGGAGACAGGCCTTTCCGACGTGTTGAAAGTCCCGTCAAAAGTAGACGCGGAGATGGGCGCCAACTGGGGAGAAGTCGGATGATCAATAGTTTTAAATCGATGGGTTTCAAAGACATGCACCCCATGCAGGTTGAGGCGTTGACCGAGCTGATCGGGATCGCCTTGAACCTTGCCTCTTTGGCGGAAGACAACGAGACCCTTGAGGAGACCGCCGCCTACTGCGATGAGCTGGTCAAGCTCTTCGGAGGCAACGGTGTCAGCATGTCTGTGGACGTCGACTTCTAGGCCTGCCCCAAACTCTGCGCGATCGCCATATTGGCCGCTTGATCTGCTGGGTTATCGCCCAGCAGCGCAGGGTTAACCGCGCCCTGTTGCATGGGCCGAGCAGCTGGCGCTTGCGGGACAGCTGGGGTCTGCATGAAGGGGTTAACCGGGGCGACAGGGCGAAAACCGGGAGGCGCAGTCGGAGGCGCCACAGGCTCGGGAGCCGCGGGACGAAAGCCTGGAGGAGGTGCAGACGGCGCACTGGAGGGCCGAGGACCGAGGACCTCGGGCCGCTGTTCGGGCGCCGTGCGCAAGGGCTCGTCTTTCCGCGCCGAAGTCATGTCGTTCAGCTGCCCAAAGTTGATCTCCTCGAGCAGGCGGGTGCGGCCCTCTCGGTTGAGCTGGTTTCGGATTTCTGCCGACGTGTCGGACGAGACTGATGTGGGGTCAAAACGGCCGTCCATAATAGAGTTGGCTTCGCCCCGACCTATCCCAGCCTGCTTGATGAGCGAGTACCGGATCTCGTTGTCGTTCATGCCCAAGGTCCGAAACGACTCAACCTTGCGGAACAGCTGGCTCTGCGCCCGGTAAAGCTCGTCGAGGTATGCGCCCCAGTCCGCGACGACGGTCTCAGGCGTGGCCGCAGCGTCTTTCAACCCGCGCAGGGCCCGGGTCCGAGAGTCCGTCCGCAGTGGCAGGTACTCGGAGCCCGCGTATTGAGCATCGGTCCGCATGTTCAGGCGCATAGGTGTAAAGCCTGTCACCAGTCGGGCGATCTCCTTGGCCGGGTTTGTGGTCTCGCCCTGTCGGTCTGGACCACCCGTATATGCCCGCAGCAACCGGCCGTCCCGCAACTCACCGTTGCGCTCTTCTTTCAGCATTGTGGCGACGTTCGGCACAAAACCAAACATCAGGTGGTTGAACGATGCCGTGGCCTTGTCCGCCATGCTCTGGTTTGGCCCGTAGATTTCCGCGCCAGTGGCACTCACACCACCGCGGCCTACCAAGGTTCCCTCTGCGGGGAGGACGTTGCGCAGACGCTCGAAGAACATGGTTTCGGAAGCGAAGGGGTCGATGAACACCTGAAAACCGCGCCACACGCCTGCTGACGCAGCGTCGAGAGTGCTCGCATCTGCGCGGCCCTTCTCTTGGTACTCCCGAATCGCGGCCTGAGCAGCGTCGGACATGAAAGCGTACGGCATGACGTAACTCAGATCGACAAAATCGATGTACTTTTTGTCTCGATTGTTCTCCAGAATCACAAGGTCGTGCCCGTCGATATACGGAGGGTTGACCTCGTACAGGGCTTCCATCTGGCCCGGAGTCGTGTTGGTTGCCTGCATCGACATCTTGACCATCGTCTTCGGTATCACATAGGCCATGGTTGTGTAGGCCATGAGGCGCTGCACGCCTTGCGCGCGCATGTACTGCTCGTACTGGTCTATGGCTGCGTCGCCGTACTGCTGGCGAAGCGCCGGCCCGGCCTCGTAGCCTGCCTCTCGGATCCCGCGCATGACGGTGCCGATGCTGTTACGGATGTTTTCGGAGGCGAATGAGGTGAAGTTACCGATGACAGGAATAGCGTCAAGCGCACGCACTGCCTTCACCACCCGTGGGTAGATCGGCATCGTCTCTTTAACAATTTCCGCGGCCATCATCTCGAGCGGGGAAAGTTCCCCGGCTGTCTGGCTTGTGGCTCGGACGAGCAGACCGTTGTCTATGAACGATTGGATCAAGCGTGGGTCGAACTCGCTCAGGCCTGGAACCCGAGAGATCCCGTTTGCAAGCTTGGCCTCTTCCGCCAGCAGAGCAGCGCCTTTGAAGAAGGTGTCGGTGTTTGTGTAAAAGGCCTCGAAGCTCCGCATGAAAGGAATGATGCCTTCGGCATTGTCCAGCATTTTGTTCATGCGACCGGAGAAGGTCAAATCGGCCGCAGCCTTCTTGTACTCGTCCAGCGCCCGGATCACGAGGTTGGTTTCCCCGGCCCCGGACACGGTGAGCTTCCGCGCAAGCCTCTCGAGGCCGGCGTCGTCCAGCTCTTTCATGTTGGCCGTAAAAGTGTAGAGCAGGTCGGTGATGTCGCCGCCGGTGGGCAAGTTGGCGTTGCCGCCCAGGAACCCTACGTTACCGAGAATGCCGCGCACCTGTGCCGCCGGGTTGGGGACGATGGTCATCTTCTGCGTGAAGTTGCGCAGGCCGGACAGAGAACCGAGGACCTCGCTTAGAAACCCGTGGGACAAGCGCAGCGGCTGCGTGATTGCTCGGTAGGTTTCTGGAGACACGTACTTGCCGGAAGCGGAACCGTACAGACCGCCGAAGACGTCTGTCGCGTCAGCCTCGCCCAGCTTGATGTACCCAGAGTTGCGCAGGCGCTGCTCGTACTGCTCCACCAGCTGCTCGCGCGTCAGGCGGTCAACCGAGGGCCGAGGTGCGGTGCCCATCCCAGGCATGAGCCGGGCTTGCTCGGCGTTGATTTCGGCCGACTCGCGGGAGAACGGAAGCATGGCCTCCGCATATTGCTCGTCTGTCATGGCCCGCAGATCTGGTACGGACACAACTGCAGGGCGCCCGCCCGCGTTGATCTCGGCCACCCCGTCCATGAGGCTGCGCTCGAGGCCCAGCCGCGGCAGGGAACCGTAGAACTCCTCAGCCACAAACGCGCGCGTCACGTCTTCGGTGGTACGGATAAAGCGCGCCAAGGGGTCCGTGATCTCGCCCATCATTTCCCGGACCTTTGGGGATCGGGAGAGAATCTCTTCTTGCTCTGTGAACAGGCTCTTGTCGGTCGCGAACTCGGGCCGGTCTTTGGCAGTCAGCGCGCCCAGCTTACCTGTACCCTTGTTCGCTGCCTTTGCGGCTTCAAGGGCTTCTTTGACAAGCTGCGCTTCAGGCACGTTTTTGGTCGTGGCAAGGTCTCCAAGGCCTAAGAACCGGAAGAAAACGCTCTTGGCCCGTTGTTGAACGGCCTCGTCCAATACGTCGCGCCCCTCCATTGAGGCGATGTTTTGCGCCACCTCTTGTACAGCCGCTTTGGCCTGCGGACCGATGACGTCGAGGTTCTTGTAGAAGTTGACGGGGTTGGTGTACTGCTCGAACACGCGGCGCAGGTGCGTACCTTGCGCGTTGCGTGTCTGCTTCAGGACATCAAAAGCCTCTTGCGCCAGGCGCTGCTTCATCTCGCCCTCAAGGGCGGGGTTCTTGGCTACCGACTCCATCTGAAACATCAGATCGTCGATCAGGTTGTTGTTGACGCCGATCATCCGATCCAGCGATCCAGTGAGCTTCTTGCGTAAGGCTTCGTCGGTGATGCTTGGCAGCGTGTCAGATGCGCCTTCAAGATAGCGCGTCACCTCGCCCTGGAACTGCTTACTTGCCAGCCGGTTTTTGGTCGGCATGTCGGCGGCCTTCATGACCTCGGCCAAGGCTGTGGTGTAGTCCTGAGCGGCATTCGAAGCTTTCTGCTCTGCTCCCCGGATAACGGCCTTTGCGTCCTCTGCCTCTTCGTAGAGCAGGCGGTTCGCCCCACCGCTGGGCGTAAAGTACTCTTTCGCAACGGCCACAGACTTGGGGAACTTCCGGGTGAGCGCCCCGCCAGCCTGCGCCAAGCCGTCGCTGAAGGCGTTGGCGGCCGCCGCAACCTGCGGCACCCGGGCAACCTGCCTCGCACCTGCACCAAAGGCGCCGAGCGTGGTGTCGATGACCCCAGACAGGGCGGCATCTTCCGCCCCTTGGCGCAGACGGTTGCGGACCAGGCGGAGAGCCTCTTCGCGGCCCTGCAGGCCGGAGTTGTCCTCCGTCTTCAGGAAATCGGGGAGGACATCAAACGAGTCGGACAGCGTCGCGCGCCCGTCGGGGCTTACCAAAGAGGCGAAGGCCCCAGTTGCGAGGGCCGTGGTGCCATATTGTCCTAGCCGGGTAGAGAGCAGGCGCTGCCCAGTAGCACTGCGGCCGAACGCGTCGGCGCTGCGCATGAAGCTGCTTAGGGGACCTGTGCCCGCGATCGTGCCCCGCGTTGCTTGGCCTGCCTTTAACGCGCGTGCGCCTTGCGCTGCGCGACTCAGCCACCCGGCGAAGGGGAGGAAGGTGGCGCCAAAAGCTGTGATGTCTGCTGCGACGCGCCCAGCAGTACCTTCTGGCTGCGCAGCCGCTTGGATAGGCTTAAAAAGATCCGAGACACCGCGCGCTGTGTTGGTGTCAAACGCGAAATCAAAGCCGATGGCAGGGAGCTCCGCGAGGCCTTGCGCAAAGCTTACGCCGCCGGAGAGGATGCCCTCGCCGATATCGGTTGCAACGTCCACGGCCCCCGCAACGCGGTCCGCGGTCCGCGTCAGAAAAGAATCGTTTTCCCCCGGTGCCGGTGCCGCCGCTCCGGGAGTATCCCCGACCGGACGGAAACCTGGAGGCGGCGCTGCGGCGCTTGGCGCTTGGACCGGGCGGAAACCTGGAGGCGGTGCCGGGATGTTTTCGTCGGCCATGTGTGCCTCCTATTACTGCTGGTAAGGCTGGCGTGTCGCTTCATCAACCCATTGTGAACCGTCCCAGCCAATACGCACACCTTGATCGTTTTCTTGCACATCAGTCAGGGGCTTGGCCGCGGCCCCAGACATAGCCGCGTTAAGCTCAGAACCCAACCCCGGAGTGACCTCATTTATGCGGGCGTAGGCTTGCTCGGGACTAAACTCTTGGCTTAGGAACTCGTTGTACATCTCCAGCGCAGCTTCCCCGCGAGGCGTCTCCAAAAAGCCTTTGACCTCTTTTGGTTTTGCTTTTGCTCCAGCAATGGCAAGCTCTTGACCAAAGCGCTCACGCTCAGTGGCAGTTTCCCGCTTTGCCTGCAGACCCAGGAGCAGCGCCTCAGAGATGCGGGCAGCCACGGACCGAGGACCGCCGATCGCGCCACCAAGAGCGACGCCGCTGATTGCGTTGTTCAACTCGTCAACGGTTGCCGACGCAGGCTGCTCCCGTCCCGTGATCTGGGACACGACAGAACGCAGGCCGTCTTTGGTGTTCTCGACTCCCGCCGCGCTGGTGACCGCTTCTTGGCGCTGCTCGTTGGTGGCTTCCGGATCGGTGAGCGCGCTCTCGAGCTCGGCAAACCGAGCCTGCGCTTCAGGGTTGTCGCCGATCTGCTGCTTAACCAAGGTCGAGATGTCTGGGACTTCAACACGGGCCCGAGGTGTGGGCGTTGCGGCAATGTCAAACCGCTGCGTCGGCATGCTCATTCCTGTGGCAAGCATGGCGTTCTGCCCGACCCGCTCCATGAACGAAGGTTCCACCGCGCCACCGTCTTGGAAGCGGGTAGGCGGTTGCTGCTGCATCATGGGCGACTGCATCATGGGCGACATTTCCATTCTCTGTGGCTGCATCATGGGTTGCTGTTGCATCCCCTGCGGCATCCTCATCATCTGTGGCTGCATCATGGGCGGCTGCATCATAGGTTGCTGCATCATACCGTTCTGAGGGCGGTTACGCCCTGCAGCGTTCATCAGCTCTGGGAACGAGGACAAGATACCCTGCGGCTCTCGGACCATGCCCATCTGGCGGACCTTGTCACGAGCGGCCCCAGAACGGTTCCGGAAGAGCGAGCGATTGTTTACGTTTTCCATATCAGCCTCCACCACCCCGAGTCATTCCGCCCAGGATTCCTGTCATACCGCCCGGCATTGAGCTTAGTGCCTGCGCAGTGCCAAAGATAGAGGCGACTGGGTTCGGCCGAGGAACGCTGGTCGACGCCAGCGTCTGGCTTGTCGACGGCACTCCGCGGAAAATGTCGGACATGTAGCTGAAGCGCTGGAAGGGTTCATAGGCCTCCTCAATCGCGCCGGACCGCTGCACGTCGTACTCAGCCTGACGTTGTGCCTGCTCGAGGGCGCCCACATTGAACAGCGCGTTGACGTCCCGCTGCGCTGCGCCCTGCGCTGCCTCGCCCAATGCACCCTGCTGAACGCCAAGCTGGCCGATGCCCTGACCAAGCTGGCCAAAGATCTGCGCTGCGGTCTGGCCGCGCGCCATCTGGTTCTCAAATGCACCCTGCGCCTGCTGCTGCGCGCCGGTAAAGGCGGCCGAACGCAGACGTGCGGAGGTATCCGCCATCTGCTGCGCCGCGTTGCGCTGCAACTCTTGCTCGGCAACCGCCTGCCGCGAGCCGCCAAATGCGCCAGACTGTACGGCCGCGCCGCCGATGCGCTGGCGCTCGATGTCGGCCTGCCGCTGGATGTCAGACTCAGTGGACCGGATGACGTTTTCAACAAAGGGATCGTAGAACTGCTGATACGACTGCGGGTCAAAAGCCCCGGTCGTGCCGCCGACACCGCCGACACCCTGCTGGAAAGCGCTGATGCCGGAGCCAAGCGTGCCTTCGGCCTGCTCCATCATAGGCTCGTAGAGCCCGATACCCTGCGCACCAAGCTCAAGAGCTTGTTGCTGAGCCGGGGTGAAGCGCATGATGTCGGGCCGCGGAACGCCGCCCTCTACCGCCTCAATCGGAACCCCAAACTGGTCCATCTGAGCCAGTGAGATATCCGATGTCGTCTCGCCGCTTTCAGTGCGATAGAGCGGGTTGCCCTGCTCGTCCATCATGGGCTGACCGTAGAGCGGAGACATAGCGGCAATGCCGCTGACCTGGCCTGTCTCCGGGTCTGTCTGGTAAACGTTGGCCAGCAGGTCCTTTAGGAACCGCTCCTGGTATTCCGGCAGAAGCTGCTGCGACTGCTGAAGAACTGTCTGGTCTGGTTCGGCCATTATGCCCTCCGCTCGAGACGGTTCATCATCTCGTACATTTTCGCAGCACCTTTGCCGCGGTCACCGCCGCCAGCCCCGCGGACCGCGTCCGCCGTCATGACGAACTCACCGTCCGAGAGCATCGCTTCTTGGACAGGGCCTCCGTTCTGGTAAATCTTGGCTGGGATCGAATCGCTGGTCCCAGTGCCGGGGCCTTCGATGTAGCCGCCCATGGCAAAGCTCGGGTTGTTGCCGCCATAGCGGAAGTCTGGCGCTGCCGTGCCGCGGTAGTTGGGCAGGCGCTCACCTGTAGCCATCTGCTGCTGCTGGAGCGGCGTCATCATCGAGCCGCGCGGCTGGAAGGCTTCCATAAGAGATGCCATAACAAGCGGGTTTTGAGCCATGCCGGTGAGGAAAGGACCGAGGCCGCCCTGAGCCGCGGCTCCTGCGCCGGCGCCCGCCACACCGGCTGCGCCCGCGCCCGCAGCGCCGGTTGCAGCACCAGCGCCCGTGGCTGCTGCCGCTGCGCCGCCTGCGCCGCCCATCAAACCGCTCAATCCCAGGGCGCCTGTGCCCGCTTTCGCAAAGCCCGCAGCGCCCGGGATTGAGCCGATGCCGTAGCCAAGAATACCGCTTTTCAAGGCGTCCTTGAAGTCACCGCCGCCAGCTAAGCTGCCGATACCAGAACCGAGGGCCGCGCCGACAGGCCCGCCGACCGCTAGTCCGATCATACCACCAATTGCTGAAAGAAGGCCCATTACGCAATTCCTTTAACTGCCGCGGGAGCGGTAACCGTGATGCTCGTGCTGCGCCGCTCGCTCCCTGTCCACTCGTTGCCGCAGTCGGGGCACTTGCCATGGGGGTAGCTGAGAACTTCTTCTGGCGTGTCGACTGCGTTGCCGCAGTCTTTGCAGTGCACAGTATCAGAACTTGTGGAAGGTTTCCAGCGTGTGCCGTTGGGCAGCTCTATAATTGTCATGTTATCACCACTGTCACGGCGCCCACCCCAGCGGTGGTGCCTACGCCACTCGGATGCGGCGCGTTTGCTAGAGCCACCTTAACAAATCCGTTCTGTTGAAACAACGTTCCTGGTTCCAGCCCGAAGTCTGTCGTTTTCAGGTCTGTCAGAGTGATGTTGGTCGCTCGCTCTAGGCCTGGGTTTTGCTGCTGCTCCATATACGTTGCAAAGCTCCGCGTCAAATTCGCGAAGTACTGCTGGTCGTATTCCCGTGGAGGAATAGCAAAGAACGGAAGAATAAGGTTGCGGGACACTTAGCGCCTCCCGTCAGGGCGGACGTCAACCCGCGGGGATCCAAGGCGCCAGCCCACACCTGTCTCGTCCGACTCAACCCGAAGGGCAAAGCTGCGCCCGCGAAGGCGGACGTGAACCTGATCGGTGTACTGTTCAACAGGAACCGAGGCGGTTTTGACGATGTCCTTGTCAGTGGACTGCAAGTACGCCCCGCCGGGGAAGTTCCGGGTCTTGAGCGTCATCTGCACCGTGGGGGTCAAAGCAGTCGAGTTCCGGAACGTGATGTCCGGGATCATGCGCCGGATAAAGGCAAACTGCTCCCCGTCCCCCAGATCGATCTGGCTTGACTCGATGTACGCTGTCAGCGCGCTGCCGTCAGCGTCGAACCCAGTCTCCTGCTCGTACAGGTAGTTGTCGGTGCCCGCGGCGATCGGGTTGTCGTAGATGCTGCGGTCCATCCAGAAGGTGCGGTTAAGCGTGCCGTAGTACCAAGCCTGCTCCATGTAGTTGTAGACTACATAGCGGTCATTAACGTCGCTGTCAGCCGACGGGTAGAACCACCAGATCTCCGAGAATGCGGTGTTGGTCGAGGCAACCACCTTCTCGCGCTGGTCGAAGTTGAAGTCACTGAACACGTAGTCGCGCACGGTGCACGGCAAGCGCTGCACCGTACCGCCGTAGACGTAGAACTCCTTGAGGCCCATCCAGAAGACGTTGTCCTCGACGGCGATGGCCGACAGCGGGCTCATGGTCGTGATGTTTTCTGAGACCAAGTTGATCCCAAAGGTAAACGGCGGCCCGAGGTACTGCATCGCGTAGAGCGCTGTGTCGGTGTACACCAGAACTTGCTGGCGCGTCTCGACAGCTGTCACAATCTCGGACCCAGAGCCGAGGCGCAGCTCGCCTGCGGTGTTGGTCGCGGTCGCCGCCCAGTCGGTCAGGTTTTCCTGCGTCGAAAACCGGATGGTCAGTGGATCTTGGACCCCGGGCGTAGACTCCGGATCGCAGCCAAACGCAATAACATGCCGGTCGCGGTCTGACACAATGATTTGCTTGGCGATGGTCGGCGTGGCGCTGGCGCCGGGCAAAGAGTCGAGGCTCACGGCCCGAGAGCCGAGGCCCGAGGTCCGATCCCAATAGTAGATCCCGCCGTTGCGCGGGTTGATCAGCAGGTCCTCGCCGAAGTTGTCGTGGCTCCAGATCCGCAGGGTGCTCGTGATGATTGGCGTTGCTGCTGCCGAGCCCCACGTTCCTCGGCCCCAGAAACCCACGCCCCAGCCTGCACCGAATGTCGAGGTGTCCAAGCCAATGCTGATTTGATACGCCCCAACCACTGCCGTGCCGCCGTTGCCCACATCCGAAGCGTTAGCTAGAACAGACGTAGGCGCCAGCGCGCCGTCGACAGTGATCTCTTGGATCGAGGTCCCCGCTTCTCGGGCCTCGATCGTATAGGTGTCGCTGTCGACAATCTCGGTAATGTTGTACTCTTGGTTGAGCACACCCGCTGTGATTGTACCGCCCAGATCGGCTGCGCCGCTGAACGTCACAAAGTCCCCGCTTACCGCTCCGTGGTCCGTGTCCGAGACAGTAATTGTCGAGGAGCCGTCTACCGCAGCAAAGGTCACGTCGCCCGCAGCCGTTGTCTCTCGGATCGGGGTAATGTCGTTGAACAGCCCGCCATCTTGGTTGAGGTAGTATTTGACGCTGGTGCCCAGCCCGATGAGGCGACTGTTGTTCAAGTCCGTCCAGGGGTGCATGGCGCGGCAAGAACCGAGGAACGAGGCCCCCGTAAACTTGGTCCAACCGCCGATCTTTTCTGGAAAGCCGAAACGGAACCGAACCTTGTCGACATCGAACCACCCGCCCTCGTTACTATACGAGGTCGTCTCTCGGTTCACACCGGGCCGAAACTGGAGTTTGGTCAATGGCATGCGGGTTCACCTAAAGCAGGGAGTTTGTCTTTGTCATGTCTGCCTGCGTGAACCGCTGATACTCGGGGATGTACGGCATAGGCACAGTGACAATCTCCGAGTCTGTTTCAAGGGCCACGGTCCGTGCAACATCCATGAAGGACACAGCTTTTCCGGTACCTATGTTATACACCCCCGTCACGGGCAAGTCAAAGAACCGTTTGTGGACCTCGATTACCCGTTCTACAGGCACGAAGTCCCTGTAGATCTCCTCGCTGCCCTCGAAGACCTGAACCTGCCCTGTAGCCACAGCCTGCAGCCGGAACCGACTGTGCGGGGAAGGCTGGGCTTTGTGACCCTCGTGCAGACCGTAGACGTTGAAGTAGCGGAACGCCTGCACCGGCATGGGCCAGTCGCGCGACAGGATGTACTCTTCGACGACGCGCTTGGACTTGGCGTAAGGGTTTCGCGGGGCCGCAGGATCGGTCTCTTGAAAGGTCGTGGCTGCAGGCCCGTAGACCGCGGCCGACGACGCAAACTGTACAGGAATACGTCGCAGGGCGCAGCGGTCCAGCAGGTCGATGCTGAAGTCCACATTCTGTTTCTGCAGCTGTGCCTCGTCGGTGCAGGCAGTGCTGGAGATAGCGCCCAGATGGATCACGCGGTCGATCCCAGCGAGAGAAAGAGGGCCGTCGCCCCACTCATAGCCCACAGATCCCGGCAGTGCCGCCATCATGTTCTGGCCGATAAAGCCCTTGTGCCCAGTAATTAGAACAGCCATTGCGCTTTATCATCCACCCATACGTCATATTGCGGCTTGCCCATGCGGAACTCGTGATACTTGCAGCCCCACTCCGACAGCTGGCTACAAGTCAAGTCTGCCCAGTCTTTACCAGATGCCGCGCCCCGCGCCGTCCAGTACACGATTGTGTGGCCCTCGTCGTAGAGCGCGTTGATCTTCGCGATCCGGTCGTACAAAGGTTGGGCGTTAGGGTAGTCGCTGGCTGTCTGCGTGCAGATCGTGCCGTCGATATCAACCACATATTTCTTCAAGGGTTGGGGCATAGGTTCCTCTGTGTTGGCAGGTTATAGCGGCCGCGCGGTTGGCAAACATCATCGCCTCGGCCAGATTACTCGGGTCTTGGACCATCTGCCACGCGAACGCCGCCAGATACGTATCGCCCGCGCCGCACGGATCGACAACCTCAATATCCCGCGTTGGAGCGTAGTGGTCCGCGGACCGCGAACCTCGGTTGCCGAGCGTCACAACAAGGTTCTTGGGCGGTGACACCAGCGCCTCGGCCTCCGCTTCGTTGACCTTGATCCACGCGCCTGTCATCAAACTCAGGTCTTGCTTCTTGGTGTCAACAAACAGGGGAATCTTG
>Ga0208770_1001350_pt1 | contig 12378 bp, 14 predicted proteins | sample AntAceMetag02UK9_FD_184771 | JGI IMG/M metagenome (GOLD analysis project Ga0208770, IMG submission 184771) | Saline lake microbial communities from Ace Lake, Antarctica - Antarctic Ace Lake Metagenome 02UK9 (SPAdes) (version 2) | ecosystem: Environmental > Aquatic > Non-marine Saline and...
GGCGCTGGGGATTTAACTATTACAGTACCCGGAACAGTTTTTGCTATTGGACAAAACTTCTCAATAGGAACAGAGTTTTTAACTGTCACGGCATTAGGAACACCCGGAACATTAATTTCTACTGGATCATCTACTACTAAGACATTCAATACTACATCAGGGCAGTTAGTCATTGCAGGGGCAACAGCGGCCACAGATATATTTTTCTACCCTTCTACTCCTGTAATGGGATTAAAGCTAAGAGAGACTCCAGAAACTAGTGTAGAGTCTACTGTAGGGTTTGACACTCAGTTTGCTTATGAAAGATCTGGTGGTGGATGGAGAAGAATAGGAGCAAAGACTTGGACAGGTACAGACAAAGACTTTTATTGGACAACCAATTATAGAGGAATTAATCCCTATGAAACATACTTATATGTTGTAAATGGGATAGAAACAGATGGTATACAGTTTCTACCTTTTGGGTCTTCAACTTGGGCTAGCCTTAACCCTCAATTGAACACTGGAGGGCAAAGAAAGCTAGAAAACAGCAAAATTATCATAGGATTCAAAGACAGACTTGTTGTTTTAAATACTATTGAGTCTAATACCGTCGCCAATACAGAAAATTACGTTAATAGGGCTAGATGGTGCCAGAATGGAACTCCTGTTGATAACGCTATTTCTTGGTTAGATGATACTCCAGGGCGTGGGGGGTATAACGACGCTCCCACAAAAGAAGCTATTATCTCATGTGAGTTTATAAAAGATCGACTAATTGTATACTTTGAGAAATCCACTTGGGAACTTGTCTACATCGCCGATCCTGCCCTTCCATTCATATGGCAGCAGCTTAACAATGAACTAGGTTGTGAGAGTCGTTTTTCTATCGTTGGCTTTGATAAGGGAGCAATTGGTGTAGGTAATGTAGGAATCCATACATGCAACGGCGTTAACGTATCTAGAATTGATCAAGTTATCCCTGATGAAGTGTTTAAGATACACAACGGAAATAGTGGGCCTGAAAGAGTCTATGGAATAAGAGATTTTTATAGGGAGATTGTCTATTGGACTTTCCCTGATGCTACCGATAACCCTACTTATCCTACAAGTATACTAGTTTGGAACTATCAAAATAATACCTGGGCTAAATTTGAAGACAGCTATACTTGCTTTGGATACTTTCAGCAAGAATCTGACCTTACATGGGCAAAGTTAAGTGAAAAATATGGTACATGGGAAGAGTGGAATGACCCTTGGGGTAGTGGATCTAATCAATCTCAGTTCCCCGACATCATTGCTGGAAACCAACAGGGATTTGTCGCCACGATTAACACTGATAAAACCTCAAACTCTCAGTCATTATCTATAACTGATATTACTCTTCCAAACACATTGACTGTAGTAAATCATAATCTAGATGTAGGCAGCTATATATTGATTGAGGGCGCTCTAGGAATCACAAGCGATTTAAACGAGCTAGTGTTCCAAGTCTTAACTGTACCTTCATCAAGCACTATTACTATAGATACTGAGATATTAGGCACATACACAGGTGGTGGGGCCATTACAAGAGTCTCTAACATTAATGTACAGTCTAAGCAATGGAATCCAGGCACAGCTATAGGACAACAGATCAGAATGCCTTATATTGATTTTCTCATGGACCGGACATCTGATGGGGAAGTTTCTTTAAACTACCTGATAGACACCTCATCATCTTCTTTGCAAGATACCATCCCAACGGGAGTTCTTTTAGGAAGTAATGTAGTAAGCACAAGACCAGAACCTGACGTTCCACAACATGCAAATCAAAATAAAATATGGCATAGATACTTCCTTCTCTCACAAGGTTCTTTCATTCAGATCAAATTCTTTTATAGTGATGCGCAAATGAGAAATCAGGCGATAACTAACAGCGCCTTTCAACTGAATGGAATCATTCTTTATGTAGAACCAAATGGACGTATAACGGGATAATATGGGATCAAGCTTCGAGGGAAATCAAAATAATTTCCTTCCACAAACATACATTATACCCGAAGATGATGAGCAAAAAGATATAATGCTAAGGCAGTATCTTAATAATATTGCTACAGCTACCAATACAAAAGATTCAGGCTTCTATAATGCTACTGAAACGATCACAGGCCAGCAGTTTTTGCCCTTATATAAGACTGATACAAGTACAAATGCAAATCCTAGGAATGTGTTTAGAAAAGTTATAGACTTTGGCGTACTCCCAAATACAGCTACAAAATCTGTAGCCCACGGGATTGTTATAGGTGCTGATTTTTCTGTGACTAAGCTTTATGGGGGATCAACAAACCCATCCACTACATGGATACCATTGCCCTATGCATCCCCAACAGCAGCAAATAATATAGAATTGTTTTTAAATGCGACCAATGTTGTAATCACAACAGGATCAAACAGAACAAATTTCACTCGTACATACGTAGTCGTAGAGTACATTAAAGTAGTATAAGGAGAAGTATGGGTTTTTTAGATTTCATGACAGGAAAGGATGCGCAAACACAGCAGTTTAATAAGTATTCCCCCGATCAACAAAACTCTTTGAATAGCATGCTAGGAGGTGCACAAGAACAAATGCCTCAGATCTTTGAACTATTGAAGAACATTCTCGGGGGCGACCCTGAATCCATGAAAGCATTTTCTGATCCTGCAAGAACATCCTTTGAGCAGAATACACTCCCCTCGATTGCAGAAAGGTTTTCAAGTATGAATGCACAGAATAGCTCAGCATTTGGACAGCAACTTGGAGCAGCAGGAGCAAACCTAGAAGAAAATTTAGCTGGACAACGTGCTAACTTGCAGAGTGGAGCGATGAATCAACTAATGAATATGTTCAATACAGGAATGACTCAACAAAATGAAACTATACACTCCCCAGCTACTGGAGGGTTTTTAGGTGGAATGGCGGGAGGAATTGGTCAAGGACTTGGAATGGCGGGTGCAGCCGCATTGCCTCCAGGATTATCAGCTTTAATGAAATTATTTGGTAGGTAGTAAAAAATGGTACAGATACTTGAACAACTTGATATTGGCGAGCAAATGGGCAGAGGCGCTGGCCAGGGCTTCGCTGGCGGCATGCAAGCTCTTATTGATGCTAAACTTCAGAATATGCAGAATAACCAAAGAGTTTCTGCACAAGATACCTCGTCTTTTCTCAAAAAGATGTCTCCTTCTGGTTCTGCGGCATTAGATTTTGAAACTATTCAGAAAATTAATAATCGCGTGAATGAACTATCTCCTCAAGTTGGGAAAGATCAAGCACAGGAATTCGCTTTCCAAGAGTTTATGAGTAAGCCTTCACCTCAAAAAAAACCATCTCTTTTAGAAAGTATTTTAAATCCTTCTTCGATAAATAAAGGCGTTGAAGCAGCTACACCTAACTTTTTGAAAAAGTTTTCAGGAAATGTTAGAGGTCAAGGACTCGAAGGATTTAATGAAACGATAGACATATCCAAGCTAGGACCCGAAGAGGTTGCTACTATCTCTGAAGAACAAATAGAATCAATGCCCAATAAGCAAAGGAATCAGTTCTATAAGACGCGTAACGCCCATAAACGTGAAGCTATTACTGGAAATATGAGACAAGGTGCTACCTTCCCTTTAGAAGCTTTAAAATTAGTTAGCAAAAAACTTTCTCCTGGAGTCGATGCTATTCGTGGAATTGATAATGAAAGATCTGAAAAGTTATCTAAAGCAGGTTTAGGTGGTTTACAAAGTTTTGGAACAATGCTTGGAGAATCCTTGCCTCTTGCAGGATTTAGTAAGCTCATTTCTATGCCCCTATCAGGTGTTGGAAAACTAGTATCTTATTTCAATTGGATACCTAAAGGTAAGATTGCAAGTCTTGCCTCTTCAATGATTAAGCATGGCACTACATTCGGAACATATGAAGGGCTTAAGACAGCTATAGAAGAAAAAAAATTCTCTCCTAAAGATATTGGTGAAGGATTTCTTCTTGGTGCAGGTTTTAGATTAGGAGCTGAGTTTCTTAAACCTCTTTCATCAGCTATGAAAAGAATCGAAGCAAAAGTTCCATCTGCAGGTGCGCAGACAACTTCTAATTCGGCTTTAAAAATTGCTGAAAGTGAAGGCATTAATGTTGCTAAAGTCTATGAAGGAAACAAAGCTGAGTCTAAAAAGTTTGTTTCATTATTAGATAGAGTTAGCAAAGAGAAGCCTGCTTTAGTCCAAGAAAGAATTAACCGTTCTTTCGGAGAAACTCAACCAGGTTCTCAGAAGACTGCCGAAAATGTTGGTGAAGACATTAAACAATACGCTAAGCGTGTTAAAAGATTCCCTGAAGAAGTAAAAGCTGAGCAGTCAAGAGTAAGAGATATTAAAGAAGAAGCAGATTTAGCTGAAAATAGAAAAAGACCTTCTACTAAAGCTAAAGAAGACTTAATCAAAGAGCAAGCATCTAAAGACTTTCCTAGTTCAAAAAAGAGACTTTTAAAACTACAGAGATCTGTCGATACTGTCAAAGATGAGTTGTCTTTACTTAGAAAACAAAAAGCTTCTCCTTCAGTAATAGAATCTAAAGCAAATGATTTAGATAGAGTCAAAAGCTTACGTGCAGATGCATTAGATAATCATAGACTGCTTCAAAAGCAAAAAACCACTGGTTCTTCTAAATTTCAATCCGATAGAAGTATTTCAGAGATGGCAGAAAATGATGCTGCAAATCTTAAAGAAAAGATTAAGAATAGATCACCTGATCAAATACTTAAAGAAAATGCGGCAGATAAAGAAATAGCTGAAAAGAATCTTTGGAAAAGAAGAGAAGTTCCTGGATCAGGAGCATCTAGAAAAGACACGTATACTAAGATCCAAGAAGAGTACGCTAAAGCTTATGAGAAGAGATTGAAAGATGTTCAGACTGAATTGAGATCAGCCTCAGCTAAGGACTCTATAGATTTAATGAAAGAACAAGACGTTCTGAAAGAGCTCATTAAACAGAAAAAAGGACGCAGACTATTACAGACTAGAAGAAAAGCTCTTCAGAAGGCTGGAAAGACTTTAGATACCCAGAAAAAATTATCTCAAGCTAAGAAAGCGACAGTTGACCCTAAACTTAAAAAAGTAATTGATATAGCACTTAAGAAACCCACATCTGCTAACAGATCTAAGGCTCAACGTATCTTAGAAAAAGACTTTAAAGCCAAAGGGTACGACTTAAAAGAACATATTACAGAGTTAAATAAAAAGTCGACTAAAGCTGTTTCAGAAGTTAAAACTGATAAAGACGTAGTAAAAGTGGTTAAACATTCTATAAACGATTTTGAGAAAATGGGTAAAAAATTAGGTATAGCCCAGTCAGGTTTAAATCTTTTGGAAGCTAGATACATTCCTAAATTAGCTCAAAGAGCCATACTTAAAAAAACTCGACTTAAAGTTCCTTTAGGAGTTTTTAAATACGTCGGGGGAGGTACTGCATTAACTATTCCTGCAATAGTTAAAAAAATTATTCTTGAGAAAAATGTGTTTAGAGCTAAAAGAATGAATCCAAGTGAAAGACTAAAGTTTTTCGAGTCTTTAGCTGCAAAAGGAGTTTCAACTTCTAAGAGAAATAAAATCATTAAAAGAATAGCTTAATATTTTTTAGTCACTAGGAGTGCAATACCGAAGAAAATTACAAATAGCCAAGGTATTGCTATCAAGTAATCCCATCCTAATGGAGTAAATCCATCATAGAACCACTCTATCAACACACAAATAAATGAACCAAACCAATACATAGCAAAGCTTCCAATACATCCAAATATAATCATTAAAAGTATTCTATTTCCGATTTCATCTACTATTAAATTTGATAAGTGTTTTTCTTTATTTTTGATCATATTATTTCCTCCATTCAAGGGGTTTGAGTTCTAACAGTGACCGAAAAAGTTTCTCCGTCATCTGCAAGTTGCCTAGCCACTGCATCTAGTACATATTGGCTTATCGTCATATTTCGTAATCCCGCTCCAATCCTTATTGAGTGAAGTTGGGAATCTATAAGTCTTATTGAAAGTCTTTTATCTTTTTTCTCGTTCATGGGTGCCATGGTACCCAACTGTCGATTTAACTTGCAATGTGAAAGAATAAGTACTAATCTAAAAAATTATTTAAAACTCGGAGAAAATATGTCTAAACTAGAGCAATCACCGGGGCTATCATCACCCTTCAATTCGGTGTTTCCTAAGCCAATAGTAAGTGAAAGAAATCCTACTTCTAATGATAAAAAAAACATTCCTTTAGGGCAAATGTGGGTTAATAAATCTTCTGGAACTATTTTTGCTCTTTCTAGCGTAACAGCTGGAAGTGCAGACTGGGAAGCATTAGGTGGTTCTGGAGCTGATGTTAATACTTTGACAGGTGATTCAGGAGGAGAAGTATCTCCTATAAACGGAACCATTAACATTCTATCAGGTGATAAAGCTACAATTGTAGGTGATCCAGGAACAAATACTCTTACAGTTAATGCTGATGCGCAAATTTCTAGTGAAGTTGGTTACGACCTTGTAAACAATGGTTTTGGATACGGACTAATTGGCGGAAATGCATCATCATATATTGGTGTTGTTGGTCTAGTGGCTGGAACTTCTACAATTAATTTAACTACAATTGGCGTAAATGATGTTGTTTTGCTAAATAGATCTAATGCAAATGCATCTACTGCTTTAGGTGTACTTCAAGTAACTGTAAATGCAGGATCAAATTTCATTATTACGTCTCTACAATCATCTGCCCCAGGCGTAACAGAAACAAATGATGTTTCATCTGTTCAATACATAGTATTTAGAAGAAATGAATTATAAGGACGAAAATGGCTTACCCCACTAAAGCAGCTTTTGAGACAATAAGATCTATTAATTTCACAGCAGTAACAGGTGCTTTAGAAACTGTTGGTCCTCCTTTGGAAAATCCTTGCAGAATGATAAAGTTAGTAAGTACAATGGATAAGTTATTATATTTATCTTTTGATGGAGAAAATATCGCAGAGGTAATGCCTCCTAACTCATTTGTAATTTGGGACTTTAGTTCAAATAAGATAAGAGATGATGGCTTATTCTTAACAAAGGGATCTCAGATATCTATTCTTGCTCCATTAGACTTGCCTACTGAAGGAAGATTTTTTATTACAGCAATTTATGCAAAAGGTGGTGGCTAATGTCTAATGCTGGAAGTTTAGGGGTTGCGGGTGCGAGTGCAAGCTCATTCAAAATAGAAAGGAATGAATATTATGCCACAACAACATATACACCTTCTGCTGGAGTAAAGTATTTTATGGTCGAATGTGTGGCTGGCGGTGGCGGTGGCGGGGGAACTGGCGAAGCACCGACGGCAGGACAATTTTGTGTAGGTGGCTCTGGTGGTGGAGGTGAATATACAAACAAATTATTGGTACCCTCAGATATTCCGTCATATCCTGCAATACTTACTGTTGGGGCTGGGGGATTTTCTGGTCCATCAGGTGGAACCGCCGGTGGAAATGGTGGGGCTTCTTCTTTAGATTCTGTAGTCATTAGTGCTGGCGGAACAGGCGGTGCAGGTCAATCAGCTGAAATATCTTTACAAGTAACATTAGGTGGAGAGGGTGGAACTGGAGGAGCCGGGTCTATTCAAATTGATGGCGGGCGAGGGGGAGATTCTCTTTGCGCAGCAGGTGGTTTTTCAGGTGCTGGTGGATCATCTTATTATGGTAGTTCTCTACCTGCAAGACCTTTTATCGGAGCGACTGAAAATCATGATGGACGAAATGCACAGGAATACGGAAGCGGTGGCCAAGGTGCAATGACATCTGATATTGGACAGGCAAAAACAGGCGGTGCAGGTTCAGCAGGAATTGTAATTATAACAGAGTATTCTTAAAGGATTAATGAATGGCATACGGAACAAGACTAAAAGTAGATCCGGTAAGAGAAATAGACTTTTCTGATGTAACTGGCGCCTATGCTTCTGTAGGTTCACCTCTGGCCTCTCATGTTCGTATATTAGCATTTAACAATGCAATGGACGAGTCATTATATATAAGCATTGATGGATCCACAAATCAGTTCAGAATAGAGTCTAATTCATTCAAACTTTTTGACTTCAGCGCTAACAAAATTAGAGATGACGGACTATTTTTACCTGTAGGAACCCAAATATTTGTGAAAAATGTGGGAGCCTCTGTAACTTCAGGTACTTTCTGGGTTGAAAGTTTGTTCGGTGAAGGAGGGAAATAATGTCCCAGCAAGGAAAACTTTCTACCTTTGTTAATTCTTCTGGTTTACAGACTCTTACAGGAGATTCTGGGGGAGCTGTTTCTGGTTCAGGAATTGGAAACATAAATATTATAGGTACTGGTGGAGTTACTGTAACAGGAAATCCAGGTACTAACACTTTAAGTATAAATTACCCTGGTGTGGGTGGATTTATATGGAATGTAATACCAGCGACTACAGAAAATCTAGTTGAAGGAAATGGTTATCTAGCCAATAACGTCACTAATGTAGACTTTCTTCTTCCTGTAACATCTACTGTTGGAGATACTTTCAGAATAAGTAGTATTCAAGGTTTATGGTCAATCTCTCAGGGTGCAGGACAATTAATACACATGGGTAATCAAACTTCGACTACTGGAATAACAGGTGCTATTATTTCAACCTCAACCAGAGATAGTATAGAATTAATTTGCGTATTAGATAATACAGAGTTTCAAGTTTTATCAAGTATAGGTAACGTAACAATCGTGTAGGGAATATGAGTCAGAGTTCACTAGGTTTATTAAATCCACTTTCATATATGGGAGTAGCATCTCGTAATCCACCGCGTATTATATTTAAAGACTTTCCTCCCACTTCTAATGATATCACCAATTTTCAGATTGGCTCTATTTGGATAGATAAGTTAACCGATAATGTTTACATGTTAGTAAATAAAGCAGCGGGTATTGCTACGTGGACATTTATAGGCGGTTCAGCAGTATCTACCGAAACTATTACTACACCTGATGGGACAGTAGTCACACCAACAGCTGAAAATATTAACTTTCTCAATGGAACCGATATTTCTATCACTGGATCAGGAAGTGATATTACTTTTGATGTAACTACTACTGCTGGAAAAATTCCATGGAATGTAATTACAGACCCTACAGCCACTTTAATTATTGATGAAGGATTCTTTGCTAGTAATGCTGCAGGAGTTACTTTAACTCTCCCCACTACATGTGCAGTAGGAGACTTTATAAATGTTTCAGCTATTAACGCTGGAGGATGGACAATTTCTCAAAACGCTCTGCAGAGAATCCATTTAGGAATTACTCCTACTACAATAGGAGTAACTGGATCTTTAGTATCTACACAAAACTTTGATTCTATACAAATGGTATGTTCTATTGCAGATACTGAATTTGTTGTGATATCAAGCATAGGAAATATAACAATAAATTAAGGAAATCTTATGACACAGAATAGCATTAACAACACCGGGTCACAAATGACCGCAGGCACAGTTAAAATTGATACAAACGTTATCTCAACAACAACATTAGACCAGAATCTAACTCTTACTCCAAACGGTGCAGGATTAGTTTCTTTATCTGGATCGTATACTATACCAGCAGTAGATGGATCGGTTAATCAAGTTTTATCAACTAATGGTGCAGGGGTGGTTTCTTTTGTGGACAACACTTCTTCAGGATTTACTTGGTCTGTAGTTACTGCTGCAGTAGATTCTCCTGCTGTAAATACGGGAGTATTTTATAACAATGCAGTTTCTGTAGTAGCAACAATGCCAACCACAGCAGCTGTCGGTGACAGATTCCAATTCGTTGCTCAAGGAGCTAATGGTTTTACAATTGGTTTTTCTGCTGGACAATCTTGTCAGGTAGGAGATGTTGTCACAACAACAGAAACAGGAACTATAGTTTCAACTGGTATAGGTGATTGGATTGAACTAGTTTGCGATACTGCAAATGACTCTTTCTTTTGCAATATTAAACAAGGTAACGTTACTACTTCATAATCTATTAAAATGGTGGCACTGTAAAATTGTACGGTGCTATCGTTTTTTATAAAGCCATACTACAAAAAAATTAACGGGCTAGGGAATCATGGCAGAAAACAACTCAATTAACAATACCTCGTCTATATTGGATGCAGGAAATTTAAAGTTATCTGGAAATACATTATCTAGTACTGATGTGAATGGTAGTATAACTATTTTACCTGATGGAACTGGATTGGTTAGTGTTGCTGGAGCCTATACAATTCCTAGAGTTGATGGAAGTGCAGGACAAGTATTATCCACAAATGGGGCCGGTGTAGTCAGTTTTATAACTAATGCTTCTAGTAGTGGATTCAATGAAGTTAAAATAGTAAGCTTTACTGCATCAGGTACCTATACTCCTACTGTTGGAATGGACTATTGCATAATTGAAATAGTAGGTGGAGGAGGTGGAGGGGGAAGCCCAAACGCAGGTGGATCTGCAACAGCAGGCGGAGGGGGTGGATCTGGATCTTATACTCGAACTACTTTAACAGCAGCTGCAGTAGGAGTAAACAAAGCAGTTACTATTGGTGCTGCAGGAACCTCTGTCGCTGGATCAATAGGAGGAACAGGTGGAGTCACATCTGTAGGAGCTTTAGCCACAGCAAATGGAGGACTTGGAGGCGGTATAGTAATAGTAGGTGATTATTCACCTGGAGGAGCTGGAGGTGCATTAGCCGGTTCGGGTAATTCAAGAATAGCTGGAACTGCTGGTGGTATAGGATATGCTATACCTACTACTCCTGTTGCAATAGTTTCAGGTAAAGGAGCTGATTCTTATTTTTCTCAAGGGGGACCATCAAGTTATTCACGTTTTAATACAAATGTTGGTGTAATAGCAAATGGAGGAGTTGGATCTGGAGGGAATGGGGGTACTTATCCGTCTGGAGGATCTGGAGTTACTAAAAATGGTGGAACAGGTGGGCTGGGTTATTGCGTAATTACAGAATACATCACAACATAGGAAATTGGAATGGCTAATAATAACTCAATCAATAACACATCATCGATCTTAAATGTAGATAATCTGCAAATAGACGGAAACACCCTGTCCTCAACGGACACAAACGGCAACGTGATAGTTGACCCGAACGGTACAGGCACACTGGTAAGTGACAAGGGGGTATCATTTGACTCTGGCACAAATACGCTAGCAGCATATGAAACAGGCACTTGGACACCTACCATACAATTTGGTGGAGCGTCCGTGGGTATGACATATTCGGTCCAGGAAGGTAAATATCAACGTGTAGGGGATATCGTATTTATAAATTTTCAAGTCACTTTATCCGCAAAAGGCTCATCTACTGGCGCTGCAAAGCTCTTAGGTTTGCCCTTTCCTAATACAACTGTATCCCCTGTTTATTCTAAGTTACTTTTTTCTCCTACAACTTTGACTATCACATCGGGGAGAGACCCTTTCTTAGATATAGGATCGGGAAGTTCTCAATTTAATATAAGAGCAAATGATACGACCACGGTATATGAGTTAGACAACACTAATTTCACTAATACAAGTAGAGTTAGAACTTCAGGATTTTATTTTGTTAATTCCTAGGCTCGATTAATGTAAAAACATTAGGAAAAACTATGTTTAAGAAAATATTGGCCATCTTATTGTTTACTTTGCTAGCTTATGTATGTGTAAGCTGTGAAGACCAACAAGACTATATGGAGGAGTTATTTGATGAATACCCTCAAGACAATATCTTTGAAGAAATGCTAGAAGAGATTATTGAGAATAAAATAGGCTTAGATATAGACCTTAGTCCTTCTTCCCCGGAAGAGTAATTCTGTAGTATCCAATCTCTTCTTTCTTCTTAAGGTATTTATCTACATTTACCCCATCCATACGCATTTGTTCTAAGTCATAAGAAGGACTAGAAGCCATTCTTGTTACCTTAAATCCAAACGCTTTAAAGTTACCATCATCTCCAAAGTCCTCAATGGTCTTTTTAAGCTCTTTCTTTCGGTCATTAAGGGTTTTAATGCGTTCAGTTAAGTCTTTGTACTCTAAAAGATGTTCGTGAAGCTCAGGATCCTCTAAGGTTAAATAGTCCTTATCTGTCATTTCTGGTGGTTTCCCAATTTGTACGAGGTGCCAAAAGTCACTTGCGGCAGATCTCATTTTTGTTATACGGCTAGCATCCCCATACATCTCAATCATTATACACATTGCATTCTCTGAGTCCCATATGGCAAGGATTGCACGTTTAGGATTACATAGCATTATCTGCCATTGAACTTGATCAATCCAATGGTAGGGAACACTCTGACAAATGCGTGCGTTATTAATCGCTGTTTTGCTTATCGGACATTTAATCTCTACCAATGTTTTCGAATCAAAAT
>Ga0208770_1001362_pt1 | contig 12307 bp, 12 predicted proteins | sample AntAceMetag02UK9_FD_184771 | JGI IMG/M metagenome (GOLD analysis project Ga0208770, IMG submission 184771) | Saline lake microbial communities from Ace Lake, Antarctica - Antarctic Ace Lake Metagenome 02UK9 (SPAdes) (version 2) | ecosystem: Environmental > Aquatic > Non-marine Saline and...
TGTTGCTCAATTAAAGCAATGGACTGCTTGCTCAAAGGAATATTATGCCTTTCTCGACCCTTCATTCGACGTGCAGGGATCGACCATACGCTCTCCTCCAGATCAAATTCACCCCAAGTGGCGTCAAGTACCTCAGTTGTTCTGTTGGCATTTAGGATACAAAACTCCAATGCTCTTGCGCCTATACCGTCCTGCGTTCTTAAAGCCTCCATGAACATAGGAAGATCAGCATAGTGTAATGATGCATGAGCGCGCTCTTCAGTTGGCGCCTTCGCTTTTTTAACGCTTTCAACACTGGGTAACTTCCCATGAAGACTGCCTCGCCAAATAGCTGGGTTCCTCTCTGTTCTAAGATCATCAGAAATAGCGGCATCCAAAATAGCGGCAATTCTTCTTCTCACTCGATCGGCTGTCTCAGTCTTTTCAATCCAGATTGGTTGTAAGATTTCCAACACTTGAGTCCTACTAACATCAGATACTGGAGTTTCGCCTATAACTGGAAATGCATACTGCTCGAGAGAGCTTCTCCATTGCGCAGAGGTCTTTGCATTAGTCCAAGAAGGTTCAAGGTTCTTAATGTGCTGATAGGCGTACTTAGCAAACGTGCTGTCTTTTAATTGGTCTGCTAAGGCTTTGGCTGATTGTTTCAGGTCTAACTCTTGTTGCTCTTCAATCTTAGGGTTGATTCCTTGCCTAATCTGGACTCGGTAAGCCTCACACTTAGCCCTAGCTATTCCTAGAGTATTGTGAGCTTTGTCATAGCCTCCCATGCCTTTGTAATCAGTCTCCCCATCCATCTGATAGCGGATACCAAAACTCATAGCGCCCGATTTCTTAATAGTGAAATATAAACCGTCTCCCAATGGATAACGCTTCGGCTTTTTACCCTTTATTATCGCGTCTAATTCTAGCTTTGAAGTTCTGTTTGCCATCAGACTTTACACTCCTATTTAACCCCTCTAAATCGCGATCTAAGCGACCTTATGTAGCCTTTAGTCCGATTGCCTTAATCTCGAATGAAAGGGCTTATATCGGCATAGAGTTACAGTTAGAGTTACAGTTTTAAACCAATATTCGGTAGTATAGTACAGGACAGTATGGGAAGGGAAGCATACTAAGTTAAGCTATAACAGTACATAGAGGGCAAGGTAGAGGAAAATATAGGATTAGATAAGAATATAGTTAGTCGGTCTCTCTCACCGCCATATGCATTAATTAAACCTCTGTTTTTACAGAGGTTTTTTATGATTAGTGTACCTGAGCTAAACCTAGCGGATTGCTATCTTATTAAAATAGCGTTTATATGATATGTCAAAAATACTGCGCACCCCTTCTTGGTAATAAAGTTAGAGGTTAAAACTAAGTAGAATCTAGTTAATAAAGAAAATGGAATCTAGTTTCCAAACCTCAATCACCTAAAAACTAATGCCACAGGTAGCAAAGACCTTTGCACTATTACCCTGAAGCGACAACCCAAACTTAACCTTCACAGCTAATTAAACTCCCTACTTCCGTGAGTCAAATAAAGAGCTTGCGACCAAAATAATAACGATACTGAAAAATAAGCCAAAGCCAAGGCTTAGCAATACAAAGCGGGGGCCTACAGCACTATTTCCAAGTAGCTTACTCAGTACGAAAAAAGTACAGAGGATAACTATTGCCATAATAGCGTTCTGTGTCGAATCCTTTATTGGTTTTTTTTGTAACCACTTGCTTTATTCCTCTTTGATCAATTCAGAGCATTCGTGTACGAACACAGCATTAGAGTTAACGTGGGCTAGAATTTCATATGCTGTGCTTAGCTAGAAAATTGAATAATAGTACGCTTATTTATTATCGTATTGCAAATACTCGGATACCCCCTATGTCGTCTTGCCAATATAAAAGATTAACTACCCTGCCGATCTCCAGATTGCGAGGCTCCAGAAATTTGACCACCCCTACCCCTAGAAGTTTCGGCGTCTATCAGCACCTAGCTCAAAAAACTTAGCCTATTAGTGTGACATGGCTCACAAAATGAGTTTTGACATGTTGATTGTTTATTGTTTGGCGTGTATTACATAACGTTCGCGATGACTTGAAACTTCCAGTCAAGAAGGATCATAACGATGAGCAAACAAGCAATGACTAATTTAATTGCAGTGACCTTAGTTTTTTTTAGTAGCGTATCTTTTGGCTTTGGTAGTGACGTATCCACTCTTAATGGGATGCCCATTTATACTTGCTACACCGAGCAGTCATCCTGTTTAACTGCTGTTAGGATGAAAACTAATAGCTTATACAAGAAAGATAAAACCGAATATCCCTACGCTTACTCGATGAATGTCCAAACCACCGAACTTATTCGTTACAAATTAAGTTATAACGCTGAAGATTTTTTTAGGCCCTCACCAATTTTTATCCGGCGTATAGGCCTTGATGCTGGCACCCGGGTTCACTGGGAATTGTTTGAAAAAGCTTTTAATGACTATAATTTGAAAGTAGGACAAGCTGTCGACAGTTTTAACAACTCAAATAATTATGCAGCTAACTCTTCAGAAAAGACTTTACCATTGTCATTTTTATTCCCATCCGCTTACGCATCCCAAGGTGAGTGTTTGATGGCTGCTGGGTTTGATGGCTCCATGGATACCGCGAATGCAATTGAATTTCAATCTAATTCGTACCTTCGACAAGATCTCTTTGACTCCTTATCAGGAGTAGAGCAAATGGCCCTGCGAGTCACAAGCGTATGGAACGATATGGCATCAACCGCAAATCTCAACATCCCTAGGTGATCTGTCAGTGGGTTTAAATATTTTTATATTTACTGGACACCGAATAACCTTTCAGGATGGAAGCCAGCTCAAAGTAGAATTCAAACCTTTATCAAATTCAGTAACTGTCGTTGATGGTTCGATCGTTGATTGTAATGGTAATGAGTATGGTAAAATAAATGAAGACTTGAAGATAGGTGAAGGCTTCCAATTTGCCACTGAAAAGTCAATGCAGCAATGGTTCAACTACCGCGGACTGCAAAATGAGTGGAGCTGGACAACACCGTATATTTGGTACTACTGTTGGACTCCAGCGCCGGGAACCGTGCAATGTCAAGAACGCACCAGCTGGAGATAGGAGACACACTGATGGTAGACAGCCCAAATCTATTTTTACAAATCCTTCCATACATGATTGCTGTAATAGCCTTCTTTTTGTTTATCGTTTTTGGAAGCTACTATGTTGCAAAAGGTAAAACTAAACATCCAGTGATAGCAGCTGTGATTAGTGGGTTGTTCTGTCTAATACCTCCTCTAGCGCTAATCTATCTATCCGTTCTAATATTCAGAAAAGACTTAAAAGCGGAATAGGGTTGTAAGAGCAAGAGTTAGGAAAACGATCCAAACCAGGTCACTTCTGAAAATAATAGGATTTGAATCGGAATAATCGCAATGTTGCTTATAGCCCAAACCGAATGATTGTCTCCGTCAAATATTGAATTGATTATCTGGGATGAAAACTAATAACTTATACAAGAAAGATAAAACCGAATATCCCTACGCTTACTTGATGAATGTTCAAACAACCGAACTTATTCGTTACAAATTAAGTTATAACTCTGAAGATTTTTTAGGTCCTCACCAATTTTTATCCGGCGTATAGGCCTTGATGCTGGCACCCGGGTTCACTGGGAATTGTTTGAAAAAGCTTTTAATGACTATAATTTGGAAGTAGGACAAGCTGTCGTCAGTTTTAAGTCGGCGTTGACACTACTGTTACACTCCCCGTCCAGGTACCGTCGAGTGTGTAAGAATGTCGTTTAATTAGGAGAGACTCATGGAATCTACGCCTTCTATTATCGTGAGCAGTCTGCTTTTTTTGGGGCTTATATTATACTTCTCGATTGTTATTGGCGGTAGCTACTATCTAGCAAGGCGTAAAACGAATAATCCAATTTTTGGTACTATTCTCGGGAGCATATTAAGTTTCGCCCCTCCTTTTGCACTAATCTATCTTGCTTTTCTATTATTTAAAAAAGATCTAGAAACCGAGTAGGGTTGTAAGAGAAAACGCTAGATCACCAATTCAAACCAAGGCCGCAATGGGGAACTTAACGGATGAAGATAACCGCGTGGTTGTATTTTCTCACTCTATGCTTGTTGATCGCAGTATATGTTGCAGTAACGCCCGCGCCTCTGAAGATCGAGGGTGCAGACAGACCAAAAACTTTAGAGACGACTAAGGGCATGAAGCTAGTCGAGGTAACTGCCGAGAAAAAGGTGGAATTATCAGTCAAGCAAGCAATTGATGCTCAAGACCTTCGCTTGGTTCATCAAATAGTTTTTTTCAAACTCCATAGGTGACAAGTCATCTTTATTTCCATGGCGTCGTGTAGGACAGTAAAACAGCTCAATATAATTAAAAGCATCATTTTGTGTAGAATATCAAATGAATAGGCTCTTTCATAAGGGAATATTTGATATATGGCCTTACTCAGTTATCATTAGAGAAACAAATTAGGAAATCAACAGATGTCCAGAATAATCTTATTAGCTTTTACTTTGATAATGCTTTCAGGTTGCATCGTAATTAATGATGTAGAAATAAATGACGATGTCCGCTCACCAAAAACTACGCCAATTCAGACTATTGCTCAATACGTTGAAGACTTCAACAACATGGATCTCAACGCACTCAATGATAGTTCAGGCTCGCCGTTCTTTTGGCTTATGGGGGACGACAGAGATATTGTTGATCACTATGAAGACTCAGTAGACTTTGAGGGATTAAAAAGTAAAGGTTGGAGTTATTCCAAAATTAATTCATTAGAGCTTGTGTATGAGGATGATAGAACAGCAATAGTTTATATGGACTTCTCTAGATACAACGCAAACGATGAAATAATTTTGACTGCTAATGTTAATTATTTTTTGGTAAACAATTCTAATCAATGGAAAATAAAAGGTGGCTTCGCTCCAAATAAAGTAACCACCGGGAAAGATTAAAGCGAAGTCTCAACATCACAACCCCAAAGTCATCATTGGCCATGGCGTATTGTGAATTTTCATAGATGGAATCGTCGGTTTAGGATATTTTCTTTACTAAAAAAGGATGATGTTTTAGTGCATCTAAGTCAGTTGTCCATCACAACTTTAACTGTCCTTTTCTTCGATCATTAACAGCGTATGCGAAAATATGAGATAGACCAGTAATGTATGGAAAGTAAAGATTCGATCTGCGGGACCTGACAAACGAAGTGTCAAAGGCGATTTCCGCGCAGCCATCACTTTTTGGAAGAAGGCTCCAATCAGTTAGGATTAAGATTGTCATTAGGGGGATCGTCAATGGCTAAGAAAAAAGATACTGATTTCCAGCTATCCGATAACATTTCACGTAGAGATTTTATCAATGGCACTTTAGTTGGCTTTGGTGCTGCCTTACTCAGTTCAAGCTTACCGGCCATCGCCAAAAGTGAAAAGATAGTTGGCCTTTTTAACGACCCCTGGACTGGTTTTGGTGGCGTTGGTGATTATGCTAATTCAAATGGCAATATTGCCTCGGTGCGAGAAGCCGCGCATTTAATCCGTGATGGCTTGACGCCAAAACTCATGAAAGATGTCCAAGATACTGGCGAAGAATATGACATGGTCATTATCGGCGGTGGATTTTCAGGGATTGGCGCGGCTTATCAATTTCATAAAAAATATGGCAATACTAAAAAGTGTTTGATTATAGAAAACCACCCTGTGTTTGGCGGCGAAGCTAAACAAAATGAATTTGAAGTCGATGGTTATACACTCTACGGTCCACAAGGCTCTAACGATTTTGGTCCACCCAACAAAGATGACAAAGGACTTATTGCAGAAATTTATCGCGCAACTGGCCTCCCTTTTGAATATAAATTTGTTACTCAAGATACTCAAAAAACCAAAGTTAAAGCCCCAATAGAAAACTATTATGGTGTGTATTGGGATGAAGAACGTTTTGATACCGGCTACTTTTTAGGTAAAGACGCGAAAACGCCTTGGGTTATTAACCCCAGGGTTGATAAGCTCGCGCGTCTACCCTGGTCTGACGAGGTTAAAGCCGATTTGAACCGCGCTTTTGAAGACCTTGAAGATAAGTATGGGGGTGAGGATCTTGACCGCTGGCTGGACAGTATGTCCTATAAAGATTTACTCGAAAAAGTCTATGGATACAGTCCGAAAGTGACTGAATATTTTGACCCTATCATTGCCATCTCTATGGGAGGCGTTGGTTGCGATGCTTACTCTGCTTATTCAGCCCGGGAGCTAGAAATGCCCTGTACTGGTGCCCGTTATGTTTACGATAGCAGCATCGATGAAGTCGAGATGGGGGCATTAAGTTTCCCCGGCGGCAATACCGGGAGTTTTCGGCATATTGTCAAATACCTCATACCCGAAAGCATCACTGGCGGAAAAACCTTTGAGGACATTTTGTTTAACCCCATCAATTTCGAGGCTTTAGATAGGCCCAGCAATGCTATCAGTATTCGATTAAATAGTACGGCTATCGATATTAGCCATGTAGGCCCAGCCGATAGCGCTAAACATGTGAATGTTAGCTATCAAGAAAATGGGGTAGTAAAACGTATTAAAGCCAAAACGGTTGTGTCGGCCATTGGCGGCTGGGTGGGGCGTAATATTATTAAAGATTTACCCGCTGCGATTAGTGAAGCCTATAAAGAATTTCATCACTCACCCATCTTGGTAGTTAATGTCGCTGTGCGCCATTGGCGTTTTCTGGATAAATTGGGAATTTCTTCTGCTCGCTGGTTTGAGGGCTTTGGCAATTTCTTTTCCATCAGACGGCCTATGGACACCGGCGAAAAAAATCAGCCTTTTGAACCCAACAAGCCTGCAGTGATGACTTTTTATGTCCCTTTTAATAATCCAGGGCATGCTATCGCAGCACAGGGTGCTATAGGGCGCGCAGAGCTACTCGGCAAATCGTACAGTGATTATGAAAAAGAGATTGTCCAACAAATGACCCATATGTTTGCTGACTATGGGTTTAACGCCCAGCGCGATATTGCTGGCATTGTGCTAAATCGCTGGGGCCATGCTTATATCTCACCCCAGCCAGGATTTCATTTTGGTAAAGATGGTAATGAGTCGCCCAAAGATATTGTTAAAAAAGCTTATGGCAGAATACAGTTTGGCCATTCAGAATTAGATGGTTATATGAGTCATACCAATGCATTGACCGAGGGGTCTAGAGCGGCCATAGCCGCAATGAAATTGCTCTAGCCACCCGTCACCAGTCCAGTCGAGATTAAAATATAGACAGCCAAGGTATGATGTGAATCTTACATAGCCAAGGTATGATGCTTGCCTCAAAAACGGAAAGGAAAACGAAAGTGATAACTCTCTACGGCTTCACCTTAAGCAACTATGTCAGTATGGTAAAAATGGCGCTCATTGAAAAAGAACTGGAGTTTGGCTGGGTGGGCGTAAAGCCAAGTCAAGAAAATGATTACCTAACTAAAAGCCCGATGGGTAAGGTGCCTTGTATAGAAACTGAGCAGGGATTCCTTAGTGAAACCAACATTATTTTGGAATATATTGAAGAAACTGGTAGCGGTATTAACCTGATGCCAACCAACCCATTTGAACGCGCTCGCGTTCGCGAGTTGATGAAAGAAATCGAGCTTTATATTGAGCTTCCAGCGAGAACACTCTACTCAGAAGCTTTCTTCGGAGGCGCGGTGAGTGACGAAGTCAAAACGACAGCAAAGAAAAACCTTCAAAAGGGTATAGCCTGTTTAAAACGAAATGGAAAATTCGCACCTTATGTCGCCGGTAGTGAATTTACCTATGCCGATATTTTGCTTCAATATTCTCTAGGGTTGGCTAGTCTATCTGCCAAGCGTGTTTTGGAGATGGATCTATTGGCGGAGTTACCTGAAGCAAAGCAACTGATGGCTACAATTAGTCAACGGCCATCGGCTATCCAAATAGCTGCAGAGCATAAAGGCTAATGTGCGTAGAGAGACGGATTAATCATTAGACCGCCCCGTCAATGAGGGCTGTTGGTTGGTCGTAAAGCAAGAGCAATATAACAAGTCTCTGGAATTCTCTTAGTTTAAATGCTGGGTTTTTAAGTTATTCTACATCGCAACCAGACACTTGGTTGGCGTGAAGTTGGCTTTTTATACCTCAATGAATTAGTCTTCTTCAAATAGAAATTAGCTAGTGACTTGATGGTTCAGACTCCACGTCTATCGGGGGTTGTTGTACTGTAGGTTAACAATCTGATTTATCTTTGGCTTTGTTGGTGCTAGTAGTTCTAATGTTGATGGCGAGACGCCGATTGATCAAAACCTAGGGGAACATAAATGAGACAGAATAAATTTACAATGGCTTTGAGCGCCGCAACATTACTATTGGCATCTGCAGCTTTGATGGCGTCGGATACGCCGCATGAATCAAGTTATGCTGAAGTCACTCGCACAGTGGAAGAGGGTGATTTCGATGCAATGGCGGCTATATATCACAAAGACGCCATTCTTGTAACAGCACAAAGTAGCAGCCCAATCAGTGAAGCAATTGCTAAGTGGCGGACTGATGGTGTGAAACTGATCGCAGAAGGCAGTAAAGCAACAGTTGCTTTCGGATTTTCAGAGCATAGACACGGTGAAACTACTTCGCTCGAAACAGGCATCTTTCGATATAGCATTACCAATAAAACAGGCGAAGAAACAGCTTCTTTGGTTCATTTTGAAACCTTGCATATCAAACAAAAGGGTAACTGGTTGATCATGATGGAACGCCAAATGGAAGAGGCCACCCAAACTGAATGGGACGAGCTGGCAGAATAACCATTTGAAGTGAAAAGAACAAAGTGGGGTCCGAGGGAGGGGTGAACCATCGACTCGAGGATTTTTAAAATTATTAGCTAAACATCTAGCACAATATGCTTGTATAGCTTATGAAATTGAGCCCCAATTAGTACACTACAACCAAGTGTTCTTTAAAATGGCGAAATATAATCCTTAAGCCGCATAACAAGATATCGGCAGGGATGATGTAGATAATATTGAGTAATAAAGGCTGATTGAAGCTGGTTGTCGTAAATGGTTCGAGTAAATTTGACGCCATTACAGGTTAACTAGAGATGTCGCGGCTAAACCAAAAAGAATGATTGGGTAAAATTAAGCATAATAAGCCAAGGAAAATATAACTTAACATCTGATTAACAGAAGACCATTCTTGTAGAATGTAATGACCGAATAATAAACTTAACATAAAAATAAACCAGCCATAAACAGCGTAGACCTTATTTTTATTGCTTAGTAATGCCAGACCAAGAAGTATCTCAATAAAGGGGATTACCTTTAGATAAAAATTAACGAGAAATGGCGCCAAATTTATCCTTAAGTCTCCTTGGAATAATTGTGAGTAATACTCAAAAAATCCACCCTGGCTAAAAAACTTACTGGTACCCGCTGTTAACAGTATTAGTATCATGGTAATTCGTACGATACGCTCAGCATCTTTTAACTTTGACTCTGAAATCATTTAGCTTATCTACCTATTGTTACTAGATTGCTAAGGGGGCTCTACAGAAACTCTCAGGTATAAGACAGTTTACAAAGCCAAGTATTGTCACTAATTTGAATTCACTCTGCCTGTTTTTGTTCTTGACTTCAACTTTCCCTATTCGAGGCTCTTTAGAATACCCTTACGTAAATTACTTTATGGTATATAAATGATGCGTTATCTCGATGAGGGGAATTGGGTCCGGCGCCTGTTATTCTGCGTAATATCAGGCGATTTAAATCCATAACCACCATATTTCTCGGCGGTATAATATCTGTTTAAATATAGATGGGCCGATGCCAATGCACTAATCCGATTCATAGACGCCATAGTCTAAGTGGTGTAGGTGATATTTTTACCACCTGGGCTTATCTTTGTCCCAATCACAACCCAGTCTGAGTTCATCTGTGGTTATGACAGTTATGCTGATTTTGCTAATAAAGTTAAAGCCGTTGGCGAGATTCATGGGAATGAGTTGGCCGATATGAAGCTTGATGTTCTCGAACATTCAGATGACTTGATGATTCGAGTCAAATAAATGTTTCAAGCTAAAAGCCCTCCTCAATAGAGGTTTTTTGCCCCTTAAAAAGGAGGGGCAGCCAATTTTTATTCGATAGCACCGGTCTTTGTGGTGCCGGCTTGGGGTGAATATCTCTTTATCAGCATCTTGTACCAGTCATTAAAAGGACCAACAGTGTTTTGCCAGTAAGAGCGATATTCAGACTGCGTGTTGGGCCCGATACCCCAGGGTGTGTACTCGTCTTTCTGAGGAATATAAAGGGTGCCAAACAATCGGTCCCAAATGCTGGTTACGGCGGCAAAGTTTGCGTCCCAATGTTGTGGTAAATAACTGTGGTGAACATGATGCATCGCTGGGCTATGCAACCATAAAGAAAGCCACCGAGGATAATTAAATTGCACGTGATAATGTCGAAAAGAGCCATTAAAGCCGAATAATAAGGCAAAGAAGCCGATGTTAAATAATGTTGCAGCAATAAGTTCACCGTTAAATAACCAAGCAAACAGCCCTCCGACCAGACCATAGCTAAACGCGCCACCTGCGGCCCAAATAGGTCCTGCCAAAAAGTGCTCCCGGTATCGGGTCAGCGGTGTTAGTACCTCTGCTGAATGATGCACCTTGTGCAAAATCCACAAAGCCGGCACCTTGTGCATGGTGTAGTGAATCAGAAAGAAGACAAAATCGTAGCATAGCAAGGTAACCAGACTGTACAGCAACATCCACCCGTAATTAACGGCTATTGCAGGTGTCGCTCCTAGCGTCCATTGCAGAACGCCAATGACTGCAGTTTCTGTGCTGGGGCCGACTGTCGCCAGTAAGCCAACGACCCAAAATGGGCGCAGCAGACGCTCGGTGACCCATAACCAGATATCCACTCGGGCAGAGACATGAGTATAAATATCTTTAGGGAGCAAAAATTGCAGAAAATCAGCTTTTCTCTCCCGCCCAGCGGCATCGCGGGATCCGCGCCCACCTCTAATGAGCCATATAAAAGCTGCAATGATTAGAGTGACAAGAATAAATTGCCAATGTAAGTCTCTGGGGAGATTGGCAGCAACCATATCCCACATGATATCACTGGCAGTTTGCACAGTTTCGGTTAAGGGGCCGATAACTTCCTCACCGCTTGAGGTGAGGCTTAGGTCCATTTTATTTTCTTGCGTAGCTACTGTCATTAATCGCAGCACCTTTTTTAGCACGGGGTTTAGCTGGATCTTGCCGTTTACTAAAATGAATAAGCTACCCCAGCAGCCTTAATTACATTCAGCGCGACCGTTTAGCGATCCCTTCCTTTTGCCGTTCTTGCCAGCATTCATCAGTATATACTGCCACGGATAAAGGAGGTTGTATATTGCCTCTTATTAAGTCGGCGCCCCGTTCTGCCACCATCATAGTGGGCGCATTTAAATTACCATTAGGGATGGTAGGGAATACCGAAGAGTCGATAACCCTTATGTTTGAGAGACCATGTACTTTAAGCTCTGGATCTACAACAGCCATAGCATCAACACCCATTTTACATGAACAAGATGGGTGGTAGGCACTATCAACTGCCTCTCGGATAAAGGCATCTATTTGTTCATTGCTTTGTACGTCATCTGTTGGCTGAATAACCTCACCACGAAAAGCATCCATGGCAGGTTGGTGCATAATTTCCCGCGTTAGGTGCACACAGTCGCGAAAGCCTTGCTTGTCTTCTTCTGTGGCCAAGTAGTTGAATTGTATTTCCGGGTGCTGCTTTACGTCGCCCGAGACAACCCGCACATGACCTCGACTGGTGGGTTTATTGTGCCCAGCATGAACTTGAAACCCATGGCCTTTAAAGGCAACGCTGCCATCATAGCTGATGGCGCCTGGTAAAAAGTGATACTGGATATCAGGCCATTTCACGCCGGCTTTGGATCGGATGAACGCGCATGATTCAAAGTGATTAGTGCGGCCTAAACCTGTTTTAAATAACAACCATCTGGCGCCAATAAAGGCTTTTTTGAATAGATTTAATTCGCTATTAAGGGTAATAGGTTGTTTGCAGCGATATTGAAAATTGAATTCCAGGTGATCTTGTAGGTTTTCACCAACACCGGGTAAATGGTGTACTAGGTCGATGCCCGCCGCCGCTAACGTTTCTCTGGGGCCGACTCCAGATACCTGTAGTAACTGAGGCGAGCCAATTGAACCAGCGCAGAGTACAACTTCTTGCTGTGCCTTAAAGGTCTTAACTCGGCCGCCTATCTCGCACTGAATGCCC
>Ga0208770_1001370_pt1 | contig 12271 bp, 10 predicted proteins | sample AntAceMetag02UK9_FD_184771 | JGI IMG/M metagenome (GOLD analysis project Ga0208770, IMG submission 184771) | Saline lake microbial communities from Ace Lake, Antarctica - Antarctic Ace Lake Metagenome 02UK9 (SPAdes) (version 2) | ecosystem: Environmental > Aquatic > Non-marine Saline and...
CTCAACGATGATGGCGAAAAAGTGGGCGAAGAGGCCGATACCCCCGATGATTTTGGTCGTATCGCCGCACACGCCGCCAAACAGGTCATCAACCAGCGCCTGCGCGACATTGGTGACGATCGAATTTTGGGCGAATATCGGGGTAAAGAAGGCGATATTGTCTCCGGTATCATCCAACAGGGCCCCAACCCTCGCATGATTCACGTGAACCTGGGTGAGGTCGAAGCAATCCTCCCCCCGGAAGAGCAGGTCCCCACAGAGGTCTATGACCATGGCGCCAGGATTCGGGTGTACGTCACGAAGGTGGAAAAAGGCACCAAAGGGCCCTCGATCACGGTGAGTAGGACCCACCCGGGTCTGATCCGCAAACTTTTCACCCTGGAGGTACCAGAGCTGCAAAAGGGCCTCATCGACATTACGTCGATAGCTCGGGAAGCGGGCCACCGCACCAAAATTGCGGTCAAAGCCCTCGAGCCAGGAATTAATGCCAAAGGTGCCTGTATTGGTGAGCTGGGGCAAAGAGTTCGGGCTGTTCAGGCGGAACTGGGGGACGAAAAAATCGACATTGTGGATCATTCGGATGACTTGGCGCAGTTTGTCGCTAACGCGCTGAGTCCCTCCAAAGTCAGCAGTGCGTTCGTTTTGGACCAGGAAGCCCGCCAGGTGCGGGCGCTGGTCCCGGATTATCAACTGTCCTTAGCCATCGGTAAAGAAGGTCAGAACGCTCGACTGGCAGCCAAACTGACGGGCGCAAAGATCGATATTCAACCCGATTCGGTGATGGATTCCTGAATCAGCCAGCCCCGGTGTCCTTCCGGGGGACTAAGGGGCTACAATGGCAGTAATCAGGCGTTGCCTGGGGTGCCAATGCGCGGACTCAACAGAGAACCTTCTGCGGTGTGTTGCGGTGGTAAACCAGGTAGTTGTTGATGAGAACGAGAAGCAACCCGGTCGAGGGGCATACGTGCACCGAAACCAGGCGTGTGTTACTCAGTCTCTTCAGCGCAAAGCATGGGGTCGGGCTCTGAAAATGGGCACCGGTCTCGGGTGTGACGCCCTGGAAAACCTCAGTAGGTCGACCGACCTCGCTAAGACAAAAGGCTGAATGGCTTATGGCAACCTCATGAATGGCTCAGCATGAGCCTCGTATGTAGGTAGCGGCGCGCCCTGACTGGGTTCGCCCAGACAGGAGAATTGTGGCTGGAAAACCACGCGTACACGAGATTGCCGCAGAACTGGGCATCGATTCCAAGCGCACCCTCGAAAAGCTGAAAGAAATCGGCGAATTCGTTAAAGGCCCGTCTTCGACGGTGGAGCCCCCGGTCGCCAGGAAGCTGAAAGCAGCCTTCGCTGAAGAAGGCGTCGTTCCTGTTCCCGCAGAAGAAGTCACAGAAGCAAAGCCAGCTCCCAAACCAGCGCCACAACCCGCCTCTCCCGAGCTTGTTGTAGAAGAAACCCCCGCTGCCGCTGCGGTGGAAGACAAACCTGTAGACCCCAGTGCTGGCGAGGGAAAACCTGCCACCCCCGGTATTCCGCGTCCGGGAAACAATCCTTTTGCGTCGGCCCAGGGGATGGCGCGCCCCGGTATTCCCCGTCCGGGAAACAATCCTTTTGCGTCGGCCCAAGGCATGGGTCGGCCTACGGCTCCACGACCTGGTCTAGGAGCAACGCCACGTCGCCCTGCCCCCAGTGAGGGCGGCGCACGCGCACCCTTCCAGCAGCGCACGGGCGCACCCGGTCGCCCTGGTGGGGGCCCCGGCTTTAGCGGTGGACCCGGTGGTGCTCCCGGTGGCGCTCGACCCGGTGCCGGCGCTGGTGGTCGCCCAGGAGCTGGTGGCCGTGGCCGTGGACCCGGCGGAGGCACAGCTGGTGCGTTTGGTCGCGGGGGCGGAAAGAGCAAGTCTCGCAAGTCCAAGCGGACGAAGAGGCAAGAGTATGAAATGCGCGAAGCGCCAAGTTTAGGTGGCGTATCAATTCCGCGAGGTGATGGTTCGACGGTAATCCGTCTCCGTCAGGGTGCGTCGATGAACGACTTTGCCGACAAGATTGAAAACTTGACCGGTTTCCCTGTTCCCCCCGGAAACCTGGTCACCGTGTTGTTCCAACTCGGTGAGATGGCCACCGCGACCGAGTCGCTTGATCAGGCAACTTTTGAGGTGCTGGGTAGCGAACTGGGCTACAAAGTTCAAATTGTGTCCCCGGAGGACGAAGACAAAGAACTCCTGGAGAGCTTTGATATTGATCTCGACGAGGCGGAAGACGAAGCAGACTTGGTCATTCGCCCACCCGTGGTTACCGTGATGGGTCACGTCGACCACGGTAAGACGAAGCTTTTGGATGCCATCCGGAACGCGAATGTTGTCGCCGGCGAGGCCGGTGGAATCACCCAGCACATCGGTGCTTACCAGGTATGGACGGAGCACGAAGGAATCGAACGTGCGGTTACCTTCGTGGACACCCCAGGTCACGAGGCTTTCACGGCCATGCGAGCCAGAGGTGCGCAGGTTACCGACATCGCGGTTCTGGTGGTCGCTGCCGATGACGGCATCATGCCTCAGACCATCGAAGCACTGAACCACGCTCAAGCAGCAAATGTCCCCATCGTGGTGGCCATCAACAAGATGGATGCTCCGGGAGCAAAAGCTGACAAGGTGCTCCAGCAACTGACAGAGTTTGGGTTGGTTGCCGAGGAATATGGCGGAGACACCCAGATGGTGAGGGTTTCGGCACTCAAGGGAGAAGGTATTTCCGACCTTTTGGACGCCGTCCTTCTGACCGCCGATGCGGGTCTTGACCTGCGGGCCAACCCCAACCGAACTGCTCGTGGTGTGGCGATTGAAGCCAGGCTCGACAAGGGTCGAGGCGCCATTGCCACAGTTCTCATTGAGTCGGGAACGTTGCGAGTCGGCGAAGCCATCGTTGCGGGAACAGCCTACGGACGTGTGCGTGCGATGACGGATGAGAATGGTGACCCTGTGGAAGAGGCATACCCTTCCCGTCCCGTCGCTGTTCAAGGCCTATCCAGTGTTCCTCGGGCGGGCGATACTTTCATCGTCACCGACGATGACCGGACTGCACGACAGATCGCGGAAAAGCGCGAAGCTGCCGAGCGCAATGCGTTGCTGGCGAAAGCCCGGAAGCGCATCAACCTCGAAGACTTCACCAAAGCGCTGGAGGACGGCAAGATCGAGTCCCTCAACCTCATCATTAAGGGTGACGTTTCCGGTGCTGTTGAGGCACTGGAAGAGTCGTTGCTCAAAATCGAGGTTGGCGATTCCGTTCAGTTGCGTATTATCCACCGCGGAGTGGGTGCCATCACAGAAAGTGATGTCAACCTTGCCACCATCGACAATGCCATCATCGTGGGATTCAACGTGCGTCCCGACGCAAAAGCCCGCGAGCGTGCTCAGCGCGAAGGTGTGGATGTTCGCTTCTACTCCGTGATTTACAACGCACTGGATGAAATCGAAAGCTCTCTCAAGGGAATGCTGAAGCCAGAGTTTGAAGAGGTTCAATCCGGCTTTGCTGAAGTGCGGGAAGTCTTCAAATCCTCGAAAGCCGGAACTATTGCCGGATGTATCGTTCGATCTGGAACGATTACCCGGAATGCGAAAGCGCGCGTCATCCGTGATGGTGTGGTGATTGTGGATGGTTTGGCCATCGATTCGCTACGACGGTTCAAGGATGATGTCACGGAGGTCAAGACCGACTTCGAATGTGGAATTGGGCTAGGAAAACTCAAGGACATCCAGGTTGGCGACGAGATCGAAACCATCGAAATGAAAGAGAAGATCCGTGAGTAGCACTTCACCGAGGGCTCGGAAAATGGCGGACTTAATCCGTCAGATTCTTGCCGAGCGCCTGCAGCGAGGGTTGCGAGACCCTCGCCTCGGATTTGTCACGATTACCGATGTCCAAGTCACCGGGGATTTGCACCACGCCAGCGTTTTTTACACCGTGCTGGGTGACGATGAGGAGCGCAAAGACACGGAGAAAGCTTTGCGCGCGGCAACAGGGATGCTCCGCACAGAGGTGGGTAAAAACATCACGGCACGGCTCACCCCGAGCCTAGAGTTCATTCTGGATGGCATCCCGGAGAACGCTTTTGCGATTGCCGAGTTGCTGCGCGAAGCCAGCGAACGGGACGCAGAGACAGACCGTCAAGCAAAAAACGCTCAGTATGCTGGCGACCCGGACCCCTATAAAACCTCGGGGGAAGAAGAAGCATCACGGTAGGGACGCCAACGGTGCTCACACGAGCAACGGCTTGCTCGGTGCTGAGATGTCCTCTATCGTCCCAACAGCGGTAGTACGAGGGAAACAACCCCTGGTTGCGCACGAAAAAAGGGAGAACTCTATGTCCATGAAACGCGAAAATCCTCGCCAGTACCACATCGAGTTGGCTTCTGGTGATGTCGGGCGATATGTGTTCCTCCCGGGTGACCCCGGACGCTGCGAACTCATCGCGTCCTATTTTGATGAGCCCCAAAAAGTTGCGAGCCATCGCGAATATGAAACCTGGTCTGGATATTTAGACGGTGAGAAAGTTGCGGTGATGTCCACGGGTATCGGGGGGCCCTCGGCGGCCATTGGGCTAGAAGAGCTCGTCGCTATTGGTGCCGACACTTTTGTGCGGGTCGGAACTTCCGGGTCGATGCAAGAGCACATAAAGCCGGGGGACATTGCCATAGTTTCTGGGGCAATCCGTGACGAAGGAACCGGGTTGCATTACCTCCCCATTGAGTTCCCAGCGATTGCGGATCTCGATATTACGCAGGCACTAAAAGATGCCGCAACACGGATGAATAAAAAAGTTCATGTGGGAGTCTCTCAGTCCAAAGATTCTTTTTATGGCCAGCATTCCCCCGAGCGCATGCCCGTTGCCAGCGCCCTCAACGAGCGTTGGGCTGCCTGGATTGGCGGTGGCGCCATCTGCTCTGAAATGGAAGCTGCAGCGCTCTACATTGTGGCCTCAGTGTTGCGGGTTCGCGCCGGTGGTCTCATGATGGTGATGGGCCACCCTGACCAGTCGCCAATGTCACCGCAGGAGTGGGAAGCATCCCGCGTCGAACATCTTTTGCCGGTAGCCATTGAAGGCATGAAAGAAATTATTCGCCGGGATAAGGCCTAACTCCCCAATTCGTAGTGGCCGGGGTACTCAGGGCTTTCCGCAATCAAGCCATCGGTAGTCAATGAGGCGAGCGCACGCAGATACTGACTCTGATCGGTGCTGAGGCTCTGGAGGAAGCTTCCAGGGATGGGAGTGTCGCTGGAGCGTAGCTCCCGCAAAATTACCCCTCGGGCTTGCCGGTCACTCCCTTCGTATTGGGCCTGGGGGAGTGCCTTTTTTCCGGCATATTCGGGGTAGCCACGATTTTTCCACTCACAGGATGCGGCGACGGGACAGTGAGCGCATAGTGGCGCTCGTGCGGTGCACACCACCGCACCCAGCTCCATTAAGCCTTTGGCCAAGGTGACCTTGCCCCCCACCCCACTAACGCGCTCCAGTGCTTCCTCTGCGCTGCGGAGATCATGCGCAGTTCGCGGTGGCCCGGCATGCCCGTCGCCCGCGACAAGTCGGGCCAGCACCCGCCTCACATTGGTGTCCACAACGGGATCAGGGAAGCCGAAAGCGAAGCATCGAATGGCACGGGCCGTGTAATCACCAACACCGGGGAGTGCCAACAGTGCCTCAAGTTCCTGCGGAAGCTCACCGCCGTGCCGGTCAACAATGGCGCGGGCCGCTTCGTGAAGCCGTTTTGCCCGGCGCGGGTACCCCAGTCGACCCCACAAAGTAATGACTTCGGAGAGTGGCGCCTGCGCACACAGTTTGGGGGTCGGCCAACGCCGTAGCCACGCCTCCCACAAGGGGGTGACCCGAGGGACCGGCGTTTGTTGCAGCATTACCTCGGAAACCAGGATTCCCCAGGGTGTGGTGTCCGGTTCCCGCCACGGCAAAGCCCGATGGGACGCCTCGAACCAGTCGACGATGGCATCCATCTGCATCCCTTCACGTTAGCGAATGAAGATGCGATTCCCAGCCATCGCCCCTAGGGTTCAGTCATGAAGGTTCTTGTGACGGGCTCCACCGGATATGTTGGCGGGCGTTTGGTGCCCAAGCTCCTCGAAGCAGGGCATGACGTTCGAGTGATTGTGCGCGAACCACACCGCCTGGATAACGTCCCCTGGCGTGAAGACGTCGACATCGTCAAAGGTGACCTCCTGAATGCTGAAGAGGTGCGGAGGGCGGTGAAGGGTCAGGACGCTCTGTATTACCTCGTTCATTCAATGTCGTCAGCGGGGGATTTTGAACAATTAGAGCGCACGGTCGCCCAGACCATCGCAACCGAGGCCCACGCGGCCGGAGTCAAAAGAATTGTCTATCTTGGTGGGCTCCATCCTGAAGGCCCCCTCTCACGACACTTGGGTTCGAGAAAAGAGGTGGGCGAAATCCTGCTGAGTTCTGGTGTGCCCACGATGGCCTTGCAAGCGGGAGTCATCATCGGGTCTGGGTCGGCAAGCTTCGAAATGATTCGCCACCTGACCGAAGTGCTTCCCTACATGCCGGCACCAAAATGGGTGAGAAATTTCATTCAACCCATCGCCATTCGCGATGTCTTGCACTACCTCGTCGCTTCGGCAACACTCCCGGCTTCGGTGAACCGGGCTTACGATATTGGCGGCCCCGACGTGTTCCGCTATGGGCAACTGATGAACGGTTATGCCGTGGAAGCGGGACTCAAACAGCGTCCAATCGCCTCCTTGCCGGTTTTGACGCCGTGGCTTGCCTCCCAGTGGGTTAATCTCGTTACTCCTATTCCCCGCGCGCTCGCAGTGCCCATCATTGAATCTTTGTTGCACGATGCGGTCATGAAAAATCATGATATTGATGACGTCATTGCGCCCCCGCCAGAGGGACTCATCGGCTATCGCAGAGCAGTCCGGCTAGCTCTTGCCAGGATGCGCAGCGGAGAGATGGAAACCTCGTGGCGGAACATGCCTGTGATTGGGGCTCCAGCAGATCCTCTTCCCTCCGACCCGGAATGGACCGGTCACACCGTGTTTACCGACACACAGGAATACACCTCCAAAGCATCACCCGATGCGCTGTGGCGCATTGTCGAGGGCATTGGCGGCGATAACGGCTGGTATTCGCTGCCCGTCGCGTGGGCCGCACGAGGATGGTTGGACAAACTCGTGGGTGGCGTGGGGCTTCGCCGAGGCCGCCGAAACCCCAACACGCTCGTGACGGGAGACGCGCTGGATTTTTGGCGGGTTGAAGAGATTGATAAAGGACGCTTTCTTCGGTTGCGTGCTGAAATGAAACTGCCAGGGTTGGCTTGGCTTGAGTTCACGGTGACCCCGGGAGGGAACGGTGGAAGCGTCCTCCATCAGCGCGCCATCTTTTTCCCCCACGGTTTGGGGGGACGCCTGTACTGGCTGTCGGTAATGCCTTTCCATGGGATTGTTTTCAAAGGCATGGCCAGTGCGATGACGAAGGCTGCGGAGACGCTTTCGGACGCTGATGTGCCCACGAAGTCTGTTCACGCGGTACACTAGAAAAACATTCTGACCACTGTGGCGGTTCCCGCCCAGGTCTGGTTGAGAGTGTCAGCTTCACTGAGGGTGAAGCACCGCTGAATGTCATACGAGACGAGTGGCTCCCTCATCCTCACTCACACTTTCCTCAAGGAGAAGAATGGCCCCCCAAGGCCCGCAGAAGAACTCTTCGCGCACGGCACACGCGAAGCGCGGTCGTAAGAGACCGCTTGATGACGAAGGCATCATTCCGGTGCTCGCTCGCGCTGTTCGCGAGGTTGAATCTGCGGCGTCCCGGGGAAAAGTGGCGGGACACAACCGAATCAAATTCCAAGTAGCGGCTCTGTTGGTGCGGGAAGAGCGCCAACGAGCTAGAGAGGACACCGGGGCGTCCGCAGCCCATAAACAGGAAGCGTTGAAACGTCTCGATGGTCTCGCTGCGATCATGGCAAAAACAGCAGCACGAGACACCACTCTGATTTCGCTGTTGGCACCCGACGCAAAAATTTCGGACGCCGCAAAGAAGATGCGGCGCGACTTTTTGGTCCAATCTGGTGCCGTGTTAGCGCCGGAAGATTTGGTGATTGTGGACGATGTCCCGACCCCCACCCCTGATGTTGCCAAGCAGGTGGTGCCAGCCTCAGTCCGTCAAGCACAGCTTGCCAACCCATTTATGGCGCCCGATTTTGCGGCGTATCAAAAGCCCCAAAGTGCTGCCGAGGGTTTGCTCATGAATTGGGAACTTATCGAACCCCTCTTTCGAGCCTTCGAGCAGGGCGCCGGTGGCGGGGTCGCCAGTATGGCGTTGCCGGAACCTGGCGATCTTCACACTCCGGGTGGTCTCGATTTGATGGTTCACCAGTCAGAATTTGTGGAAAGTGCGAGGGAAGGCCACCGAGCATTCTTGCTCGCCGACGAGCCGGGGCTTGGCAAAACGGCCCAGGCGTTGATGGCGGCGGAAGCCGCGGGAGCTTTTCCTCTTCTTGTGGTGGTCCCCAATGTGGTGAAGACCAACTGGTGGAGAGAAGTCCACCAATGGTTGCCCGGCCGTCGACCGACGGTGGTTCATGGTGACGGCCTGGAACTTAACGCTTTCAGCGACGTTTTCATTGTGAACTACGACATTTTGGACCGCCACGTGGGGTGGCTGTCAAAGTTTGACTTCCGCGGCATGGTGGTAGATGAAGCCCACTTCATCAAGAACAAAGATTCGCAACGCTCCAAAGCTGTGCAGACGGTGGCAAAAACTATTCGCGCGCGTTTGCGACACCCCCTTCTGGTGGCGCTGACCGGAACACCGCTCATCAACCAGATCGAAGATTTCCGCATGATTTGGCAGTTCCTTGGCTGGATTGACGAGAAGAAACCGACGTCAGAACTGATGGCAAAGCTTGAGGCTACCGGGTTGACCCCCGCGGATCCAGGGTTTTTCTTTGAAGCGCGCAAAGTCGTGATCTCGATGGGAATTGTGAGGCGTCGCAAACAGGATGTGGCGAAAGACATTCCTGCTCGAAGGGTGGCAGATATCCCCGTGGAACTTGACGGTGATGTTGGCCGATCCATCGTGGATGCCGAACGCAAGCTGGTGTCCAGGCTTCTTGAGCGCTATGACAGGGTCATTGCAGCCCGCGGTGTGCCCCGCGAGAGCATTGACGATGACCTCGTCCGCCTGGTTGCCTTGTCCGAGATTGAAGAAACCAAGCAGGATGATTCAGGGGACAATGTCTTCACTCTGGTGAGGAAAATTGGAAGCGCAAAAGCAGTGATGGCAGCGGATTACACCGCGCAACTCGCGCGCAACGTGGGCAAAGTGGTCTTCTTTGCCAAACACATTGACGTCTTAGATGCCGCGGAGGCGCATTTCGCCCAGGTGGGAATTAAGACCACTTCACTGCGCGGTGACCAGAGCACGACGCAACGTCAAAACGCGATTGATGCTTTCATGAATGACGTCGACGTCCACGTCATCGTCTGTTCTCTCCTTGCCGCTGGCGTGGGGGTAAACCTGCAGGCAGCATCCAACGTTGTTCTTGCGGAGCTCTCCTGGACCAGCGCGGAGCAAACCCAGGCGATTGACCGGGTACACCGTATCGGTCAAGAGCTACCCGTCACTGCCTGGCGAATCGTGGCTGCGCAGACCATTGACGCTCGCATCGCAGAACTCATTGACGAAAAGTCTGGCCTTGCCGCTCGCGCCCTCGACGGTGAAGAAGCAGAGATTGGTGTGGAAACCTCGATGCAGGCTGGGGCGCTGATAGCGCTGCTGACCAACGCTTTGGATGGCCGTTTCGCCGGCTAAAACCTTCGGGAACAGTCGGGGTCGCTGCACGCCCACTGTTCCTGTGTGGCGTCTCCGGGAACACCGCCGAGTGAAAGATGGCCCAGCTGTTGCGCGACCAACATTTCTGCTGACGGCGTTCCAAACACCAGCGGTACCGCAGCGTTCTGTGCGCACTGTGGGCAGGGCGGTGGGGTGTCGTCAAAGAAGTGGTTCATAGGTCCTCCGGCCGGGATCTGGGATAACCTCACCATCCCAGAGACCACTGACACTATGACTCGAAGAGGTTACTTGGAACCAGTCGGTAATGCACACGATTAATCATCAAAATGACGAGCGCCATCAGGGTCAGTGTCACGGTGAGAACCCCCAGATAGAGAAGTGTCAAGTTCAGAGAAATATCCCCGGACGGGTCCATCAGCGGGTTGACATACCAACCTGTGAGCTCGGCAATGACATACATCGTGATTATCCATGACGTTGGATAAAGGAGGCCAACGAAAGGAACCCATCGCGGGATTCTGGCCCGGAGGGGGTTGAAAATCCATTCCGCAATAACGTAACTAGGTATGGCACCGTAAAGGATGATGTCTGGCCACGCCTGCACTGAAAGCGAGGCGGTCGTCGCAATAGGCGTGGCGGAAAACAGGGTGGAATTTGTGACGAACACGAGGAGACTATTCAGAACGAGAAAGCTTCGAAAAGATGCAGCGCGCGGACTATCAATAGGACCACGCAGGCCAGTAACACCCATGATCAGTAAACCAATAAAACCGATAACGGAGGCCTGTATCGAAAAGTAAGAAAAATACTGAAGAGCGAAAAATTCTTCGCGAATAATGAGGCCGAATATTTGTGCCCCCAGAGCAACCGCGATTGCGGTGGCCGCTACTACCGATAACAACGAGGTGATTATCCGAAATACGGGAGCGCGATTCCCACCGGGAAGCTCTTCGAAGGTCGTTCTCACCCTCTGAGGCTAACAAGTAATGAGGAGTAATCTAAACTCCCTTACCCTGGAGGCATGTTTGACGTGTCAGTGGTTTATCTTCTCCGTGGTGAAGATAGCGCGCAGCAGGTCCTCCTGGGGGAGAAACTCACCGGGCTAGGGCGAGGAAAAATTGTGGGCCCCGGCGGCAAGAAAGAGGGTCAAGAAACCCCCGAACAGACTGCGGTGAGAGAAGTGTGGGAAGAGGTGGGCATCAGAATCGCCCCCGAAGCGTTGAGACCGATGGCGAGGATTCAGTACCCCTTCCTGGGTCGAGAACAGCTTTCCCAAAAATCCCACGCCTTCGTGGCGAGAGATTTTCAGGGTGACCCACGGAGCTCTGAGGAACTGAACCCCGCCTGGTGGGAGTTGTCGCGCATGCCACTGGATCGGATGTGGGCAGATGCCAGGCTGTGGCTACCAAGGGCGTTAGCCGGCGAATTTCTTGAGGCAACGTTTGAAATCACCGCAGCAAACTTGGTGCACTCCTCCCAGATGACATGGAGACATTCAGCCGAGGCTAATCCGGAGTTTCTAAGCTAGAGGAAAGACGGGGGAGGGTTACGGGTGGTGTCACCAAGCGATGCGTACGCCCTGTTTGGTGTGGGCCCCAACGCTAGTTCCGGTGAGCTCAAGCGGGCCTATCGCAGAGCGCTGCGCCGTGCTCACCCCGACCAGGGCGGAACTACCGAGAAGTTTGCCGCCGTCCAAGCGGCGTGGGAAGCTCTTGATTCAGCGGATCCAAGCCCTTCGGGTTCCTCCCGCGTTCCGCGTCCCGAAAGACGATCGGCTACTGCGCCACCCGAGCGTGTCGTCGCCAAATCGCATGGGCATCCGGGCGGGTGGTTTCGCGAGCGCTACGGCATCCAGGTCCGGGAGTGGCTTGGTCGCGGAGTGGAAGTGGACAACGTTTTTGATCCTGCCATCGTGAAGCGGGCGCCCGCTGAGGTTGCACATATTTTGCAGGCGGCCATTGCGGAAGAGGAGACCGCTGCCATTCTTAAAGAGTTGGGGCCAGCGTATGAGGTGTGGCACGACGTCCTCGTGGAGGGCTCCCGTGACCACGGCGCTCAAAAGATTGACCATGTTGTGTTGGGCCCGACCAGACTCTGGGCACTGCAGAGTGAGGATTGGGGTTCCTCGCTTGAAGTTTCTCGGGGGGAGATCAGTGGTGAGGGGCTCGCGTCTCAGGAACGCCCCGTCAAAGAGCTGATGCAGATGGTCAAAAAACTGCAGCGAAGCACCGGTGTGAAGTTCAGCGGTATGGCGTATGTTGCTGCCCGGGACCAGGTGCCACATCCCGTCACCGTGGTCATAACAAAAGGGCGGCTTCCGTGTTTCTTGGTCGCACGGAGTGCCATCGTCGATTTTTTGCAGGAGGATGCTCCCGTTGGGGCCCGATCTCTGGTCGGCGATGATCTTTTCCCCCTGCGCGAGCGGCTCCGGGCAACACTGCGATTTGTTTA
>Ga0208770_1001388_pt1 | contig 12183 bp, 10 predicted proteins | sample AntAceMetag02UK9_FD_184771 | JGI IMG/M metagenome (GOLD analysis project Ga0208770, IMG submission 184771) | Saline lake microbial communities from Ace Lake, Antarctica - Antarctic Ace Lake Metagenome 02UK9 (SPAdes) (version 2) | ecosystem: Environmental > Aquatic > Non-marine Saline and...
GAAGAGTGCACAAACAGCACCCCACGGGTTGTGGCAACAGCCATAGTTTTCTCCGATTCCTGTGGTTCGACTTCCCCATCGACCATGGAATCGGGGTATTACTTGCCTCTCGAAAGCGCAATGACATAAGTATGCGACAGGTTGGCTATGAAAACAAGCAAAGATTAGCCGTGCAGGAGGGAGCCGTCCGTCTTCAGAACATTTTTTTCCCCAGCCTCGATAGCGAAGGGGAATCGGTTTTGCACCGGCGGTAGGGGGCAGTTGAAGGCGTAAGAAAAAGCGCACGGTGGCAAGACGGCGTAGTTGAAGTCGAGGGTGATCGTGCCATCGGGGTTGGGGGCGAGGAAGAGAAAGCGGCCCACGCTATACGTGCTCACATCGTTGGTCGCATCGGCGAAGACCAATTGCAGGGCCGTTCCTGCTTTGAAGGCTGCCAGAGAATAGTTGACCCCTTCGTGGCTGAAGGTGATTTCTCCAGGAATCACTTCATCCCGGGAGACGCCCTCTTCCTTAAGGTGCTCAAACCCGACACTTTTCCCTCCGGGGATTTCTTTCCACTCTCCGGTAATCACCCATTCGGGTGCATAGTCGAAGGCGTCAATGCACCCGAAAGCCTGGATACCCTCGGAGTCGCTGTCCCAGACCCGCAACGCGTAGGAATCGCCCTGCACGATGACGTGACCTTTCTGGGTTTCGCTAAAGATGACCTCTGAAGGCTGGTCTGAGCCCTTTGCCCACACCGTGACGGTGCCCTCGACAGCAACACCGTCGAGTGTGATTCCATCACCAGCCTCCGCGGTGACCGTCAGGCCCTGCACCCCGGGTGGGGCTGGCGCCCAGGTCCCAGGAACACCCCAAATGGTTTGTTCCATATCCACCCACTGAGTGTTGACCAAAGCGAGCGGACCTTGGGGCTGAATGGCCCCAAGGTCTCTGCGACCGCGAAATACCGCGAGACGCTCGCTGGCTTCACTCATGAGGAGCTAGTCGGTGAGGGCAGGAATAATCGAACCCGAGAACACCTGGTAGGCCAAGGCAGTCTTGGCGATCAGGCTCAGTGTGATGTACATCCGCTCGCCCCTGATGTAATCAACCCAGCTACCCACCTGGTGATACTGCAGGGCCTGGTTGACAGCAAAGGTGTTGAAGAAGAAGAACAGGGACACGATGATGACCACCACAAAGCCTGGCGCTTCGACGGTTGATTCTGAGCCGGGTGCGAAGAAGTAAATCAGGATCACAATCCACGGCACAACCCCAGTCATAGATCCGAAGATAAAGGGCAAGAACCCTCCGCTTCCGGGGCGCTCATACTTCTCTTGCAACGCACCAAACATGATCATCGACGCGTTCACCGCGAAGATCGAGAAGAGTGCGGCAACATCGGTAATTCCCGTGATCTGGGCAACAAGCCAAATCATCACAGAGGAGCTCAGGGAGTATTCCGTCCAACGGAAGTAGTTCCGGTTTTGCTTCAAACCGTTTCCATAGCGGGTAAAGAACATGGGTGAGGAAATCAGGAAGTGGAAGAAAGCGGACATCGCGAGGAACGCTGCAACACCAATTCCCACGTTGATATCAAAAAGGATGACCCGCTCGGCGGGAAGGGCAACGCCTGGAGGCCCACCAAGGTAATCCGCGGTGACCGGGAACGTGACCTGGTTGTCCAAAAGTGTGAGCACATAACCCAGGCCCACGGCTTGGATGAGGTGGAGGGAGCCAGCAACAATATTGAACGTCCGCAGTCGAGTGATTTTCTCGTCTATGGTCCTTTGCTTCTTTGCCATGGAATGTCCTTTAATGAATCTCGTTGGATGAAGAGGATGTGCTTCAGCCTAGCAATGGCGCTGAAGCTGACCACTACGGTCCCGTTATTAAGCTATGCGTTTGCTGAGAATCTGTGAATTCCTGACCATTTGGTCAGTAATTCACAGATTGTGCCCCTACGGTTTCCCACGTGTCTCAACGCGAAGAAATCCTTGCCAGCGCGCTCGAGCGCTTCTCGCTACAAGGAATCGCGGCCACAAGCCTCCAAGACATCGCTGATCACGCTTCCTCCTCAAAGGGAAATGTGCTCTACCACTTCACCAGCAAAGAGCACCTCGTCGATGTCGTCCTCCTCGATGCCCTTCAGGCAATCGAGGCCATCGTCCTCGAGGCCGAGGTGACCGGTTTAGTAGACGCAGACTCTCGTGAAGGATTCGTCGCCCGGTTCATTGACTTTCTTCTTGAACACCGCCAGGGGGTTCAAATCATCGTGTCCCACCCTTATCTCGCTGATTCCATTCCCGCCCTGCGCCAAGCCCAAGAGCTCATGGGGCGTCTCGCTCGGCTGTTCGCAGCGGATGCGACCGAGCAATCAGAATCACTCCGTTTCGGAATCGCCGTCTCTGGAGCGACCTACGCGCTTGTTGCGGGAAACGCGGTCGGAATCGAGGAGCTCCCTGATGCACAGCTTCGACCACTCTTGACTGATTTCTTGCTCAACACTCTGCATCTTGGAGCCCTAGCTCCCAGGGTTCGGTAATGGCGACGCTTCTGTATCGCCTGGGAAAGGCGAGTTTCGATAACGCATGGCGCGTCCTGATTATCTGGCTGGTTGCCTTTGTTGCGATTGGCGGGGGCGGTATCGCTCTCGGTGGTGCGACAGATGAACAATTCGATATTCCTGGCAGCCCGTCCCAGGCAGCCTTCGACCGCCTCGCGTCGGTGTTCCCCGGTTTCGGCACCGCCAGCGCCCAAGCGGTCATCGTCGCCCCCGAGGGCCAAAGACTGGACTCCCCCGACAACACAGCGGCAATCGAAGAGCTCGCAGCCGCCATAGCGGCTGATGAGATCATTGACGACACCATCAGCCCCTTCGATGAGTTTGCCGGGCGCGCGCTCAGTGATGATGGGCGTTACGCCCTCCTGCAGGTGCAATTTGCCGTGTCTGACGATGACATCACCGACGAGATGCTCGACACTCTGGTCTCTTACCGCAGTGTTTTTTCTGACTCGGATCTCATTGTCGAGTTTGGCGGAAACCTCTTTCAGGACCAAGGGGTCCATCTGACCATTGCAGAAGTATTTGGCGTGGCCTTTGCAGGATTGGTGCTCATCGTGACCTTCCGCTCGTTCAGACCGGCCTGGGCGCCCCTGGCGAGCGCAGTTGTGGGAGTGGGAATCTCGATCGGGCTTATTCTCATGGCTGCCGGAGCAACCGTGGTGTCCAGTTCGGCGCCCCTCTTGGCAGTAATGCTGGGGCTTGCGGTAGGGATTGACTACTCCCTCTTCATCCTGCAACGTCATCGAACCCAACTTGCCACTGGCCTAGGAGCCCGCGCCTCCGCTGCCATTGCGGTCGGGACCGCAGGCAACGCGGTGGTCTTCGCCGGTGTCACCGTGGTGATTGCCCTGCTCGGACTTTTTGTCGTCGGCATCCCCTTCCTCAGCGTTATGGGCGCCTCCGCTGCCGCCGCTGTGGTGGTCGCAATCGCTGCTGCCATCACGTTGCTTCCGGCACTCATGGGGTTGATGGGCGAGAAACTCCGACCTTTACCAGGCTCTAAAGCCCACCAACTGGCCAGCATGTCCGCTGCAACCCCCAGCATGGGCCGCCGGTGGGTTCGCTTTGTCATGAAAAAGCCTTTGATCGTCACCCTTGTCTCCATCGCAGGGTTAGCAACTCTTGCTATCCCCGCGCTGGAGCTGGATTTGAATTTGCCCAGCGGCGCAAGCGAGCCGCGCGATTCCACCCAGCGCAAAGCCTTCGACTACGTGAGTGAGGGTTTTGGCCCCGGCTACAACGGCCCCTTGGTTATTGCCGTGGACATCACCCGAACCGATGAGATTATCGAAACCCTGGAAGGTTTGCGAGTGGACCTCGCCGCCGTTCCCGGGGTCGACTATGTCAGCGAAGGTTTCCCCTCCCCCACCATCGATACCGGGCTCTTTCAAGCAATCCCCACGTCGGGCCCTGATTCACGCGAAACCAAGGAACTTGTCACCCTGATGCGGGAGAGCTTCCCCGAGATGGAAGCGAAGTGGAATGTCGACTTGGCTGTCACCGGAGTCACGGCCATTGGTGTTGATGTCTCTCAGCGCATTCAATCTGCCTTGATTCCTTTTGGATTGGTCGTGGTGGGGCTGTCCTTCCTGCTTCTGCTGGTCGTGTTCCGGTCCCTCCTTGTTCCGCTGAAAGCAGCGCTGGGCTTCATCTTGTCGGTGACCGCTGCCTTTGGCGTGGTGGTCGCCGTCTTCCAATGGGGTTGGGGGTCAAGCCTCGTGGGAGTTGATACCCCCGGGCCCATTTTGAGCTTTATGCCCATCATTTTGATGGCCGTCTTGTTTGGGTTGGCCATGGACTATCAGGTGTTCCTCGTCTCGGGGATGAGAGAGAGCTTTGTGCACTCTGGCCAGTGGCGAACCTCCATCGAAGAGGGATACACCCAGGGTGCTCGCGTCGTGGTCGCTGCCGCACTCATTATGTTCTTTGTGTTTTTTGCTTTTGTTCCCGAAGGAATTGCGCTTATCAAGCCCATCGCCCTCGGCCTCGCCATCGGCATTGCCCTGGACGCCTTTGTCGTTCGCATGACTCTTGTCCCCGCCATCATGACGCTGTTTGGCAAAGCTGCCTGGTATCTGCCCGCTTGGGTGGACAGGATTCTTCCCCAGGCCGATGTGGAAGGGGAAAAGCTGCGTGAACACCTCGCTGAAGTGGAGTGGGCTTCCGCGCACTCAGGTGACGCACTCACCGCCGAAGGCCTGGTTTTTGCTGATACCCCCGCTGACCAACAGGAAGCCCACTGGAGCATCGAGAGGGGTGCGCGCAGCGAACTTCACGGGTCTGCCTCCTCCAGCGCTGTCGTTACAGGCACCCTGTCCGGGCTTCTTCCACAAGCCTCTGGTTCCCTTCAGGTGCTCGGTCACGCACTCCCCAGCGAAGCCTCCGCAGTTGCTCGAAAGGTCCTGTTGGTCGATTCTCGGCCCGAATCTGGCCTGGTCACCGTGGTTGAGGCAGTTTCCCAAGCATTGCCCGCAGCCACGAAAGCAGAGCGAGCAGCCCAGGTTTCGCGGATTATTTCTGGGGTGAAGAGCCTTTCTGCCCCATCCGCTCCACGTGGAGGAATGGCACCCCTGACCCCCCACACCCTTCCCGCCCTCCTGGACGCCGAGCAGCGCATACTTTTGCAGGCAGCATTCGCTGTCCTCAGTGGAGCACCGGTGTGCATTATTGGTGGTGGGTCCCCTATTGCTTACGACCACGACGCTGCCCTGTGGTGGCGAGGACTGAACTTTTTTGCCTCTTCCTCGCAGACGATCCTGCTCTGGCGAGAGGGAACTCCCTCCTCGACGCCAGCACCTCCCGCATCGACCTCCTTCGCCGACTCGAGAGCCGGTGGTGGCGCATGAGAAATAGCAGAAACCAAAGCGGAAGAGGGCTCTGGATAGGAGCGGCACTGATTATGCCGCTCCTCATCATCGGCAGCCTTCTCGGCCTCACCGCCAGCGCAGACACCGCTCTTGAGCGGATACCCGTCGCGCTCGTGAATAACGATGAACTCGTCACCATCCTCAACGACGATGGTGACGAGGAAATTATTCTTGCTTCCAGGCCCCTGATTACCGAGCTCATCACGGGTGAGGCCACCAACGTGGACTGGGTTATCACCAGTTCCGAATCAGCCGCAACTCTGTTGGCCGCGGGCGATGTCTATGCGATTTTTGAAATCCCCAAGAACTTTTCCGAAACGGTGTCCAACCTCGGGGACGAAGACGCGAGCCAGGCTACTTTTTCTATCCGGACCGACCCGACCAGGAGCTACCTGGCAGGAATTATCGGTGACCAAATTGGCGACACACTTGCCAAATCACTCAGTGTTGAGTTCTCGCAGCAGACCACCAAAGGGCTTTTCACCGTCATCATCGAACTCGGTGATGCTTTTGGCGAGGCAGCAGATGCCGCAACCGAGGTGTCTGATGCAACGACGACGCTCTCCGAGGGCATCACCACCCTTTCTGGAGAGATGCCCACCCTCACGAAGGGTGCGAACGATTTAGCTTCGGGGTATACGACCTTTGATGAAGGTGTACAGGAATACACCGACGGAATCACGGCTCTCTCTGATGGGCTCGATGCTCTGAGTGCAGGAACAAGCGGATTGGCGGACTTGAACAGTGGGATCAGCACCTTCACCAACACGACCACCACGCTGTCTAATGGACTCAGTGCCGTGTTGCCTAATGTTGCCGCTGGCGATGTCAAAAACCAACTCACCGCCCTGATTTCGGGTCTTGCCAGCCTGGCTGGCAGCGGGCCAACTTTGGCTGCTGGCGCGAATACCGCTCTTACCGGCATCACTTCGGGGGTCACCAGTCTCGATAAGGGTGCTGACGCACTGGATGAAGCAGGGGTGGAACTGGCAGAAGGCTCCGCCGAGATCGCAACCGCCACGAAAGACTTTGCCGCCGGAATCGACGAGCTGGCTGAGGGAATTGGTGAACTTGATTCGGGTGCAGGAGAACTCGCCGAAGGAGTCCTGGAGTTCGCCGAAGGCCTGAGCGATGGCGCCCAAGAGATCCAAGACTCTGGGACACGTGTTCCCAGCGATGAACGACTGGATGTGTTGAGCTCGCCCGTTGTTTTTGATGCAGAAGATCGGACCGGATCGGTCAGTGTTCCGGCCACTCTGGGCAGCATTATCGTTCCCCTGGGGCTCTGGCTCGTGGTTCTCGCCACCTTGTTGCTCAGCCCTCACCTGTCCTCCAGAAGCCTGAGTGCGACAACCCCCGTCTCCGCGCTGATGCGCCACAGCTTGAGCCCCCTGCTAGCGCTCGGCGGAATCCAGGTGCTCATCGCCCTGGCCCTCCTCCACACCCTGGGCGGAGCCAGCTGGTCCACGGTGGGAGTCAGTGCGCTGGTGATTGCCTCTGGGCTCTTTGCCTACCTCGCCCTTCACTACCTCGTCTGGGTGTGGAAAGCGTCGTGGCTTCCCGCTCTCTCCCTCGCGCTAGCTGCGCTGCAGATAGCCAGCGTGGAAACTCTGGTCCCCACCGAGATTTTCCCCGCTCCCTACCGCCTACTCGAGGGCCTCACCCCACTGTCATGGTTTAGTGACGCCCTTCTCGCTGCCGTCTCAGGCGGCGAGGGCTCCAGAATCCTCGCTGGCGTTCTCTCGCTTCTCGCGGTGGGAGCGCTGGCAACGCTCGTGAGCGTGCCCGTGCTGAAGAGCCGTCAACGCTCCGCCCAGATGCTCGCACTGGGCCTCACCAGCGCTACCCGCTAGGGCACAGCCTTAGGCGGGGAGGCTCTAGCTCAAAATGTCCTTGGAGGCGAAGCGGCCATAGGCCAGAGCACCAAACACGGCGACATAGCCCAGTTGTAACAGGGCATTGGAGCCGAAGCTGGAAAGCTCGATCGGCTGACGCAGGATGTCTGCAAAATCGAGCCAGTAGTGGGTAAAAAGCCATTCGTGAAGCCAGGCAAACTGGGGCAGGTTATCCAAAATCTGGCTTACGCCACTGGTCACCAACACACCGGTCATCGCGCCGACCGGGATAGTGGTGAGGGTGGAGATGAAGAGCCCGATGGCCAGCATCCCCGTCATCGAGACCGTGGTGTACAGGGCAACCAATGCCATCCGGCCCATGGCCTCAGACACGTTAATAACATCACCGCTCAGCAGGGTCACCGGCCCCACCGGGAAAAGAATGGCACCGATAAGCGCTCCCGCAATCATCAGCGTGAACGTGCCCGCAAGCGTAAAAGCGAGGGTACCCAGATATTTGACGACCAACAGGCGGAGCCTGCTCACCGGGGCGATCAGAAGATATCGAAGGGTTCCCTGGCCTGCCTCACCGGCAATCGTGTCACCCGACACCACAGAAATGGTCAAGGGCAGAAACAGCGGCATGGCCAACAGCATCGCCGTGAAGCCCGTGAAAAGCCCGTTTTGCGTAACCCGATCGAGAAAGGGCGGACCTTCTCCCGGGGCAAGTCGCTCGGAGCTCAGAGCCACGGCGAGAGCCAAAACAATGGGGATCAGCGCGATGGCCGCAAGCATGGCCCAGGTTCGTCGCCTGGTGAACATCACCTGAAGCTCAGAGAGCATCAAGGACAAACCCACGGATCTAGCGAACAACATCAAACCCTTCGCCGGTGAGCTCCACAAAGTACTCCTCCAGTGTCGGGCGCTCCAGTCTAATTTCGCTCACACCGACCCCAGCATTCACCAAAGCCGCGGTCAGCGCGGCAACGTCACAGGTGGGTGGGACTACCGAGGTGAGGGTCAGTCCCCGCACGCTGGGGTCATCGATGCCGTGGGTGGCCAGGACACTCGTCGCTGTATCGAGTAGGTCCACGCACACCACTAATCGGGTATTTCCTTGGTCCCGCAGGTCATTGAGCGACCCCTGGGCCACGAGAAGACCCGCGTTCATCACGGCCAGGTGGCTGCAGAGCTGCTCAATCTCGACCAGCAGGTGGCTGGAGACAAAAATAGTGATTCCTTCTTCCGCGAGGCTGCGAATAAGGTTTCGAACCTCCCTGGTTCCCTGCGGATCCAGTCCGTTGGTGGGTTCATCCAACATCAACAGGTCCCGGGGTTTAAGCAGGGCGTTCGCTATCCCCAAACGTTGCTTCATTCCCAAGGAGTATTGCCCAGCCTTTTTCTCCGCAGCATTAGACAACCCCACCCGATCGAGTGCTTCTGCTACCCGTTGCGCTCTGGTCGAAGAATCGGAAAACCGATCTGCTGAATCCAGCCGTTTGAGGTTGTCCGTGCCGGAAAGGTAAGGATAAAAGGCTGGTCCCTCGACCAGCGCCCCCACGCGGGGAAGTGCCTTCTCAGCCTCCCTGGGGATGGAGTAACCCAAGACAGAAATTGTTCCCGAAGTGGGTCCCGCCAACCCCAACAGCATGCGAATCGTGGTGGTCTTGCCCGAACCATTAGGCCCTAAAAACCCGAAGACGGACCCCGTGGGAACTTCCAGCGCCACATCGTGCACAGCGTCATGAGCGCCAAAAGTTTTCGTCAGTCCCGCGGTTTCGATGGCCAGTGGGCCAGCGTGTGACACTTAGCGTGCCGCGAGGCTCTGCAAGTGCGCGATCGTCACCGAACCGGCAAATATTTCACCCGAATCCGTCACCAACACATTGAGAATCGGCGTGCTGAAGACGACTCCGCCCGCAACTTCGGTCACCAGGTCGGCAAAAAGTTCGGTCTCGAGCATCTCCAGCGGGATGTCAGAGGGAACCTGCGCCAGATACATGACGCTTTCCCACTCATCCCCGAGAAGCTCGGGAGAAGGCATGCCCTCCGCCTCGGCCGCAGCGCGGAGATCCGCTCTCAGCTGCTCACGGTCTGCTTCGGTCAGTGTTCGACCGGCATACTCCGCCTGCAAGGCCCTGAGTGCCTCGGGAACTTCTTCCACAATCACCGTCGTGCCCGGTGGCGGGGTGAAGCTAAAGATATCCGCGTCGGGTGTGGCAAACCGGATGGATTCGAATCCCACTTCAAACGCTGCTTCACTGTCCTCCCGGGAAAAGACCTTGACATCTAAGGCCATCCCGGTTTCTGAATCCACCGACACCACCACCTGGTCGATCAGAGACACGGAGGAGTTGGGGGAAACAATCAATTGGTAAGCACTCCGACCAGCTACCTCGTGGTCTTGACCAACCGAGACGGTGCTGGAGAGCCTGGCTTCATCAAGAAGGGCGTTCACGAGCTCTTCCGGGCTCGCCAACTCTTGCTGCCACTGTCGCTTCGCGTCCTCGAGTGAAGACTGAGTCACATCATCGGCGGAGCCACTCCATGCGGTCGCTGCAGCCGCGTCGTACGCCCAGAAACCATCCTCGGTCACCAGCAGGTCGCGTTGACCCATCTGGTCCATCACCTGAACACGCATCCCCAGGTCGGAGGCATACACCCTCATCGTGTGGGTTCCCGCAGCAAGCTCCACCAGCTGGGTGAGGGCGTTTTGTTCAATAAGTTGAGGGACAAAGTCTTCGAAACCTTCTGGCATACGTTCAGCCATGTCGTCCACCGCATCCTGAGACATCATCGACGACATCTCGAGTGCCGGCAACCCCAGGTTGGAGGTCTTCACCACGGTGCCAGAGAAGTCCACGGTTTCACCGTCCATGATCAGCAAGAGCTCTTCTGCGGTGACATCAGGCAAATCAATGGCACTTGCGGGAGCGGCGGCAAAAATTGCACCTGCTGCGATTACGGAGGGGGCGACAAATGCGGCGGTCCACTTGGCGGAAATTTTCACAAAGCTTCTTTCGTTGGCGTTGCCTCAGTGTACGAAGCGGAGCTTAGAGGTGACTGAGTTATCTGTCTGAGTTTCCTGGCAACCCCGGCCAACCTGCCAGCGCCAGTAATTCCGTCAATCGGGGGGTGGTCTGCAGCAGGCCATACTCCGCAAAACTGACGTATCGAGCCTCTTCGGCGTCATCTCCCGCGCAGAGTGTTCCCCCGAGCACCCTCACCCGGAAACAGTGGATGTCATAGTCGGCATCCTCGCTCAGCGCCACCGACACATTCCACACCTGCTCCAACACCTCAACATCGAGAGCCACCTCTTCGACCATCTCTCGAACCAGCGCTTGGACGAGGGTCTCCCCCGGCTCAACGCTGCCCCCGGGAACAGACCACAACCCTTTGGCTGGTTCGTGTCCCCGCTTAATGAGCAACACCTTGTCGCGGGAATCCACCGCGAGTGCACTCACGGCGAGCACCCGTCTCATCCTCATGTGCTCGTTCTTCCACTCAGGGGTGGCCGAGCGAGGGCGACTCGGGTGCGCACAGGCTAATCCCGCTGGGAAAGCTGGAGGGAGAGGGAGTACACCCTCAGTGCGGTGTCTCGCGCCGCAGCGAAATCACCACGATCAAAGTGCTCCTGAAGAAACTGAGCCTGGGTGCTCATCTGCATCACCAACTCGTTTTCTGTCATTTCTCCGACTCCCGAGGGCTCGGAGGGCACCGTAAGCTCGCTGACTAAACCAGACAGGGGGCTCGCCTTGCCCACCTCCAGGCGTTCCATGCGCGAAAGAATGACCATTGCTTCCCGACTGAGGTGTCGAGTGTCCCCTCGCTCCAGCGAACCCTTGAGAGCGCGAATTTCCTGCCAGGCCAGGTCGTAGTTTCGCTCCCTGGTGTTTTCATTGACAAGATCGTAGACCTCCTTTGACACCACGCCCGGTGGAGAAGAGCATCCCATAAGCCCGCCCAACACTGCGAACCCAAGAACCACCTCAGCTCCCCGGATACGCATCTTGGCCCTCATACGGAAAGGGTATCGAGACCGGCTGAAAGAGCGCGCTACGGATTAGAGCCGAGGCACCCGCCACACGACAAACCAGACCAGCCTGCGCGTTCCCGGGAGATTTTTTCGCCCGGCTTTACACTGGGGGTGTGAATCCCCTCGATATCGCTTTGGTCGTTGCCGGACTCGTGTTGTTAGTCCTCGGCGGCGAATCGCTTGTCCGAGGCGCTTCCTCATTTGCTACCCGACTGCGAATTTCCCCTTTAGTCATAGGGCTCGTGGTGGTATCTGGTGCCACCTCAGCCCCTGAGCTGGCCGTGACCATCGGGTCTGTGCTGCAGGGCGAGCCAGGCCTGGCAGTGGGAAACGCGGTGGGAACAAACATTGCCAACATTCTCCTGATTTTGGGTATCTCTGCGATCATCAGCCCGTTACTGATAAAGCGGCAAATTGTTCGATTTGATCTTCCCGTCATGCTGGGCCTGACGATCATTTTTGTGATTGTCAGCCTGGACGGACGACTCAGCGCACTCGATGGGGGTGTGCTCCTGACAGGCCTCCTCGCGCATGCGGCCATCAGCCTTGTGCTGGGGCGTCGGGAGGCAAATCTCCAGAACTCCACCCCTGTCTCGCTTCCTTTTGGAGCGAAACCCGTGCCGCTGTGGCTTGCGGGGGTCGCCCTGCTGACGGGAATTGGGCTGCTGGTGCTTGGTTCACAGTTCTTGGTGAACGGAGCAGTGGGCATCGCTTCCTCGTTGGGGGTCAGCGGGCTGGTCTTGGGGCTCACCGTTGTGGCTCTCGGGACCTCACTGCCCGAACTCGCTACCGCGATCGTCGCACTGCGTCGGGGCGAGCGCGACATGGCGGTAGGAAATATCGTGGGCAGCAACATCTTCAACATTGGGATGGTGCTCGGTGTTCCCGCCATGT
>Ga0208770_1001391_pt1 | contig 12162 bp, 12 predicted proteins | sample AntAceMetag02UK9_FD_184771 | JGI IMG/M metagenome (GOLD analysis project Ga0208770, IMG submission 184771) | Saline lake microbial communities from Ace Lake, Antarctica - Antarctic Ace Lake Metagenome 02UK9 (SPAdes) (version 2) | ecosystem: Environmental > Aquatic > Non-marine Saline and...
TTTGGAAACCGGCTTAACAACAAAAAATATCTAAATCAAAAAGCGGAAATTGACTTTCGTTTACATGCCTTGAATAGATCCCTTCAATTTTAAAATTCAAAAAATAAATTGATTCTCGAGTAGATACATCTCAAAACCTGATTAAATCAACAACGCCTCAATCTTCCCCATACTTCGATTAGAGTTTTTAAAGTTTCAGAATCTCCTTTTTTTAATCCTACTAAATACTCTTCTGGATTCAATGCGGAGGGGGTCATATCTACTAATTCTGTTTCAGTAACTGCCTCATCTTTAAGACTGGATTCCTGAGATTTAATATCATCAGCTACCTCTTCCGAAGCCTCAGAATCATCAGAGTTGTCTCTACTGCAAGGAAGAGAGTCAATGGGTTCATTTACAGTTTCCCGTAATGGTAGGTTGGAGCCGCGCCAATGAGGGTTATACCCATCAGCACTTTTGCTCTCAATAAGTCTACCTGTAATAAATAGATTTTCCAAATGTCGAAGATAACCCTTGGAGCTCTCGGGATTGATTAAAGGATGTACAGGGAGTATATTAAGGTCTTTCAAAGAAGGTGACGTTCTAAAAAACGGAATAAAGTAGGTTGAAAGAGAGCTGATAGTTGCTTCGAAAAAAGCTCCATAGGGATGAATTACTCCAAAAAAAGGAACACCTCCTTTTGGGGCTATAAACGGACTCAAATTATTCACGGATCCAACTAGCACAAAAACTCCATTCAGTTAATAAATTAACTTATATCTATTTAAGAAGATCAAGATATTTATTCTCTCTAATCCACTTCAAAACATTGCGATGCTTTCCCCCTTCAGCAAGGTGTGCGATATTTTCCCCGAAATTGGTAACCTGAGTAAGAAGATAAAAAAAATCATTCTCTGTAATCCACTTCAACACTTCTAGATTTCCTGCCCAGGCAGCACGGTGTGCTATATTGTTCCTGTTAGAATCACGTTGAGTAAGAAGATCATGAAGTCCATTCTCTTTAATCCATTTCAAAATATCGTTTTGCCCTCCCCTGGCAGCATGATGTGCAATATTTCTCGTGCAAGAATCGCTCTGAGTAAGAAGATCAAAAAATTCATTCTCTTTAATCCACTTCAAAACTTCTAGATGTCCTCCACAGGCAGCAAAGTGTGCAATATTGCTCCCAGGATTGTCAAGCTGAGTAAGAAGATTAAGAGGTCCATTCTCTTTAATCCACTTCAAAACATCGAGGTGCCCTCCCGTGGAAGCATAGTGGGCAATATTTCTCCTGAAAGCATCAAGCTGAGTAAAAAGATCTGAAAATTCATTCTCTTTAATCCAGTTCAGAACATCGAGGCGCCCTCCCGTGACAGCAAAGTGGGCTATATTTCTCCCATGAATATCAAGCTGAGTAAGAAGATCAAGAAGTTCATTCTCTTTAATCCACTTCAAAATATTGAGGTGCCCTCCCGTAGCAGCACAGTGGGCTATATTTTTCCTGTAAAAATCAAATGGAGAAAAAAGATCTAAAAGTTCAATCTTTTTAATCCATTTCAAAACTTCTAGATGTCCTCCCGTGGCAGCATAATGTGCTATATTTTCCCCGAATAGGGTAACCTGAGTAAAAAGATCAGGAAATTCATTCTCTTTAATCCAGTTCAGAACATCGAGGCGCCCTCCCCTGGCAGCATGATGTGCAATATTTTGCCCGAATAGGGTAACCTGAGTAAAAAGATCAGGAAATTCATTCTCTTTAATCCAGTTCAGAACATCGAGGCGCCCTCCCCTGGCAGCATGATGTGCAATATTTTGCCCCTGAATATCAAGCTGAGTAAGAAGATCAGAAAGTCCATTCTCTTTAATCCAATTTAGAACAACGAGATATCCTTCACTGACAGCAAGGTGTGCTATATTTAGTCCCTCACTATCAAGGTCAGTCAAAAGATCTGCTTGATTAGCTAGAATCCAGTCTAAAATTTTGTGCTGACCTGTTTTATTAATCGTACATATGAGGTTTGAGAAGGTTTTTTCATCAAGGCTGATAGTGCTCGATTTGTTATAAGAGTTTAAAAGGTCTATAAAAATACTTTGCGCAGATAAAACATCTAGTCTTGGTGGAGATACTTCTTGAGGAGATTTATCGGCCCACGCAGAGGTCAATCTTCCCCATACTTCGATTAGAGTTTTTAAAGTTTTAGGATCTCCTTTTTTCAATCCTACTAAATACTCTTCTGGATTCAATGCGAAGGGGGCCATATCTACTAATTCTGTTTCAGTAGCTGGCTCTTCTTTAGGAAAGAATTCCTGAGATTGAGTATCAACACCTACCTCTTCCGAAGCCTCAGAATTATCAGAATTTTCCCTAGTGCAAGGAAGAGAGTCAATGGGTTCATTTACAGTTTCCCGTAATGGAAGATTAGAGCCGCGCCAATGAGGATTATACCCGTCACCACTTTTGCTCTCAATAAGTCTACCTGTAACAAATAGATTTTCCAAATGTCGAAAATAGCCCCTGCTGCTTTCAGCGTTGATTAAAGGATGTGCGGGGAGCATATTGAGGTCTTGCAAAGAAGGTGACGTTCTAAAAAACGGAATAAAGTAGGTTGAAAGAGAGCTGATAGTTGCTTCGAAAAAAGCTCCATAGGGCTGAATTGCTCCCGAAAAAGGAACGCCCCCTTTTGGGGCTATAAACTGATTCAAAGTATTCACGGGTCCAACTAGCACAAAAGCTCCATTTAGTTAATAAATTGAATAAATTTCTATTACTTAGGATACTATTATTTTCTTAATTAGTCAATTAATTCATATCTTGAAAAACTTAGAAAGGAGTGAAATGCGATTTATAAAAATTAAGACTTTGGTAAAGTGTATTTTTTGACAAAAGAACTCGCTATATAGCCTTTCTGCAGCTATATGATTTATAAATCATAAGTTTATGACGTAGCCAAAATCAACCTCTGAAGGAAGTCCAGTGAAAGTAGTTTCGATACACCCCACTCTTATTCAAAAAAAAGAAAGTCTCCCGCTTTTTTCAACTACAGTCTCTGCTGGCTTCCCTTCTCCAGCAGATGATTATATCGATAAAAAAATCGATTTAAATGAGGCCTTAATTAAACATCCTGCGGCTACTTTTTTTGTAAGAGTCCAGGGAGATTCAATGGTAGATGCGGGTATTTTAAATGATGATCTTCTTGTTGTAGACCGTTCTTTAACAGTAAAAAAAGCTCAAATTATAGTCGCTGTTGTTGATGGAGAATTTACGGTCAAACGAATCAAGAGAATCAATAAAAAGCTCTTTTTATGCCCTGAAAACAAAAAATATAAACCTTTAGAAATTGTAGAGGGTATGGAATTTCAAGTTTGGGGAGTCGTTACTTATGCCATCCACACTTTTTAAAGGTTACGCTCTTATAGACTGCAATAATTTTTTTGTCTCTTGTGAAAGAGTCTTTAAACCTCACTTAAACAGAGTCCCTGTTGCTGTTCTATCCAATAATGATGGTTGTTTCATTGCACGATCGAAAGAAGTTAGAGCTTTAGGAATTCCTATGGGCGCTCCCCTTTTCAAATACAAACATCTTGTAGAAAGACACAGCATTGTTACTTTTTCTTCTAACTTTAAACTTTACGGTGATTTTTCTGATCGAGTCATGCGTATCATTGGAGACTTTTCACCTGATTTAGAAATTTATTCAATAGATGAAGCCTTCGTTCCAATCACAATCCAAACAGAAGAAGACTTAATCGCTCTTCGTAAAAAAATATACAAATGGACTTCCATTCCTGTATCAATTGGCTTAGCTCCTACCAAAACTTTAGCCAAGCTTGCCAATTATTTAGCAAAAAAGGAGGAAAGAGGTATCTACTCTCTAATGAATCCAAAAGACCACAACGCAGCATTAGAGCAAGTTCCTATTCAGGAAGTTTGGGGTATTGGACGTGGATTTACACAGAAGTTGACACTACACAACATAAAGACAGCTTATAATTTTAAAAATGCATCTGAGGATTGGATTAAAAAAAAGATGGGGCTATCAGGACTTAGAACACATCTAGAAATTAAAGGAATAAACTGCTCTGCACCTGAAATTAAAGATTCAAAAAGAAAGTCTCTCATTTACTCCAAAAGTTTTGGGTCCCCTATTATCAAGCTTGCTCAGCTCAAAGAAGCTGTTGCACACTACTCCTCAAAAGCTGCAGAGAAAATACGACGTAAAGGCTATAAGGCGCGCCTCTTCTCCCTTTACCTTAAACTTAAAGATGAATCCCTCTATGAGTCAGCTCACTTAAATCATGCGAGTAACTCCTCTTTAGTTTACATTGAGACAGCCCTGCACCTTTTAAAAAAGCTCTATAAAGAAGGCAAGTACCTCAAAGCAGGTATTTATTTATACGACCTTGTCCCTTCCAAAGAAAGTCAACTTTCCTTGTTTGAACAAGAGGACCCAAGGCACCTCAAACTGATGAGTACTTTAGATGAGGTTAACTGTAAATACGGTCAAAACACGCTTTTTTTTGCATCCGAAGGTCTATCTAGACCATGGGCTTATAGAAGAAATAACCTTAGCGCTGAGTACACTACCAAATGGAAGGACTTTCCTATTTTTAAAATCTAAATAGATTTACTTCCCAAAATATTCCTCAAAAGGTTGCTGATCAGGATTAAAGTAATCAATTTTCACCGTTGACTCAAGAGTCGACTCATTTAAATAGCTGATAGCTCGAACTGCAACAGCTGTAACGACAACTACTAAAGATATTACAAACCCCACCTGACTCCATTTTTTTTTAGCTAAGAGTTTTACACAAGCAGTATGACCAAAGCTTACAGCCTTTTCTAAAGCCCTCTTTCTATCCCCTTCACTACAACCAAAGTCTAATAACAGTCTGACAGAATCCGTATGACCAAAGCCTGCAGCCACCTCTAAAGCTCCGCCTATATGGTAATCACGGCAACCAGAGTTTAATAATAGTCTGACAGAATCCGTATGATTTTCCTTTGCAGCGTCAACTAGCGCCCACCCTCTATCCACTTCACTACAGCCCGACTTTAATAACAGTCTGACAAAATCCGTACGACCACTCTCGACAGCTAAACTTAGAGATGTCCTATTCTCATTATTTGTCTGATCAAGCAAGAGCGATGGAGGACGCCAAGAGTTCTTTTTAAAACTCAAAACACCTTCCATAAATTGAGAATCTGACAGTGTTGCTGCATGATGAAAAACTGTATTACGATCTCCATCTAAAGCATCTGGATTTAGACCTAGTGCTAAAAAACCTATTTGAGCAACCTTTTTCTCCCTAAAGTTTAAATCTTCAAAACAATGCACACTTTTATAAGCATCCTCTGCAGTTATTTTTCCGTGAAAAACATTTTGATAGATTTTGTTAATAGCCCTGGATTTCATAGAGAAAAGAGCCGAAAGGATTGGCAGATGTGCTGCATCTAATCTAAGCTTTATTGAGTATTTCATTGTTCGTGAATCCAAATAGGACAGTACATCTTGTGGCATTTGAGGTGCATCAGGCAGGAAAGCGCTCAAGCAATTAAGTTTTAAACTTGGGTGGAATTTTCTATGTTGACCCGTCCCTATCAGGAAAGAATAGGGAAAGGAAATCACTACTCGATACACATAGCTAGAATTTGAAGTCATGATACAGATCTCAATTTAAAATTTAGCTTTTAAAGTTAAGCTTCAAGAGAATGTGGTCCGAAAGCTTTAGGCAACAACGTGTCTAGTGTAGTTTGATGTTTCAACTGTCCATCCACATCAACACAATAAATTAACATTTGAGGGTTAAATTCATTCAAAACCTGACGACAGGCACCGCAGGGCATTCCTCCTCCTTTAGTAACTAAAACCAGAGCGTGTATTTTACTCTTTGTATCGGCAATTGCTGTAAAGACAGCTGTCCTTTCTGCACAGTTGGTTAAACCATAGGATGCATTTTCTATATTACACCCCCGGTAAATATCGCCGTTTTCTGTAATAAGCGCAGCTCCAACATAATAGTTTGAGTAAGGCGCATAGGCTTGCCCTCTAGCCTCAAGCGCAGCTTCAGTTAACGCTTGGTAAGTATCTTCAGGAAGATGATTTCCAAGATTCATAATTTATTCCCTCTATAAAATTTAAACACACTGGATAGTAAACGAGAAAATTTCAAATTACAAGTACTACTAACAAAGTCTCAATTCTTATTGCATAAAAAAAACCGCTCAAAGATACTTGCCTTCCTCTCTTTTTTTAACACTGAGGATAAAGTGCTAGCTACAAGTCAATCCAACAGAACACCCTCCAATAGATATCAACTTCTAGAAGTAGATCATTCTCCTGAAAAAGAGGAGGGTAGCATAGAACGTGATGTCTTAATTGTAGGAGACGGTAATTTTTCTTTCACTGATACTTTGGTACATAGGCGCATGAATGGTGTTGGGATAAAGACAGAACGCGAAGAGTCTCTTTTCCCTCAAAGAGTTTTGGCTACTGAATATAAATCTAGAGAAGAGTGCTGTGAGATTCCTGGAACTGAAAATACAATAAATTGTCTAGAGAGACTTGGAGTTGAATTTGATTTTGGAGTTGATGCTACAGAATTAAACACGACTTACTCCGATAGAACTTTTAGCCGCATCCAGTGGAATTGCCCTGATTTAAATGGCGGTTTTTGCGATGACTCCCCGAATTTAAGAAATTTAATACCTAAATTTATTCAAGCATCTTCACCTCTTCAGGAAGAAGGAGGGCGAGTTCATATCTCTTTAATCTCTCCCAATTGCAACTGGAAAACGTGGCAAGCTATGCACTATGGCATCACCTCTGTCGAAGGGAATGGCTACACTTTACATTCTGTCAAGGAGTCAGGAAGTGAGCGCTACAAATATGAAACTAAAGATGGAGTTGTGAAACAGTGGGTTCACCAAAAAACGGAAGGAGATCGAACAATTGAGGCATTTCATAAAGGTGTTGACGAGCTGGTTTTTGAAAAAAGAGACAATCTAGATGCTAGAACGCCTACGCATTACATAAAAAAACATACGGGCTTTCGAAAATCCTTCGATCCTTATGGAAGATTCTGGAAAATTCAAAGAACAGATAGCTATTATTCCATGGGACTTGGAGAGCCTCTTTCAAGCGATTCCGAATTAGAGGAGAGCTCTTCACCTCCTGCTAGTAAGTCTTTTGCTTTAGATACTCTCGTCGAAGCTGATGATGAAATCCAATTAGATTGAATTTGAAAAAACGTTTAAAGACAGCTTCAAATTAAACTTTTTTTGATAAAGTCCATGTCTGCTCACGCGCATATCCTTCAGGCACTATCGTCCACTTTCGATCCGTTAAATCATAGGTGCCTGTCAAACGTCCTTTTGTTAAATCAGAGTTTTTTGAAGATGAGGTTTGTTCATATTCTCCTTGGAGAGTATTGGATTCATCTAATCGACTAAATGTACCTGTTATAGTAAGAGGACCTAGACGATCGTGTTTAATCCTTTGAGCTGTAAAGTTGTATTTGTTCACCCCTTCCTCTTTCGTAATTTCGATCTCTAAAGAACAGCTTTGTCCCCATGTGTTTTGAGGGATCGACAGCTGGTTACAGTCTACTGGGGATAGTGTCATAAAATTCTTCCTTTTTTTTGATTAGTGTACCAATTGAGTAATACAATGCAAACCTCCTCCTTTTTTGAGACAGCTTTGACTTCCTTTGATCGGAGCAAAATAAATATGCTTTAAATTTGGAATATTATCTTTAAGAGTTTTTTCACAAAGTTTTTCAAAAAAAGGAGGAGCGCCTAGAGCAAAAATACATTTTTCACCTTTTTCATTTAGGCAGGAAATATGATTGAAAAAATTAACCTGGTGTTCCAAAGGAGAATCTTGAGATAACTCTTCAAATTGACCTGGAACTGAGCAAACTGTAAAGCCTGCCTCTTCGAGGTCTTTTTTCGTTTTTTTTTCAAAAAAAGCTCTCTTCTGTGATTCTAATTTAAACGACTTAATCTTTCCTTTAACCTCATCAGCTTTCTTCTTATCCATTCCGCTTTCAAGAATTTCAAGTGTGTAGTGCCTTTCTAAAATTTGTGCACATTTAAGACTGTCATTTAAGAGCACTATTTTATTCTCAGAATCTGCAAAGGCCATCGAAACGTCAAGGTGATATTCTGGCTGTTCAACAGCATGGGCTTCATCCACTCCCCAGTCTTGCTCTAAAAGACGAATCATATCTTCATCTGAAACTTGAAACGTAGCTTTCTCTACTTCGTAAGGAGGCTCTAGAACCCATTTACCGGTTTCATTCTTTGTAAGACCTATCTCCGCTAAAAGTTGTTGAAGAGGATGCCGATTTAAACCCAGTGTATCCTTTCCAAAGAGGATGTATCCTTTTCCATCTTTTTTTCCGCGAAGCACATTCCCCCCCTCACAAAACAAGAACTGCACAAGCCTTTCTTTTAAAGGCAAATTTTGCTGCATAAATAAGCTTGTACAGTAATCGAAAAAACAAACTTGCCCCTGTTGTGCAGTTATTGCTCCATAAAGACAAGGACCTCTAAGTTTAAAATCTTCTCCTTCTTCAACTTTCATGCGACTAAGCCGTTCGTTATATGCAGAAAGTTTCATTGCTTTATTTATCTTTAAAAAAGGAGGTGATCGAACGCTGTTTAGATGAATAGAAACATAATCTCGAATCCATTGATGGCTCCTTTGCTCCCCTATTAGAACTTCTACATCTGGACTTTGAGCTTCATCTTCTGAGCTCACAGACATGACAGGAATATTCATTTTATCGAACTGCTTCTTTAAAAAAACAAGTACATCTAGATTTTCTCTAGAAGTTCCTACCAAAGCAACTTTTGGGGATTCAAAATAATCGCTAATAGGTGGATCCTGAGCAATAGGCTCCCCTTCTTTCAGCAAAAAGCAGATAAGCCTTTTAATTCGATCTAAATGAGCATAAACAATAGCATATCGATAAAAACAACTAGCAGTTGTCCAGTTGAACTTGTAAGGGAAGACAAGTTGCAACTCTAGCAATCCCGATTCAAGTTTGTTTAAATTGAACTTTAGGCGTGAATAGAGCTGGGAAGAGAGAGACTTCGGATTCCCTGGATTGGCCATCAAAGCATCTTCAACAGCAGACTTAAACCGAACTAAGCCTCTTTGAATTTTTGAAGAAGCTATAAGAATCATTTGCACATCTAAGTCTTTATACGATTCTGTGACTAAAAAAGCCCAAAAGTGAGATTTCTTCATTTCCTCAAAATTAGTTTCACAGTCATCTGCCCAAATATCTAATAACTTAATAGCCCATTCATCTTGAACTTTAATTTTATTGAGAAGAATAGAGAATAGGATAGGAAAATTCTTTCCTGCCAGTAAAAGATTCATAAAAAAAGAACCTAGTCTATGTCTATTTGAAGTAAAAACTATAGACTTCAAAAGAATAGAGTAAACTGCAATGGACTCCTTTTTACAAATATAGTTATAAAGAGTTTTCATCACGCCTTTTGCGTGTGTTTTATCCCAAATATCCTCTGAATCTCCTGCCAGAAAATTTTGAAGAGTAAGAAGAGCTTGTTTTTTTTCTGTTATCAAGCTCGTTAACTTTTTTAAAAAATGTTTGTTTTCGTGACCTACAATCCAAAGCATTCGGAATCCCTCAGGGGAATTATGATCCAGCAATTTGTCTAACTGTTCGATCGCCCAAGAATTTTTCTCTTCAATCCAATAGAGTAATTCGGAAAAAGCCCAACCCTCTTTGATAAAAGGCTCTATTCCTTTCTTTTCAACTTCACTCCATATACCCGCTACCGCCGTAAAATATTCACTGCGATCTAATACATTATTAACAATTCCCTTAAGATCTTTTGGTTTCTCTGTTTTTTCTTCTGCAAGGATACTGGAAACCAATTGATTAACTTTAACTTCCCTTTCTTCATTTGCTTGATCTACATCTATTTCTATAGAAGGAGGCCATAGGTCTACAGAAGCATGAAGCTGTTCTATAACGGTATTAAATAGGGTTTGAAGCTCATCTGGAGTGCTAGCTAAATTGACTTTTTTACTAAAAAAGTCAATTTCCTTATGAACTAAATTCTGGTAATTCTCTATTGAGGGGGGGGTGAAACTCATTCATTTCCTGTTTTATAAACGTATTATGAAAGAATGTAAAAAAATTCAAGTATTTTTTTTGAATAACGAATTTCCAAGATATGTAAGTTTATCCATAGGATCCTTTATCTAATTAAATCTAAAAGCTATTTATTTAATTTAATTCGTGCTACCCTTGTAACAAATCTGATGGAAGGCCAATCTATGAATGAAAGCATCACTTGTAATTCTTCAAGCTTTCTAGCCTCTTGTTTAGGGTTTGGAAGTGCTCAAAGAGCACGGGAAAATTACAAAGAATCAAAATATACAGATTGTTGTAGAGAAATAGCCTATGCGATAGGGACTCTTTCTTGTGTCATCTCATTAGGAGTTTTGACTTATGCATATCTATCTAGCGATTCGAAAGACGTTAGCAACGACTCTCCAAATTCTTTCGAAAAAACAGATCTAAGAGATTTAGCAGCAGACGCCTTCTTTGACCTTTATTCCATCTGTGAATCTATTGCAAAAATCGGCTTTACTATTTCTAGTCCAGATAGCGCAGTGCGCAAGGTCCGTTTTAATCCAGATGTTAAGACTCGACTATTCTTTACCGAAAAAATGCAGAGTTGCCAATGGAGCTCCAGAGCTCAACAATTGGTGACAAAAGCTAGAAAAACTGGAGCTGAAAGAGTTGGCATTCGATACATATTGAATAATCAACCCTACTTACGACTCAAAGGATAGAGTAAACTTCTACTCAACGATCTCCCTCCCTCAAATTAGATTCCTCTTTAAACCTTTCTTCATTGAAGGGATTGAAAAATTGGTAACAACGACGTTTAAAAAAAAATAGATTTTATAGAAAGGGGTATGACTATCAACGGAACGAAAAGTATCAATAAGGATTATTAATCACTCATGTTCAGAATGATGCAAGTCACCACGTTCCTTGCTTAACGTAAGATCTTGATGCCATAAAAAGGCTATGCGTACACACCAGGCCCTCTTGGATGAAATTGATTCAAGCAAAGTCAATAAAGGGATCCCGGATCTAAGAAATAATTATGCGAAATTTTGCAACCGTTTTTAGAAAATGAAAAGATAGGTCATTTCCTTTGAAGAGAGGTACTTTAAAAGTCAAAGTAACTACTTCTTGCACGTATTATGCACAGACCCCATACGGAGCACATCAAATGAGAGATGGGGTGAATCTTTCAAAAATAGAGAACATAAAGCCAACAGTCTCTCCTAGAAAAATATTAGAACTCGAAAACCTAGAAGCCTTCATTAAACTACCGGGGGGGGGGGGGGGGGGGGGGGATCCCCACAGCCAAAACTAAATTTCAATATAAAAACATGAATGCTTTAACTAAATCAGCCATAAGCTAAACAAGGAGAAAAAATATGAGTATTACCTCTATTAAGCGTTCAGATGTTCAATTATATCCTCAAGATAAATCAATGAATATCGAGGATATCTGTGCACCCTTTAGAGTGTCAAGGCTACTTTATAAGACCTCTGCACAACCTCATGCATTTCATTAATTTATGGCTTCGGTGTTGGTAAAGCTGCAGCTGCACATGCAAACATATACGCCCCTAGTGATCCAATTGCCGCACCCACAATCAGTAATGGAGCAGCTACGGGAGAGGCAAGAACGAGAGCCCCTCCTACGACAGCACCTACAACAAGCGTAGGCACTCCTACAGAAGGCGTATCTGCAGCAGGCATAGTCGCTCCTACGACACTAGCACCTACAAATGTTAGTGCAGCAAAAAGTGCTCCTGCAGGGCTTCCAGGAACTTTTGATTTAGCATTAAAAGATATTACTGGTAATGCTACATTTTTAAGTTTCTCATCACTAACTTTGTTTTCACTTTTTTTATCCGCAAGCGGAAAAGTATGTGAAATGTTTGCATTTTGATTAACACTTAGAATTGCGTTCATAGACACCTCATTGGTTGAAAAAAGGGCGTTGTTGATTTAATCAGGATCGGCCGATTCAGACAAATAAATATTTAAGAAAATAAGCGTATAAATGAAAATGGACTCCTGATAACGATAACAAGGAGTCCAAAGATGAGCTAG
>Ga0208770_1001396_pt1 | contig 12112 bp, 10 predicted proteins | sample AntAceMetag02UK9_FD_184771 | JGI IMG/M metagenome (GOLD analysis project Ga0208770, IMG submission 184771) | Saline lake microbial communities from Ace Lake, Antarctica - Antarctic Ace Lake Metagenome 02UK9 (SPAdes) (version 2) | ecosystem: Environmental > Aquatic > Non-marine Saline and...
TTAATAAATCCACAGCTAATATGTTAATAAACACCTTGAATTTGGAAGCAGGAGATGTTATAAAGATTCAAGCGGATACAGCAAATGAAATAACAGGTGCTGTAAGTTATGCTTTAATAGATAGGTCACAACAAAATGGATAAAGATATATTAAAAATAGATTGTACAACAGTAGTAGTTCTAAGAAATACTAGAACTAATAAAATATATAAAGACGAAGTAGAGAAAGATGCTGACATAGCTGATCCAAATACTGAAACAGTAGCAGAACATGTTGCTCAAGATTTGACAGTTCATGTATCACCGAAAGGACTAAATGTTTTACAGAAAGTAATGAATCAGAAAAATGACAACAAAAAAACTTGATATACTTTCTATAGATTGTGATTGGATTACTTCTTTAAGACAACAAGAAGAATTATTAAGTTTTATAGTACCTTTATTGTATACACATAGTGACATAAAATTATCTTTAACTCATAAAGATATATATCCGCTTTTTACACATAATTATGATGAATATAATTTAATTAATATAGATCATCATCATGATTTTCATTACGGTAAAAATTTAGATGTTTTAGATGAAGGAAATTGGTTATTCCATATATCAAATGTATTTAAGAAGAAAATTAATTATACATGGATATCTAATCCTAATTCTCAACATATTTATCTTAAACACCTTGAAAATTTAAAATCATTTAATTTTGATCATAATATTAACTATATAAAACAAAAAAAATTTGATGTAATATTTATATGTTGTAGTCCTGATTATGCTACTACTTCTGAAGTTATTACTTCATATAAAATTATAGAAAGGATAGTAAATGACAAACCAAAATCCTAGAGGCGGAACAGAATTACAATTTGAATATTTAAGAAAACATGTTGATTCTAATTTATTAGATCAAGTTGAAATTTGTACATCGGTACCGGAGAAAACCCCATTACATCCCACAAAGTTAAATATACTTTGGGAAAAAAATTCATATGATCAAGGTAATTTAGCACCTTGGTTTAAAGATAAATCTAATCACCATAAATATGATTGGTATGTATTTAATTCTAATTGGAGTTTTGAAAAATTTACACAAGCATTTGGTTTACCTACAGAAAAATGTGTAGTTATAAAAAATGGTATTGAAAATATTGATCCAGTTGAATCTTCTTATCAAAAAGGTCAACCTATAAAAATTATTCATCAATGTACTCCATGGAGAGGTTTATCTGTATTGTTAGGTGCTATGCAACTAGTTAAGAATCCATTAATTAGTTTAGATGTTTATTCTTCTTGTGAAATATATGGAAAAGATTTTGCAGGGGCTAATGATAAACACTATGAAGCTTTATATGAACAAGCTAGACAACTTCCTAATGTAAATTATATTGGTTATAAACCTAATGAATATATTAAAGAACATTTAAAAGATTATAGATTATTTGTGTATCCAAGTATTTGGGAAGAGACATTTTGTATCTCAGCGTTAGAGGCTATGGCTGCAGGTTTATATTGTATAACCACTAATTATGGAGCTCTATTTGAGACGTGTTCTGAATTTCCAATGTATATTCCATACTCTAATGACTATAAATCTTTAGCTAAAAAATTTGCATCGGGTATAGAAATAGCAGGTGAATCGCTAAAGGCACCAGGCATCAAGGATCATTTAGATTTACAAAAGAAATTTGTAAATAGATTTTATGATTGGAAAGTTAAAGGCACATCATGGACAAGATTTTTACAAGGAGCAATCAATGAAAAATAATGAACCTATCTGGTTTAATTCAGATAAAACTACAGAGGCTAACGAAGATACTTATCAAACTATTAAACATAATAAAGTAGATCCAAACTATACAGAAATAAATATAGGAAGTAGAAAGCCTAAAGCTAAAATAATGGTATGTACTCCATGTCATAGTAATGTATCTATGCATTATACTCAAGCAGTTTTAAAATTTCAATTAGAATGTATTCAACAAAATATATTAGTTAGTTTTAGTTTATTAAAATCATCTTTAGTTACACAAGGTAGAAATTTGTGTGTAGCAGAATTTTTAAATCATAAAGATAATTATGATTATTTATTGTTCATAGATTCAGATATTGATTTTCAATCAAATACTATATTTAAAATGATAGGTGCAGATAAAGATGTTATTTCTTGTCCTTATCCAATGAAATCGTTTGACACTGAAAAAATGTGGAGAAAAATAAAAGAAACAGATAAGGTTAAAAGTAAGGATGATATACTCCATTCAGGATATATGTTTCCAATTAAATTAGATTTAAAAAAAGATGAATTAAATATGGAACATGGTGTTATTGAAGTAACCCATGCCAACAGGATGTATGTTAATTAAAAGAGAAACTATTGAAAAAATGATAAAACATCATCCAGAATTAGAGATCAATCAACCCACCTTTGTTAATGGTGAGGAGACTAGAAAAAAGAATTTTTACAATTTATTTGATACTTTGCATGATCCAAAGACTAAGAGATACTTTGGAGAAGACTTTGGTTTCTGTCAAAGATGGACAGATATAGGGGGTAAGGTTCATATCTATGCATTAGATAAGATTACTCATGTAGGCGATCATCAATATTGTGGTCGATTTTATGATATGTTATCTGCTTCAAAACCTATTGACGATTGCATAAAAATCAAATAAAGTATAGTATTTACAGGAATCTAAGCCTGCTTTAAACTAGTTTAATTATAAAATTTATGGCAATATCACGTATGCAAAACCCAAGACAACTCTATAATAAAGGTGGAATCATGAACGTTTCCCCTAGACAACAATATGGCTTAGGTAGCTTTGTAAAGAAAGCTGTTAAAGGCGTTACAGGTGCTGTTAAAAAAATAGCAAAATCAGATTTAGGTAAAGCTGCTATGCTTGCAGGAGGTGCTTATTTTGCTCCTACTCTTTTCGGTCAATCAGCTGGATTTGGTAATTTTGGTAATTTAGTAAAAGGTGGAGTTAGTGGTTTATTTTCTAAAGTTCCAGGAGCTTCAGGGATTACAGATTTTTTAGGTGGTAAACCTACATTAGGTAAAACTTTAGGAATTGGAGTTGGTGGTTCCTTATTAGGAACTCTTTTTGCAAAAGCACAAGAAGGCGATGAAGAAGCGATTGGTGCTACAAGAAATGTAGATTCATTAAGAACATATTTAACTAATGGTTATAAAGATTTAGGTTACACAGATGCTGATGAGATTTCTAACTTAGTTGAAAAAAATGTTTCTGAATACACTTCAAGTCAAGGTGGTTATGCTGTTGGTGGTAGAGTAGCTGCTATGTATGGTGGTAGAATGAAATTAGAAGAGGGTACTTTAGATCCAAGAATACGTGAAATAGTAATGGACCTTATGGATAATGAAGGTTTTGAATTTGGTGAAGCTGTTAAAGAAGCTTACAAAAGAATTGAACAAAGAGCTGATGGTGGTAGAATAGGCTATGCTTACGGGTCAGATGATTTAGTGGAACAGGCTTCAGGGATCATGGGTTTACCAAAAAGAGTTAATAATGCTGGTGTTAAAGAATTAGATCTTAGAGATAGTGGTGGATTTATTCCTCCAGTTGGTGTAAAAGAAAAAGCGGATGACATTCCAGCAATGTTATCAAACAATGAATTTGTATTCACAGCTGATTCTGTTAGAGAATTTGGTGATGGTAATGTTAATAAAGGTGCACAACGTATGTACGATATGATGAAAAAATTAGAAAAAGGCGGTAGAGTATAATGGCTGAAGTAGTTACACAAATAAATCAACCACCTGAGTTTATAGAAGCTGAAAGTAAACTTTATTTAGATGAATTAAGAAAAGCAATTGGTGGATATAAAGGTGCAGATTTATCTAAAATATTTGGACCACAATTTACTGCTGGACAAGATCCTTTACAATTACAAGCTCAACAATTAATGCAACAAGGTATCGGTGGATACCAAAAATATTTAAATGCAGCCGAAGCTTCTACAGGACCTAATGCTTACAAAGCATATATGTCTCCTTATCAACAAGATGTTATTGATACAACTCTTAATGAATACGATGTACAAGCACAAAAAGGTGCACAAGGTGTACCGGCAGCTGCAATTGCAGCGGGAGCATTTGGTGGGGGACGTGAAGGCGTTCAAAGAGCAGAATATCAATCTACTTCAGATAGAAATAGAGCAGGTGTACAAGCTAATTTATTACAACAAGGATTTGGTCAAGCCAATCAATTAGCACAACAAAATTATTTAAATCAATTAAATTTAGGTCAATCTCAACAACAATTTTTAGGTCAAGACATTGGAGCATTAGCTACTTTTGGTGCACAGAATCAAGCTCAAAATCAAGCTCAACTATCTGCTCAACAACAATTAGCAACACAACAGATGATGCAACCTTTAAACGCTGCACAACAATATGGTTCAGGTATTATGGGTTTAATTTCTGGATACCCTGGTGGAAGTACACAACAAATTTCACCTTCACCAAGTGCAGCGCAAACAGGGATTGGTATAGGTACTACATTAGCTGGTTTATATAAGGGAGGGTTTTTTAGCTAACCATGAGTAGGATATTTAAAAGACCTATGTTTAGAAAAGGTGGTAATGTTGGAGAAGGCATTATGACTGGTATTGTAGATAGAGAAATGCATGCTGCATCAGATCCCGATGGAGTAGGTGGACAAACTCTTTCTACAGAGGAAAGACTACAAAAAGCTTATGATAAATATCCAGATCAAAGTATAGATCCAATAGCACAACTTTTAATCCAAGGTGGGCTTAGGTCTATGTCGACAACAGGAGGTGGAGGTACTTTTGGTAATATAGCAAAAGCATTTGAAGATCCAACTACACAACTTTTTAAAACTTTAAACAATAGAGGTAAAGAAAAAAGAAAAATTGCTATGGAAGGTGAAATATTAGATATCGAAACAGAAAATGCTTTAAAATTAGCTAAAGAAAAAGCAAGGGGAGATATAGCTGCTACAAGCAAAATTCAAAATGCTAATGCAATAAAAGCTGTATATGCACCTAAAATAAAATCTATAGAAGATCAAATTATTTCAAAAAAACAACAAGGAGCTACTGCACAGGAATTAGCACCTTTAATTACACAATTACAAAGTTTACAACTAACTTCAGAAAATGCTTACGTAGGTGCATTAACATCTGGAAAATCTAAACAAGAACAAATTGTAGATTTAGCAACTGCTATAAAAGAAAATGATTTAAACAACTTGAGTAATGAAGAAATTATAAAACAAGCTACTGATATTATTAATATGGCTGGAGGTTTACCAGCTCTCAAAGCTGATGGGGGTAGAATTGGTTATGCACAAGGTACTCCAAAACAATCAATGATTAACACTGCTGTGGAATCTCAACAAGAATTAGAACCTGGAAATTCAAGTATAGACATTCCTTATGAAGATTTTAGAAAAAAATTACCTGCTAATATTACAGATGATATAGCTCAAATTATATATTATAATCCAAGCGCTTTTTCAGATTTTGCAAACATTGAAACTCAAGAAGATGTATATTCATTTAATTCAAAATATGATGTAAGTTTAGTCTTACCTTTTAATACTGAAACGACTTAAAATGAAATGGCTGATATATCAAAAACACAATCTAGAGATGAACTTTTAAAAAGTATTATTAATGATACTTTAACTTCTGTAGATACAACAACTGTAGATAAAGATACACAAGAAAATATAAAAGTATTAAATCCAGAAACTTTACTTCCTACAACTGAATTAAGAAGTTTTGTTAGATCTTTACCCGAAAATGAAAAAGATAACGTAAATCGTTATCTAGACATTTTTAGAAATGACCCTGCTCCAGTTTTAGAATACATACAAGATATACAAAAATACGGTTCTGTTAAAAAAGCAAAAGAAGCGGGAGCAATTTCTGGATTATTAAATCCAAATAAATTTTTAAAACAATTTAGTAAATCAGGAGATGAACAAGATTTTAATAGATTTACAAAAAACTTATTACAAGGTGATGAAATATACGATATTACTTTACGTAATGATATTGTAGGTCAACAAAGAAAAAAAGAATATTTAAATAAAAAAACAACTAAAACTATGCGTGGTGTTGGTATGGCCATGGAAGAATCTGGTCGTGAAGTATTTAGAACTTTAGCTGCAATGACAGATGCCGGATTTAATACTGACATGTTAGAATATTTAGAAAACAATTGGCCTCAAGTAGAAAAATCTAGAGAAGGTATAGAACAATTATCTGAAGACTTAACTCAATTTGGTATTTCTTTAGTTGCAGGTAAAAGAATACTAAAAGGTTTTGGTTTTATTGCCAAAAAAGCAGCACCTAATTTTACAAAAAATGTTGTTAAAAGATTACAAAAAGGAAAATTAACAAAAGATAGCGCAGGGAATGTAAAAGTTAGATCCAGTATAGCTCAGAAATTAGGTTATTGGGGAGCTGGAGGTGCTATAGCATATGGTGTTGGTGAAATAGTTACTGGAGGATCAGAAGATGATAAAACTATAGTAGGAGATGCATTTGGTTTATCAGAAACGCTTAAAATGAAAAACACAGAAGGTTTATCCGGTAAAAAAAAAGCAACTGAAGTATTAAAAAATAAATTAAGATATGGAGCGGATGGAACGGCATTAGTGGGCGGATTAACGATTGCAGGTAAAACAGTTGCAATGCCTCTTTTAAGAGCAGGTAATAAATTTATTTTAGCACCTACTTTTAGAGGTGTTGGAAATTATGTTTTAAATCCATTAAGTAAAGTTGCTGCTAGTGAGAAAACTGGAATACCTCAATTAACAAGAGGTATTATAAAAGGAAGAGACAAGGTTTTAACTAAAGCCGGTATACCTAAAATGGAAGATTGGCAATATTTTGCTGTAAACGCAGGTCCTTTAAAAGAAAGAATTATGAAAATAGCTGATATGTCTATTTTAAAAATGATAAGAGTAAGAGGAAATTTAACTCAAGGAGCAAAAGATATACAGCTTAACAAGGAAGCTTTAGTTAATAAATATAGAAAAAGAGTTGATATGAAAATGAAAGACTTAGAAAGCAAAATTTATGGTTTAGCTGAAAAAAGTTTTACTAATAAAATTTTTACAAATTCAACTACCACTGCAGCTAGAGCATATATGGATGATCTTGTATTGTTTTTAGAAGGTAAAATTTCACTTAATGCTTTACCTAAAATGTTACAAAAATCCACTGCAGAAGTAAAAAAAGTTATAGATGATTTAACAGATGAACTAAAACCCTACATTAAAAGTGGAGAATTAGAAAAAGAATTTGTGGACAACATAGGTAAATATTTAAGAAGTTCGTATGAAATATTTAGAGGTAATTCTTTTAAACCCGATGCAGCTAAAATACAAAAAGCTACAAATTTTTTTAAAGAACAAATAAAAAAAATGGATCCCGAATTTAAAAATGTAAAAATAGGTTCTAAAAATGATTTAGACAATAAGTTATCTAGATATGCATCTACTAAAGTTGATGAAATTATAAACGTGGGAGAAGAGGGAAGTAGTCCAAAAGAAAGACTACAATCAATTACAAAAATAACAGCACCTTTTACTAACATACTACAACAAAAAAATTTACCTAAAGTAATTCAAGATTTATTAGGTAAAGTAAATGATCCTAGAGCTATTGTAGTGGATACCGTTACTCAACAAGCTAATTTACTGGCCCATATAAGATACCATAAGTCTTTAGTAAGGAATGGTTTAAAAAATGGTTGGATATTTAGAGATGAAAAAGATTTCATTAGTAGGGGTTTTCAAAAAGAAGTAGCTCCTAGCTTAGTTCCTATCACTGTTTCTAAAAATGCAATGAATGTGGATTTAACTAATGTTTATTCTTATGCCCTAGGTAAAAATAGAGCTCCTTATTATACAACAAAAGAAATGGCTTCGGCTATAAATGGTGATAATTTAATAACAGATTTTCTATTAAAAATACCATTATATAAAACTTTCTTAGCTGCTAAAACAACTTCGCAATTGTCTAAAACTGTTCTTTCAATAATGACTCAAATGCGTAACGTTGAAACAGCGGCGTTTTTCTCTTTTATAAATGGACATATGGGTAAAAATGCAAGTGTTATTGATGCGATGAAAATTGCATTTCAAGATGTAATAGGTAAAGGAAAAGTAAAACCTGAAGTTATGAAAAAAAAATTAGAAGAATATTTACAATACGGTGTATTTGATAATTCTGTAGTTGCCGGAGAAGTAGAAGCAGTTATGAAAGATATTGTTAGTAATAAATTTTCAACATCAGATCAATTACTAAAATATTTATTAAATAATCCAGTGTTTAGAAAAGCTACAGAATTTTACCAAGCTTCAGATAATTTATGGAAAGCTTATGGGTATGAATTTACTAAATCCCAAATGGTTCCTGCCATACCCATTAAAGGATTAGGTTTAGATGATGCAGTTAAACTAGGTTTTAATGTAGAAAAAGGAAGAACTACACGTTATACTTGGCAAGATTTAGTTGCTAAACAATTTGACGAAATATTTGATACAAAATGGGATCCAATTAATTTTGATGGAACAGTTAAAAGTTATGGTACAGCTTTAAGAGAAATAGCTGCTAAATATACAAAAGACGTTTATCCTAACTACTCAATGGTTCCACAAATTGTAAAAGAATGGAGACGTTTACCTGTGGGTAATTTTGTAGCGTTTCAATCTGAAATTATTAGAAACATATATAACATACTAACTTATTCAACTAGAGAAATTTCTTCAAGTAATCCATATTTAAGACAAATGGGTGCTAGAAGAATGTTAGGTTTTTCAAGTGTAATGTATGGTTTTGATAAAGGATTAGAAACTATTTCATCTACATTGACTGGAATAGATGAAGATTTTATTAAACAGTATCAAAGGTTTTATTCTCCTTGGTATGCTAAAAATGACAAAATTATACCTGTAACAAAAATAGGTAAAGATGGAAAATTTCAAAGTATAGATTGGAGTAAAGAACAACCTTTTGCAAGTATCACTGATGGTTTTGACACCTTTACTAGTGGAATGTTTGATCCGGATAAAAGCGACCAAAATATGTTTTCAAGGTTTTTTAAATCAATGTTTTATGATTATGAAGAAAAAAGAAATGGTGCTTTAACAAAAATATTTGAACCTTTTATTACAGAATCAATACTATATGAAGCAATGTTAGATGTCTCACCTAAATGGATGCCTATGCCTGGTGCTAGGGGTGGTAAAACTAAAGAAGGTAAAATAATATATGATGCAGCTAACGAACCACATGATGTAGTAATTGGAAAAATATTTAATCATCTAGTACAAACAATAAATCCAACAACATTTAGAAGTGCAGGTAAAGTTTTATCAGCCTACGAAGAAGAAGTTACTAAAGCAGGTGATAAATATAATACGACAAATGAAATATTAAAAATGTTTTTTGGTATTGGTATAACTGAACAAAATCCTAAAACAAGTATGACATATATTGTTAGTGATTTTGGTAAAAGATTACGGGAAGCAGACGGTAATTTTAAAAGAAGCACTTATGATTTAAATCAAGTATTTAACGATCCCACTAATATTTTAGAACAATGGGAATTATTACAAAAAAATAGATATAGAGAAATGAGTAGAGTAAGTGATTTTTTAGATGTTTCAAAAAAATTATTTTCTAATCAAGAAATAAATTTTGTTTTTAAAAATAGACAGGGTTTTGGTAAAAAAACAATGAAATATTTAAATGCAAATAAATATAGACCTTCAAACTTACCTTCTTATAAAGAATATTCGGATATAACACAAAAATCTTTTAGAAAATTAAAAGAAGCTTATCCTGAATTAAAATTTCAAGATGTTTTTCCATTAGCACAAATGCAAGAAACTATTAAAAAATGGAATGGTGTTCCACTTGGATTATCTGATACAGATTTGGAAAGATATTTTAATAAAGAATTACCTGCAATAATTGATAAACGAAGTGAAAAACCTGAAGATAATATATTGCCAGAACCTAATCTCGTATCTAGTAAACCACAAAGTGCACCTTTACCTGATACACCAATGCCTAATTCTCAAGTGATACAAACAGCAGCGGTTCAGGCTTCAGGGGCCCTAAATCAAGGATTGACTGCAACAGAAAATGCTTTATTATCAGAAGAAGAAAAATCTATTAAATTAAGACAAAGAGGATTAGCATAACATGGCAACGTTTGATGAGTTAAGATTACAGGAATTGTTATCACCTTTTAATAATCAAGGTAATAACACTGGAATAACTTCAATAAATCAAGATTATACGGATCCAAGGTATACGTACGATGGTCTTTATCAAGAAAATTATGGAGATTATGATGAACGTATGAATCCCGATAGATCTCCTTATGGAAACGTATATGGTACTAATAGTGCGCAAGCTTCTAAATCTTCAGCATTTCCATTAAATTTTTACGGAAGTGAAAGCACCTTTGCTCCAAGAATAGGATTACCAAATCAAGTTCCACAAAATCTAGCATTTTTACCAAATCAAGTTCCACAAATAAATAGTCAAGTTCCACAAATTAATAATCAAGTTAATAATCAAGTTCCTTTTAATGATTTCTATGGTTCAGTTTATGAACCATATGATGAAGAAAAAGATAACGAGCAAGTAGATTATCTTCCAGGTCAAAAAAAAAAATTAAGTGATATGGGAAGAAATTTTGGCATAAGTTCTTTAATAGGTATGATAACAGGTAATCCAATAATTGGTTTATTAAGTAAAGGTATGGGAGCTCTAACAGGAGGATCAAGTTTTGTAGGACCAAAAGGTTCTACGGGATATGGTAATGATTCTGCTATGAGTTTATTTAGAAGATCAAATAATTTTAAAGATTTTTTTCAGAGTATGAGGGATAAAAAAGCTAGAAATGATGCTGCAGCAAGAGGAGCAGCTAAAGCAAATATGGCAGAAGCGAGATCAATAACAAACAGAATATCAAGTGCTCCAGTATCAAATCAAGATAGAGGTAGAGGAGGCGGAGGCGGAGGCGGTATAGGATCTGCCGGACGAGGTGGAGCTTCTCCAGGATCAGCAGGACCAGGTGGTTCAGATAGTGTGGGTAGTTTTTAATGCCTAGATCAAAAAACACAGCTTTACAAAAAATAGAATCCCACGAAAAACTCTGTAGAATAATGCAAAAACAAACTCACGAAAAAATTAATAAATTAGAAATTCAAATAGATAGAATTGAAAAGATATTATTAACATGTGCTGGTACTTTACTTATAAGTATGGGTGGTGTTATTACAGCTTTAGTATTAAATACGTAATTTTTTGGTGAGGTTGATAGTTTACTATCGGGATCTTTTATGGTGGGGACTATAAAAAATAAATGTGTGGTAGTTGTTGATTTAACGGGTAATAAAAAAAAGAACTAGAGACCCGAACCAACGCCGACATTGCTGTCGAGAACCTACCACTATCCCCTGGATTACTCTCTGTCCTATTCTGTAATTTTTTAAATCCATTCTCTAAAATCTTCATCCATAATCTCATTTGCAATATTAACTTTATTACGTAAAGCTTTTACAATTCTTTCATCAATAGTATCTTGAGCCATAATATCAATGTAGGTCATCTTTTTAGTTTGACCAATACGATCTATTCTAGCTTCTGATTGCTGACGTTTCTCAAGGTCATAACCGTTAGAGAAATAAACCATATTACTTCCAGCAGTTAAAGTAATACCATAACCACCGGTATGAGTAGTACCTACAAAAAATCTACACTTATCATCTGTTTGAAATCTTTTAATATTAACTGATCTTGCATCAGTGTCTGTTGCGCCATAATAATCAACAACAGATTCTTCACCATACACTTTTTTAATGGCTTTAATTATTCTTCTAACATCATGAGTATAATGAGACCATATAATTGTTTTACCCTCAATGTTTTCAAGAACACTCATTAGTTCAGTTAATCGACTACAAGGTAAATCTTTTATAGTGCCATCATCAGCAGTGAAATGTCCACAAGTAATTTGATGAAGTCTCATTAACTGAGTCATAACCGTTGCTGAAGATTGCATTTTACCATCTAAGAAAGCT
>Ga0208770_1001403_pt1 | contig 12093 bp, 9 predicted proteins | sample AntAceMetag02UK9_FD_184771 | JGI IMG/M metagenome (GOLD analysis project Ga0208770, IMG submission 184771) | Saline lake microbial communities from Ace Lake, Antarctica - Antarctic Ace Lake Metagenome 02UK9 (SPAdes) (version 2) | ecosystem: Environmental > Aquatic > Non-marine Saline and Alkaline...
AGATACTAAAACAATAAAAGGAAATAAATCTAAATCTGTTTTAGAAACTTCTTCTAATATTTTTTTATATTTATTATTTTTTTCTACTACTTTAGGATTTAAAAGGGGTAAATTTTTGTATTCTTCTTCACTTATATTTAAATATATTGTACCTTCAGTTAAATAATTTTCTAAAAATTTAAAATATTCTTTGTACAAGTTTTTATTCATAACATAAACAGAGTTAATATTTTCATCAGTTAAAGGAATTAATTCCTCAGGAGTAGATACTATTAAATTTGTTTTTTCTTTGAAATTATGATTCTTGTAAAGATTTTTCATAAAAAATATTTTTACATCTTCTTTTTTAAATCCTAAAACATAATCGTAATCGTCAACTATTAAAATAGTTATTTTATCGTGATTTTTATAAGTAGAAATATCTTCCAACTTAGTGTTGTATTTATAGACTATTTTTTTATGTTTGTTCATACTCTCTTTGTATTCATATTTAATATCTGTTAAAGGTTCAATCATCCCAGTATGCGAATACAATATAATATCAGGAGGATTTCTAAAATCATTTATATTGAATTTTTTAAAGAAATTTAAATCAGTATATAATAATATATCGAAAACTAAAACATCAAAAGGTAAATTTTTTTCTAACATTAATTTGTTTAAAAATTCAAAACCTATTAAGTTTTTATCTTCTAATCGGGTTAAATCTTTTTTGTTTTTAATAGTTTTAAAATCAAAAACTTTTTTGACAGATTTTAATTTAGAATCATCGAAAACTAAAACATATTTTTTGTCTTTTTTGAAATGATATTCAAAAAAATTAGTGTTAATGATAAGCATTTTATTTATAATTTTTTTCTAAAGAGAAAAAATCGGATTTCAGAAATCTTTCAATTATAATAAATATTTAAATCTAACATTGGAATATTTTTAGACAAGTCTTTTTTAGTGATATCAGAACCCTTAACTTTTATAGTGGTATATCTAGTGTTGAAATCTACAAGTTTTATCTCATCATAAATTTTATCTTTTTCTATATTTTTTATAAACCATGTATGTTTAAAACTCTCCATAAAATATAAATCTTCTGCAAATAAATCTATGAATTTTTTTTTCAAATTTTTAATAGCTTCTTCATTGTTATTATAATATCCATTTTTAATATGATATTTTACAATATAAATGGCTATTTTTTTTCTTTCTTTACTTATATCGTCAAAAACAGCTTTTAAATTTTTATTCTCATAAAAAAGATACATTTTAATTCTCTATACTATTATATAGAATTTAAAATTGATTTAATAATATTAAAATTATTATAAAATGTCTTTGTTAAAGAAAAAATTAGACAAAAAAAATAAAAAAAATAAAGACAAAATTGAAGTTAACGACGGACTTGTTAAAAAAACAGGTTTTTTATCTCAAGCTCAATTAAATAAAAGGAATAATGAAATATTTTTAGAAGAAAATAAATTACCACTTTTAAAACTTGATAATATTTGTTTCTCAGTATTTAATAAAAAAGATTTTTTTAGAAAAAGTATTACAAATATAGATAATCCTAATAGAAATCTAGACCCGTTGTATTCTTTAGAAGACCCTAGATTAGGAACAATTGACCATCGCCAATTATGCGGGTTGTGTGATAAAACTACTGAAGAATGTATTGGGCATTTCGGAAGAATCGAATTAGGTTTCAATTTCATTCATCCTCTTTATCGTCCAATTGTTATCATGGTCTTACAATGTATTTGTCATTGTTGCAACAAATTGCTTTTGAAAGGTCCTGTTATTGCTGAAAAAAATTTACTCTTAAAAAGAGGTTTTGTTAGATTAAAAGAATTTGTAGAAGAGAGTAAAAACGAAACTTGTATGAACCCTAAATGTGGTGCTAAAGTTATTTTTAAATCTACTAAGAAGTCTAATTCTCTTGACAATAGATCTATTGCTTATCATGTTAAAAAAGGAAACGAAGAAGGTCCTGAAAAATTTATTTCTGTTGATATTATCTTAACTAGATTGAAAGCTATTGATAAAAAAGATTTAGAAACATTAGGATTTAAACATGTTCATCCAAAAGATTTTATTATGGATTATATCCCTATTATTCCTCTGACTGACAGACCTCCGGGAATCACAGAAACAGAGAAAAAAGACCATGCTTTAACTTACGCTTATAACGATATTTTAAATATATTTTTAGAATCAAAACATTTATTGTCAGAAGATGATCAAGATAAATGTTATATTCAAATTATAAAAATTTATCTTGCTTTGATAATCAACAAAAAAGAAGATGAAAATACTTACACTAGAAACCAACAAGAACCTTTAGAAGCTATTAAAGATATGATTAATTCTAAAGAAGGAATTATTAGAAACAATCTTTTAGCAAAAAGATCGGATTACAGTGGAAGAACTGTTTTAGGACCAAATAACAGACTCAATTTTGGTTATATAGCTTTGTCAGAAGAAATGACAGCCATTACTGTTCCTGAAATTATCACTCATTATAATTATAAAAGGATACAAAGATTGGTTTCTGAAAATAAAGTAAAATTTTTATGTCCAAAAAAGGGAAATTTAGCAGGAAGGAAAATGAAATTTAATTATGAAATGCACAAAGACAAAATGTTTATCGGAGACAGAATCGAGAGAATGATAGATGAAGGAGATTTTTTAGTTTTTAACAGAACTCCTACTTTGCAACCTCAGAGTATGTTAGGTTATAAAATTGTTGTTCAAGACAAAAAAAGTATCGGTATTCATCTTTCTTCTACTCAAGGTTTAAATGCTGATTTTGATGGTGATGAAGGTCAAATTCATATTATACAAACTCCTGAAGCAAGGACAGAAACTAGTATGTTGATGAATGTTGAGAGCAACATTATGTCTTATTCTAATTCTACTCCTGAATCTGCTTTGGTTTATAATTCTTTAGTTTCAGGTTTTTTAATGTCAAAAGAAGAATTAATTTTTACTCAAGTAGAATTTAATAATGCTTTAGATTATGTAAATGAAAGAATGATGAATGATTATGTAAAAAATAATTATAAAACTTTGAAAGAAAGATTGGGAGACATTAATCCTCTTTCAGGTAAAGCTCTCATTTCTATTCTTTTTCCGAGCGATTTTTGGTATCAACATATCTCAGATGACAACCAAGTTTTAATTGGAAAAGGAGTACTGAGAAAAGGAAGATTGAAAAAAGAACACCTTGGAAGCAGTAATTTTTCTATTATTTGTTCTATTTATAAAGAACATGGCAATATGGTTGCTAGTTATTTTATTTCAGCTGCTAATTTTTTATTTAATTGGTACATTTACAGGACAGGTTTTACTCTTTCTTTTAAAGATATTACACTTAGAGAACACGCTGAAAAATTTGCAGAAAAAAGAGAAGAAATTATAAATGAATCTAATCAGATTCTTCAAAGATTAAATAAAAAAGAACCTTATACTTTATCAGAAATTGAAGAAAAAGACAATGAAATTTCAAAAATTTTTGATAACACAGCTAAAAAAATAGACAAAGAAGTTAGCGATATTTTAGATTATGACAATTCTATTTTTGTTATGATTAATTCTGGAGCTAAAGGAACAATTTCTAAAGCTACAGAAATTGTTGGTTCTAAAGGTGTTATTTCTATCAACAAAAAATTACCTGATAAAAATATGACTGATAATAAAAGATGGTTAACTACTTTTTCTGTAGAAGATTATCGTTTAGAATCGAGAGGTTTTTCTAAAAATAGTTATTATGAAGGTTTGGATGAAGATGCTTATTTTGCCGAATGTCAATCTGGCCGGATGGGTATAATTGACACTGCAGTTAAAACTTCCGACATTGGATATATGTTAAGAAAAATGGTTAAATCTAACGAAGACGAAATTATCAATTATGATGGTAGTATTAGAAACCAAAGAGATGTTATTTTTCAATTTTCATACGGCCCTAATTTTAAAACAAATGAAATGGTAATTGATAATTCCGAAGATAACTCTTCAATATTTTCATTTATTAATATTAAAAACTTAGTAGGAAAAATAAATTATAACAATGGTTTCGGATTAGATATTTTCAGTGAAATTAAAGGTATCGCTAGAAAAATAAATTCTAAATATAATTATATAGATAATACTGGTCTAGGTGAAGACGAAGACGAAGATGATGAAGATGAAAAATTATATTCTGACGAAGACAATGACGGTGAAGATTAAACAAATAATTATAATTATAATTATAATTAATTAAGATTTAAATTAAAATAATAAAAAGCAAAAATGATATAACAAAGAAATAAAACTCCCATAGTTATAATTTCTGCTAAATATGTACTTTGACCTTCTTTAGGATTATCGCTAAATATATTATTATTTTCAGGGTCTTGTGCTGCACTAACACTGTTTGAATTTAAAACACAATTAGGGTTAAGATTTCTATTTTTTCCACAAGGTGTACTACTATCATAACTGTTAAACGTGTTAAAATCTACAGCGACAATAGAATCGTTATAAGTAGAAAAATTAGTATTTGCTCCAGCATGAGCATAAGTTAACAGTGAATTATCAGTTGTAGTTCTGTCGATAGAAGTACCGTTTATACAATTAATGTCTGCTAAAAATCCTTTTTTATTTTCTTGATGAAAAAAATTGTGGAAAGTATATTTATTGTTTAAAAAATAACAAACTCCTCCGATAACATTAGAGGTTTCTTTGTCGAAATATTGTGAAGAATCGTTAGGTAAACCTCCACTAGTAAAACCTGTCATATTAATTAAATAATAATCAAAAATATCTGATATTCCAGGAGTAGTTATTTCTGAAATTGTAATAAAATTATCCTCACTATTTCTTAAATTGATAATTAGACTGATTCCTTCTGTTGTAGTAGGATTGTAAACAGTCGTATCTAAAAATTGAACTCCACTAGTTCCTAAATTAATAAAACTGATTCCAGAATTTTTATCAAAAGTGTCAAACCATACACTTGTTCCTTGTTCAATTTTAACGATACCTGCATTGTTAGAAATAGGGATATCTGAATAAGAAGCACTATTACTTTCCAAAACTAATCTACTCAGACCAAGTAAGTTATTTTTATCAGTTTCAAAAGTAAAACTAGTTCCAGGGCCACTAGAAGCATAACTATTCGTTTTAAGAGGTTCAAAAATACCGTCTGTAAAATAGGCTATAGAAGGACCATATCTACCATTATCTGCAAGAGAAACATCTTTTCTAACGTGAAAATTTATTCTGTCATCGTTGTTTATCCCGTTATTATTATAAACAATTTTATAAGCAATCCCGTGATTAAGACTCATACTGTCAGGTGATTCACCACCTTCAATTTGAACAAAATTAAGGTCGTTTAATTCTAAATTAGTATTATCAGCTGTAAATTTTGTTTGTTTAGGTAATCCTATTGTAGCACTGTGATTTATACCTGTTATATCGATAAAAAAATTATCAACTTCTTTTCTAACTGGTACAACACCTCTGTTTAAAGCTGTAGAAATCTTATTATAAATAAAATCGTTCGGGTCATTAGACATGTATAAAATATTTTTGTAAGGAGAATTGATAGATTGACAAGCACACAAAACAAACAATTTATTTTGACCATTTGCTATATTAGTAGTAGCTTCAAATTGGCTACTCATTCCTTCTTTTACAACACCGGCTATCATAAAAGAACTTTCTTCGTTAAGATGCCCTTGAGTACAACTTTCAATAATATCATTAAGTGTAGTCATTTTAAATTTATTTTATAATTATAAAATAAATTAAAATATGTATACTGTTTTATATCTAAACGGTTGCGGTTTTTCTGAAGAAGCAATAAATCTTTTAGAAATTGAAGGTTTAGATTACGAAAAGATAAAATTTTCAGAGAATATTGAAAATGGAGAAAAAAAATATATCAAAGAATTAAACAAAGAATATAAAGTTGGAAAAGATAAAGATAACGAGAAAGTTTTTGAGAAACAAATGTTCAAAGATTTCTTTGGAGATGATACTACTTTTCCTCGTATTTATAAAAAGGAAAAATTAATCGGAGGTTATGATGAATTAGAAAAATCTCTTTCAACTTAATTCTTTAATATATCTTTTAATAATGAAAAGATATTCCAAAACTTCGTTTTTATAAATACTTACTTTTCCTTCTGTTGTAAACATAATCATACGATAAAAATTCTGTAATTCATCCAATTCTTTCTTGCAATTTTTTACACCACAGAGTGTTTGAAAATTTTCTTTCAATTTTTCTAATTTAACTTTTCTATCTTTAATACATTTTTGATGTTCTTTACATATCAATCCAAAGTCTGTTTTAATAGCTTTATTTTCACAAAAATTAGCCACTTTTCCTTTACCAATACAAGATTTAACATTAACACATTGACAACCTTGTTCGTTTAATTCTTTTCTAATAGCATTATATTTTTCTGTTAATTGAACTAATGTAGCTTGATTTTCCATAAAATAACCATTAAATCTATTTACTATATCCCCGTAAATATTAACAAAATTAGTATAATTTTCTTCGAGATTTTTTCCTTCCATAATTTCTTTATGTAAAGAATTGAGAACTTCTAACATTTCTTCAAATTCATATCGATGTTCATTACATAATAAAAAACCTTTTCCTCTTTGTTCATTACAAGATTCACAAAGACATTTTGAACTAGTTTTAAGATAATAATTTATAATTTTATCTGATAATTGACAGTTTCCTTTTCCTAAAAATTTCCTTTTATATTGACATCCAAAAACTTTTGCTTTAGCAGAATTACAAGCACTCGTTGACAAAGTATTACACAAATCTTGTCTTCTTGCTAATTCTGAAGACAGATTTTCTTCATCTATTTTATTGAAATTTTTAAAACCTTTATCTCTAATTTCTTTATCTAAAATATATTCTTCGTTGGGAACACATAAATCACTGCCTCCGAAACGTCCTGATTTAATAAGACATTTTCCGTCGTATTTTGAGGCTGTACAATCTTCAACTTTTAATTTATGACAATCGTAAGGCAAATCCAATCTAGGTTTTCTTCTCGGAATATCCATTTTATTATAAAGAAATTAAATTTTAAGACAATTAAAATGAACGAAATGCTAATAGATACTTGGTATAAAGACCTTAATAATAATAGAAAACTTGATAAATTTAGAAAGTTTTTTGAAATAAAAAAAATAACAAACATAAGATTAGTTTTATATCCAAAACCAGTTTTTTTACCTAATTGGAGAGATTTTGAACATATAGTTATCCTTAGTCAACCGTTGAGTTATGATTTGTATGAAAACAAAAAAAGATATTGTAAACCTAGAATGTATATCAATGTTTATTTTGATGAAATATTAAAGACTAAAGAATTAACAGATTATAATTCTTGGAAAAAAATAGTTAATTATTTAAAAAAATTAACAAGTCTATTACCTAACCCCGTTGAACCCCCTTCTTATTTTGATTTTTTTGAACTTTAATAGTTTCTTTAGGTTTAACATATTTAAAATCTTTATCTCTCACGACTCCGTGAGAGCCGGCGCTTCTAGATAAAGAAGCGTTATCTCTCACGACTCCGTGAGAGCCGGCGCTTCTCGAGCCTGCGACTCGCTCATTGAGTGAAGATAAAGAAGCGTTATTTTCGGAAGAAATGATAGGTTTGAAATGATTTTCTTCATTCAAATAATTAACATAGTGAAAAATATTGTTATTTTTTTTAATAACATCATTCATGATTTTTATAATTTATATAAATAATTATAAAAAAATATTAAAATATTTCGATAAAATCTTCTTTGTATTCGATTTTATTTAAAGGGGGGAAGTAAAAGTCAGCTGTTTTCTGAAGTTCTGCTTCTAACAATAAATTATTAAATCTAATTTTATCTTTAACAAATTCTTTGAATCCTACTTTAGAATTTATTTCAATCAATTTTAATTCTAATTTATCAGTCAGCATAAAATCTGCCCCAAAAATTTCATAACATCTTTTACTGTCTTCAAAACAACCAGCTTTAAGATTGTTTTTAACCTCTTTTAAAACAATTTTTAACTGAGAAATAACTTTCTCACTCATTTCAAAATCATCTAAATAATAAGCACTTTGCTTTGCATTATAATGACTGATATGAATTTCTTCATCGTCAAACTTATCAAAGACGAAATTTTTCTTTGCTAAATAAATTGGAATTTTTTTGAAATAATACAATTTTCGATCACCGCGATACAAAAGTATAACTCTCATATGGAACTTTTTATCCTCAATTAACAAGGGATTTTTAATATATTCTTGATAGGACCAATTTTTATATTTTACATCTAATTTTAAATTTTCCAAGTTTTTTGTAATAACTATACCTTTTCCAGAGAAACCCCTGTCTGGTTTAACAATCCAAACTTTTTCTCCTTTTTTCTCAATAGACTTTTTGTCTGTATAGGTACTCATGAAAAATTTGGATTTGTTAAATATTTCAGATAAATTACTTTTGATAGTAATATTTTGTTTTTTTTCATTAACAATATTTTTTAAAATCACCTTGTAATCCCAGTTTTTCTTATCTGAATAATGTTTACCGTCTAATCTAAAATAGTCTAATTGTTTGTCTTCTAAAGGGTTGTATTTCTTCCAATTTCCTCTCGTTTTAAAAAAACCGTCAATCGCTTTCTGATTATAATAATCAGATTTAACAAGATAAGTATAAGGTCTTAAAAAAATAATATACTTTTTCACTCTAATTTTTCCACGATAAGATTGACCGTCATAATAATATTTACCCTTCATAATACTGTTCATTTTATAATTGTTTGAATGAACTTCTCCGTGTAATTTATCTATATTTTTATATCTAATCAATATATTTGTTAACATTTCTAAAGATTTAGAAAAATAACCTTTTCCTTGAAATTTAGGGTCTATTAAAACTCTGAAAAAATAATCATTTTCCTCTTTAAAAAACCCTATTATTCCGATTTTATTTTTTTCATCTTCGATAATATAATAAAATTGATTTCTGAGAGAATTTTTTAATTCTTGTTCTTCTAAATTATATTTTACAAATTTTTCAATTTTTTCTTTAGACCAGATTTTTCCGTTAGTAATAAATCTCATAACAGATTTATTCGTTGTTAATTTATATATAAAATCATAATCTTTTTCTTTAATATCAACGAGAGATAAATCCATTTTAAATTTAGAATATAATAATTAAAAATCAATTTTAGATTTAATTATTAATTAAAATATTAAAAATGAATAATGAAGGCTTATGGATTAACGATAGTGATATAAACAATTATTATTATACTTTAGCGGCTGTTTCTACGTGTTTTATTATAATTTTTATTCTGATAAAATTTGGTTTAAAAGAATTTTTCAAAAATCGTCCTAGATTAAAAAATTACCTCCTCTATATCACTTGTTCTTTCGTGTGTTTGTGGCTATGGGCTTATTTTATAGCCTATTATGGATATCCGGGAGTAGATACTCTAGATAACCCTTACGCACAAAGTCAAAATAATTTTCATTTAGGGTTTTACACATTAGCAATTCCTGTGATAGGAATTTTAGGTTTATTAATGTTATGTAGACGTTTTGAATTAATAACTTGGAGTCGAAAAGAATCAGGTTATATTTCTTTCTTAACTCTTATTTTTGGATATGTCTTTTTATTTTCGATTTATTTTATAAATTATTCTATTCAAGAAGGAAACGGTTTTCCTTTAGAAAATGTACATTTTGGCTCGGAAGGAGTTAACGGGCAGACTAAAGAAGCTATGCTTGGAACTTTTTACGGTTTGTTAGCGACAACAATCATATTGGGGATTTCAGCTGCTGTTTTACGTAATGGTGGAGTAACAAGATACGAACCTGAAACTATTAAGAATACTATCAAAGCATTTGCTGTTTCATTTGTAATCACATTTTTATTTGGTATCATAACTGCTATCATCAATTTAATTCCTAACAATGTAAATGGTCAAACAATCTACACAGGTTGGTTGATTGCTAGTAATTTTTTAATTTTAGGTTTGTTACTAATAGCATTAGCAATTATTCTTTTTAACAATTATATTAGACAAGAAAACGAATCTTTTTTAAATGCTATCACTTTAGGATGTGCTTTAACAGCATTGATTTTATCGATTACAAATTCTGCTTTAAGTGCTAATCAAAAAGTTCTCAATACTGCGAATTTCAACGGTGCTAAAACAAAAGACGGAAAAGATTTACAAAATCACAATGAATCTAGTTATGATTTATTAAATTTTGGAATGACTTATAATTATATATCTTTGTGTTTAATTTCAACATTATTATTATTTTATTCTGCTATTACAATGATGAAAAAAGATGAAATTATTAAAAAATTATCCTCCTTTTTTGTTTTTGATTCTAAGATTTTGGAATACAATTGGTGGTCATTATTATTATTAGTAGCGGTAGTAGGAATTTGTATTTTAAGTATTTATTTAGGAATAGTTGTTGGAGAAAATAAAAATTTTGGAAATATTAACAGTGAAGGTATCGACGGCGAAGGACCTTTACCTTCAATAGTTGTTTCTGGATTTTTAATATTGATTTATGTTATAGAAAGAATTTACAACAACAGTTTTCTAAAAGAAGATGAAAAACAGAGTACATTTGTTCTTAAATTCTTTCAATTATTAATTATGGTAGCTTTTATGTTTTTCCCTATAATATCTTTAGTAATTTATTTTACAAATATTCCTAAATTTTATAGTAAGTTAAGTAATGATAATGACGAAATTTTAGTTTTCGGTGATATAAAAAATCACAACGGGATTCCTAATATAGACGGCGACGAGACTGATAATAACAGTAAATTTTCAGTCGCTTCAAACTTTTCTTATTACGGAAACGGTTTATTTTTTAGCGGTGGTCGTACTAATTTAGACCTGGACACTACCAGAGGAATTAGATATGTTTCTAATCAAGCAGATTATTTTAATTTTAAATATCTCTATCAAGATTTAGATTTTAAAGATATTGCTATCGAAGAAGATTTAAATATTTTTAGTTTAGAGACCAACGATTTATCTTACGGAGCAAAGATAAATTCAGGAGATTCTTATTGGGTTGTTGTAGGACAAAATGTAGGTTTAACTGACTCTTCAAATTCAACTATTTATTATAATACTACTGCAGGAGCTTCAAATAACCAAGAAATTCCCAATGTAAGTGATTTAAGTCAATGGTTTAAAGCTTCTTCTGGAGCATTTAGTTATTCAGGAAATGGTGTTGTTTCTGGTCTTTCAGGTTCAGATAATCGTTGGGTAGCAGTCGGGCAAGACAGTGTTGATTATCCTTCTACTAATTTCAATACCATCAAATATTCTGATGATGGAAAAATTTGGAATAATGCCACAGGAACATCATTTAGCGGATATGGTAATAAAGTTTCTTTTGCAATTTCAAGTCTGAAAACAGACAATACTTATGTCGCTGTCGGCTATGATATCGGAGGTAATAACATTTTAAAATCTACAGACGGTGTCAACTGGATAACTACTACAAATAATTTTAACAGAGAAGGTTCAGATGTAGCTTACGGTGTCAGTAGTAATGGTACTAGCGGTCTTTGGGTAGCGGTCGGACAGGATGACAATTATCCTATCAAATATTCTGTCAACGACGGTTCAACCTGGATAAATTCTGACGAGACAACTTATAGTTTTTCTAAACCAGACGATGTTAATGCTGTAACTTATGATTTAAAAAATAAAAGATTCTATGTTGCAGGTAAAAAAGGTACAACTCAGAGTGTTTATTATTCTTCAAACGGTTTAAGTTGGACACCTGCATCAGGTTATGATTTTGACGAATCAACTTCTTTAGCTTATAATTTAGAGAGTGATTTTACAGATTACAACGATGTTTATTATCCTCCAAGGAATTATCAGCAATTTTTTGTTGATAAAATTGAAAACAAATCTTTAAGTCAGTATTTACTTGTAGTTTATGTTATAACGTTTATATTGATATTAATTACTTTCTATGCTATGTATAAAACTTCAAAAGATTATTTAGTTAAATTAGTATAATGTTTTAAAAATATATA
>Ga0208770_1001404_pt1 | contig 12091 bp, 19 predicted proteins | sample AntAceMetag02UK9_FD_184771 | JGI IMG/M metagenome (GOLD analysis project Ga0208770, IMG submission 184771) | Saline lake microbial communities from Ace Lake, Antarctica - Antarctic Ace Lake Metagenome 02UK9 (SPAdes) (version 2) | ecosystem: Environmental > Aquatic > Non-marine Saline and...
ATATTAAAACAGTCCAAAGCATTATTTAATACAAAGTATACTTTTATTTTGATGATTTTTATCGTCTAAAAAGATAAGTATATCATTACGGTTCTGTGGTGAAATGGATATCACTTCTGACTACGGATCAGAGTGGTAGTCGATAAACCTTAATATTATCAAGATTTTTGCGTTAAAATCTTTCGTGTAGTTTTCGTGTAGTTTTATAATGAGAAAATCTTTAGATGAATTAAATGTGAAGAATATTTATCTTTAATTTGGGGTTACCAGTTTACCATTTTTCCAGATACCTGATTTAGTAGTTTCATTGGCAAAGGTATAAGTTCCTTGTCCATCTCTGACACCATTTCTAAATTCTCCAACGTATTTGTCTCCATTGGCAAAGGTAAAAGTTCCTTGTCCTTCTCTGACATCGTTTTTATATTCTCCAACATGTTTATCTCCATTGGGATAGGTAGAAGTTCCATTTCCGTGTTGGACTTCATTTTTAAATTCTCCAACATACTTTTCTCCATCGGGATAGGTAAAAGTTCCTAGTCCTTCTTTGCCACTGTTTTTAAATTCTCCAACATATTTTGCTCCATCGGCAAAGGTAAGAGTTCCATTTCCGTGTTTGACGCCGTTTTTATATTGTCCAACATATTTTGCTCCATCGGAATAGGTAAAAGTTCCTTGTCCGTTTGGGACACCGTTTTTATATTCTCCAACATATTTATCTTCATTAACAAAGGTATAAGTTCCTAGTCCTTCAAATGCATTATTTCTAAATTCTCCAACGTATTTTGTTCCATCGTCCCAAACATAAGTACCATAACCATTGGCGCAATCACCACTGATACATTTTGCAAAGACTGAAGTGGATAGAAATAGAAAGAAGAATGTGAGAAGAGTTTTCATGATTAATATTAGTATTTTTAAGACTTATATAAAAGTCTAAATTGTTTTCTAAAACTCATTTTTCGTGTAGTTTTATAATGAGTAAAACAACAGCCTAAGAAATAATTGTCTTTAGATAATTTTATCTATTTTTGGGAAAACACCCTTACATAAATTGATGAGTAATATTTTTGCAGACCTTCGATCTCTCTGTGTCATTCTCCATTGACTTCGATAATCTTCACTATTGGTTCTGGTACTTCTCATATTAGCATCACCTTTAACTTTGGCATTTAATCTTTCAATCTCTGGTATTACGAAATTCTTATACATTCTTTTTTGAACTTGAAAATGAATATCAAGATTACTTAGATCTGGAGATGAAAGATCAATTGTTATTGTATTGAATAATCTTTTTAAAAGTAAATCGTTACCACCAGTATCATTTAAAACAATTTCAGCATTAAACTTAGAAGTATCACCTTTAGACTTTTTACCTTTTGTTTTTTGCAGACCTTGTTCTCTATCTGCATAAAATTTTTTCAAATCGTAAGTCATACTAGTTAAAGAATAGTTTCTTGGAAAATGAACTGAAAAATAATCTTCAGGTGATCGATGAACAGCCTCTCCAACTAATGTCTCTTTTTCTAAAAATAAATCTCGATACTTTGGATAAAAATAATTATCAAATAATTTAGATTGTTGACTTGCCATTAACTTATTATCAAATCGAAGAAACTTAGGTGATTTAGGAAATGATTTTAAGTCTATTAACTTCCACCATTTATGAGTTCGATCAAATTTGATTGTCTGTTTTTTTTTATGAATACTAAAAGACTGACCTTCTAGTTCTAGTGCCAATTTTATGCAAACAGCAAACCAACGATAAACACCTAAATCTTGTGCCTGTTTTTTTCCGTCAACACCTCTTCTGCGAACTTCAACTGTCTTTTTTTCTCTGCGTACTCTAACTGCCATGAGCAGAATTTAAACTAAAATGGGCATCAACTAAAGGGCAAGTTTTTATTAAATGGAGTTACACATTATCTGGGGACAAAATTGTCTGTGAAATAAAAGTAGCCTAAGATATAATTGTCTTATGAGTAAAGACCTCATTAACCTTAAAAAGATACCGAAAGGTTTGTTTTCAGCAGACCTAAGAGGCAAAGTTTTAACAATTGATACATTCTATAAGCACATAATTAATAATAAAGAAATCGGTGAAAATTTAGAATATCAGGCAAACTATGGTTTCTATACAGCAGGTAAAATATTATGCCAAGCAAGAGATCAATTGAAGACTAAAGAATTTGGCAAATTAAAAAAACAAATTGCATCAAACAAAAGAATAAATTTTAGTGAAAAAAATCAAGAAAGATTTATGGCAATTGCAGATGATGAAGAAATACAAAAACGATTTACTAAAATGCCACCTCAATGGACTTTCTGGCATAAATTAGTTCAACTAAGAAATAAAGATGAAAAAGAAGGTACTAACAATTTTCAAAGGATTGAGCATCTAATAGCAGAAGATACGAAATGGAGAGATATTGAAATTGAATTAGGTAATTTCAAGAAACAAGCAAGTGGCAGAAGAAGTACTGCAAATGATAGAGATAATCGTCAAGAGATATTTGGTTTAGAATATGATTTTAAAGTTGCAACAAAAAAACATAAAAAAGATTTCATTCAATTTACAAATGACATTAAAAAATTAGCAAGTAAATATAAGTTCATTAAGTTAACACAAAAAAACTATTTCAATGATGCAATGAATATTCTAGATGAAGATCGTTCTAAGACTAAAGATGATACTGCAAAAGTAGAAACAAAATCTAAATTGAAATCATATAACCCTAGGAAGAAAATTGAACTTTAGAAGCCTAAACAATCAAAGTCTGTATAAATGAAAAAACTATTTCCTATATTTCTCACCACGGAAATAGTTATTAAAACCCCATTAAAACTGATTATGTATATAATAATTGCAATAATAGTTATGGCAGTGAATGGGTTCATAATGATTATGGCAGATACTTACTTAGGTGGAAATTTGTGGTTTGGATTAGTTAAACTAATTGGCACTTGGTTGACCTACCCAATGGATATATTGATAATTATATTTCTTTGGTTGTTTAAGAAAGTGTTCTTCTTTTTATGAAAATAAGAAAAAAGCATCTACTTGGGGGAACTCTACCAACTTTATAAATTGATTTTCCTACTCGAAAAAAATTTCAGATATTTTTAAACTAAAGTCTTTAACTTATACCTAACAAGTCCTCTACCTTTTGCTTTCAATACTGCTGAGTTTTGACACCCCCCAATTACATATAACCCTTTGATTTGTACAATGCGATTAGGTGTTTATCTTTTACTTTATTTCTAATGGTCAACCATGGTTTAACTTGTTGTTTTTCAAAACTTTTCTCTGATTTAAAATAATAGTTAAGATGTTTATATTTGAAATGTAATACACCACCCTTTTTGCAAGTTAATTTATAATCTTGTGGTAATAGTCTGATCTTTTCTCTTTTAATAATGTATCTGAATTTACGACTAGCAACCCCCTGGGGGATTATCTTTTTATTACCATCATCAAACCACCAATCGTTGACATGATTTTGATATCTAATAGTGAACTTATTATCATTGCCAATTAAATTCATATATTTAAATTTCAACTTACTTACTTGAAGTAAATCATTGTGTTTGAAATTCGATACTTGAATATTCTCTTTCTTCTCAAATGACTTAATATCAATTTTGGTAGGCAAAACTAATTCATTTTTTTTAACTGAGATATTCTTTGTATCAAGAACAAGATCAGCCTTCTCAAGAAATGTCTTCAAGTTTCTAATGGGATAATCAAACTCTATCGGTTTATCTAATTCAAATGAAACAAGGATATCTTTTTTGGGGGTGGTGTAATACTGAGTACTACCTTTAATAAAACAGAATTGAACTTGTTTAGCAGACTTCTCAGCAACGATTAATATGTGTTCTAGTATTATCTTTATTTTATTTGTTAATTTGTATTTCATTTTTTAAATATAAAGATTGGTTCTGATTTAAAATCATCTTGTTGTGAACTCAGAATAAGATCAAAAGTATCTACTAGTTTAAATCCAACTGACTTAGCAATATCAACAGTATCACTTTCAAATGTTTCATAATGATTTGTGACATCAGCAACATTTATTGCCATGAATTTGTTTTTCTTTAAACCGTAATACACATTCTCGATTGTCTTTTTCAAGAATTTCTCTTTCCATGTATTGATATTTGAATACTTTAAATATGATTGTGTTTTCTCATTAGAATACTTCTCGGTGTCAAAATAAGGTGGTGAAGTAAATGCAAAGTCTAATGAGTCTTTCTTTGGTCTGTATTCTTCACTACCTTTTACAATGAGATCGTATTTTCTAGCCTGTCGACCAAATGTCTTTGCCATTTCTTTTAGACCTTTCATGGTCTTTGTATTTGGATCTGTACCAATATAATTAACATCTGCCTTTATACTTGCCAATAATCTTCCACCCCAACCACATGACATATCGAATACAGTCCCCCCGGGGGTGGTAAATAATTTGTAAAGAGCAGAAGCAGTTACAGGTCTAAAGTTAGAAACCATTTGTGCAGAAGTTACCCTTCTTAACATTCCCCGTATCTTTGATTTAATTTGATCTGTAGGTTGCATTAAATCTTCCCATGGTTGTTTCTTAAAAAATACACCCTTTAGTGTTTTACGAATGGCAAGACTAAATCTTTCTTCACTTTTAAACACATCATATGGAGTAATAGTATTTTTACATTGAACTTTAAATGCATGAGGGTGGTAAGACCATGCAAGAGTTAAACCACCATTATTAAATTTAAATGCCCTATTATTAAAATCTAAACTTTTTAAATCGTCTATCTTCATGAATTTATTAAATTCATTTTGTCTAAATTCTTTATCTGTTTTGTAATAGGGAAAACCTTGTTTCTGCCAATACTTAAATATTTTAAATGTTCTCTTATCAATCAATACTTCATTTGTAATAGATTGAGATTTTAGATTACCTCTAGTTGTTAATTTATTCATTCTAAGCCTAATGAGTAATAGTCGTTTAAAAATTATTCTTATTTAATACTAATATTAAAATCATTTATTTCAAACAGTACTGTAGAAAATGAAACTAAAATACAGTACTGAATGAAAAAATCTGAGGCAATCAATGGTCTTAAAGGAGTTCACTTAGTACATTATGAGAATACTAATAAAACAAACCATTGGACAGTCTGCGAACCTAGGTGATTAATCTAGACTATCAATAGAGGCATATTATGAAAAAGAACCTCTATTAGATATACTAACGAACGCAAATCAAATATGACTGCCTCCTCAGAAACTTAAACTTTTATCATGCGACTTTTCTAAAATTGTAAATCAAACCTTCAATTGAGTTGTTACTCCAATTAATAGATCCAATAGTTTTAATAAACTTATTTAAAACTTTATTTGCATTGCCATTACCTTGTTTTGAATTAACAATTTGATGAATGATGTGAGTACCCTTCTCAAACTTTGAATTGCCAAGTGATACTGTTCTTTTATATAATTGAGTAATAAGAACTACTCCTTTATCGTAAATAACATTACCACTTTCAATTTGTCTTTGAAGATAATCATTTCTGATATGTGGAAATACTTTTCTATGATTTTTGAAAATAGACCAAATGTCAGCCTTACTAGTGATTGTCGCAAGTTTCATTATGCAACCTTCTTAACTAGAGATTGACCGACGGAATTGTCGTATTTTTTAAAACTTTTAAAACCATTAGAGTTACTAGGACAAAGTGCTCTAAAATTCGCAGAATTGTTAATAGTGAGATTAATGTTCTTATCTCTTAATCTGTCACTATATTTTATTCTATTTGATCTCATTGAACTCAATTCAGTAGTTTTATTAATTAATTCACTCGCATAGTTGGGTGCGTTTACACATGAAAATCTTTCAACGGCAAGTGAAGACATCTTTTTCTTATATTCGATATTAGTCATAGTCATTTTTAACCTCCTTGGTTATTTGATTATGTAATAAGAATATCAGTCATTAGAGATGTAACCCTCGACTACTAAATGAGTTCATTTAGATGTTACACAAAATAGATGTAATAAGCCTAGGAAATAATTGTCTGAAATACCCCAGACGATCATTATTAATCGTGTAACAGTAAATTGATTAAAATAACGCAAATATTGTTACATTTTCATTGGATACTGCTTTGGATTAGGGGAATTATTGATAGCATTTTTTCATAGTCGCAAGTGAGACTATGACAACGAAAGGAAAAATCATGAAAACAATAGGTTATTTAAGAGTAAGTCATTTAGAAAGTCTAAATGGTACTAGTTTTGATACTCAAGAGAAAAAGATTAGGCAGTATTCAGAACTTCATGAACTGAAGGTAGAAAGTGTATTTTCAGAAGTAGTTGGGGGTGCAGTTGAGTTCAGAAAAAGAACAGCCTTCAAAAAGATTGTCGATCAATTAAAACGGGGTGACAACCTTGTTGTATCTAGAATTGATAGACTAGGAAGAAGTACTTTAAACACATTACAATTTGTTCAAGAGATGAAATCTAAAGGGGTTAATATTCATATTACTGATTTAGGTTGTGTAACAAATGGTGGTGTTGGGCAAATCGTCTTTAACATTCTTACTTGTCTTGCCGAAACTGAACGATTGAATATCTCTGAAAGAATAAAGGCAAGTAAACACTATGCACAAAAAGAAAGAAAGTATCTTGGTGGTGCATTAGAGTTTGGATATTCAAAAGATGATAAAGGTCAGTTAATACCAAATGAAAAGGAATTTGCCATTCTTCAAGCAATGGTCAATCTTCGTAATCAAAAGATTGGTTATAGAATTATTGCAGAAGAAATTAAAAAGAAGTTTGGTCGTAAAATATCATTTCAACAAGTACATAAGATTTTGAATAGAGATCATAATCAAAGTCTATTCAAAGAAAGTCGACAAGTAGCATAATGAAATACATCTGTTCAGAATGTGTAATTGAATTAACCCCAGATGATTTGAATTTGTGCGAACAAATACCATTAGGCAAACTCTTATGTAGTGATTGTCTGGGTGTAAAATTAAATGCCTTACAAGAAAAGATGATTGAAGATTTGGTAAAATTACAATGCGAGTAATTCTAGCCTATTCAATCATTGTCTTGATGAGTTGTTCAAGTGCATTTGGTAAATCAAAAGAATACTATAAGGAGGTTATAGTATCTGGTGTTTTTGATTGTGATACCAAATGCCGAGAACATAAAGTCCATTACGAAATTCAGGATATGTCTTACCGAATGATAGGAGTAATATTACTCAAAATTAGTCGTGAGATAGATAACAGATTTAAAGAAATAATCTCTGACTAAACTTTTTTAACGAAATCATCTAGGGCAGAATTATCTAGATTATCAACTGTTGTATTAAACTGCTTCTGTAAATATTCTTTCTTACGATTGTTATTTAATGTTTGAACAGTAGTTTTATGAAAATCAGATTTCAAAATGTCGTGTAGATTTCTATAACCTGTTCCATTTTGAGTTTCACTTCTATCTCTTGCATCTTGTTGTTCTTTTGCGTTCTGTTCTTTTTGTTGTTCATGTCTGATTTTATTCATCTGCATCTGTATTTGATGAGCAGTCATTCTTGAAGTGTCCATTTATTGTTCCTTATAAGATTGAAGTAATGAGTTCAAGAACCTGGACAATCTTCTGTTGTCTCATCTCTGAACTCTTTTCTCGTTTGATTTCACTTAATAGACTTTTAATCTTTTGGGTGATTTGGTTGTTATTCATTTCTTTAACTTTCTTTTGAGTTCTTTTTCAGCATCAAGAAACTCTGTTAAAATGTATTTCAAATAAGCATCAACATAGTTAATGATGTATGTTCTCACTTGTTTAATATTCTTCTTTGATATCTTTTCATATGGAATGGGTTTAAAAAACTTGTCATTATAAGAGTCAACGACTTGTTTGATAAACTTCTTACTTAACTTATTATTCTTTTTTTTGACAATTGAAGCCATACTCAATTATGTCTTTGATTGAACATATCGTTTGATTGATTGTTCAATGATGTTTGATAATTTTCTCATATCTTTATTAGCAACAGATTTAAACTGTTCATATAAAGAAGGTGATATGGAATAAGTACGATTGATTTTCAGTTCTTGTGTTTGCATTGTTATTAGTTCCTCTGTTTAGTTCTATATATATTTATACTTTCTACGCATCTGGGGTTTCGATTGCGTATAAAAAATCAGCCATAGACAGAAATGTCTCTTAAAATACGCAGTAAGAATAATCTTTATCCCATTTACTTGTCATTTCTCTCATTACATATTTCACATGACCAACTTCATCATCTACATTTGCGTCATGCCATATATGAAATCTTTTTTCTTTCATCTCATGACCATTTTCATCATAAACTTTCTTTCGATTATCTAGATCAGCAAAGCAATTGTTCATCTCATCAATAACTTTCTTGTAAGGATACTGAGGTGGAACATCTAATAAGATATGAGCATGAGTTAATTGTTCTGCATCACCATTTTGAAGAAAACAGTACATAGCAACTCTAGGAAAGTATTGAGGATAGTCTAGAAACTTACCTTTGGTTAGATTCCAATTAACTTTATAGTTCATCTTGTTCAATTTGTTTGCCAAACTTTCAAATGAAATTCTCATTACACTATTAGCAGTAACCATTAACTTAGTATTAATCGTATTGGTTGGACTTAATATTATATCTTCTAGTTCATCTTTATGGAGGTCATTACTAATATGTCTATTGTAAGCAACTGGTCTATGTATTGTTCTCATGTATCTTTCTTTCTATCTCTCTTTCTTTGGTGCATAGGTAGAGGGTTACAATCAAAATACTAATGATTGCATTATCAATTTTATCATCATTGAACTGTAAGGAAGTGGTTCCAAAACAGCCTAGAATAAAATTGTCTACCGATAAACAGCAGATTAAGTACCATTCAAGGAGAGTTAAAAAGTACTATTATCTTCAAACTGTATATTCTTATTCAATACTATTTATGTCTTTTGCCATCTCTAGATTGATCTTTTTTGTGTAACAGCATTATGCGTACAAAATAAAGTTACAAAGATGAGCCTATGAAATAAATGTCGTCTAAATCTTATTAAATGAATGGTATTGATTTGATCTTATCTTTATAGAAATCTTCATGTTCAAGATTGTTCGCATAATTAGACATGATGACTGAAACAGTATTGCCACAATTAAGAGCAATCTGAACTAGACTTTTATCTTTCTTCATTACTTCCCAAGAAATATAAGTTTGTCTTGTTGATTTTGTATCTCTTTTCTTGCCTGTTGTTTTGCAGATATATAAATCACAACTTTTTACTAATTCTCTAAACAAACGAGAAAACTCTGTAATGGTAAAGACATGAGCATCTTTATGAAATCTAATGCCATGTTTTAGATAAAACTCTTTTAGTCTAATGAGAGCATGGTAACTAGACTCCTCTGTAATAACTTTTCTTCTGCCTGTTTTACCACTTACTAGTAAATTAAGAATATTTTTATCTTTTTGTATTTCTATATCTTTGAATAATAAATTTTTACATTCATCTACTCTTAAACCTGAACCGATCATAAACACAATCCATTGATGAAGTTGAAAATATTGATCTCGTTTGAAGCCAGAATAAGAATTGTCTTGATACCGTTCTCTACTTGTTAATAGTAATTGTCTGTACTCTTGAAGTCTAAAAAATGTTCTCTTATTTTCTTGTTTCTTAAACTTTGGATATACAGGCAAATCATTATTACTAATCAGTTCATGTTCTAATGCATAGTTCATGACATTTCTTAATTCGTTAGTCTCTAATCTTAATGAGTTTATGCCAATGTTAGGGTTCTCACTTTTACGAAAATCAAAATAATCAATACTTAATGTTTTTCTCTTGAACCTCTTAATCTTATTTTTTGTGATAAATCTTTTTAATGGCACACTATGACAAGCAAAGTTTCTGTAATAGACCTTTTTGATTTCTCTCATTTCAAGTTTTTGTTTTAAATGGTCTTCATACTTTTGAAATAAGTTCATGAATGGAATGTTACCTACAAACTTACCATGATTGATTTCATATCTAAGATCGAGAAACCAATTCTCTAATATCTTTTTTGCATCATTATAATCAGCAGTTTTAGAAGATTTGAAAACTTCTTTCTTTTGATTAGAGTTATTGAACTCTTTATTAATATAAGTTCTACCTAACCAAAACTTTGTACTTTTTCGTTTGTAAATTGTTAACTTCATAATTTAAAGCCTAAGAAATCAATGTCTGTTGAAACTTGAGGGCAGATGAAACTGCCCCCAGTACTATTTTTAAAAGTCTTACTCATTATGCAACCTCTTGTATCATTAAAGGTTTACTGAATACTTGAAGGTACTTACATTGAAAGTCAGCAAATTCTTCAATACTTTTATTAGATATCTTAAAAGTAACCGATACATTCGGACAACAATCACACATAAAAACATCAGTTATATCTTTTGCATTTAGATTGATATCCCATGGATTAAGGCAATGTTTCTCTTCAGTATCATTAGGATAGTATCTGTAAGGTGTAGATTGAGGTACGAATATGATTTCGTCATCATTCACATTGGATAAGATTGATGAAACAAGACTAAGTTTATTAAACTCAGCAAATGTTGGAACATAGTCTTTGTTCTTTCTACGAGATTTAACAAAATTATTAAAATCAGCAAATTTAGGAATATTAATAATACTCATATTTTGTAGCCATTCTCAATAATGTCTAACTGTCTTTGTTTCCAATCATCTGCATTAAATACTGCAAACTTTCTTGGCACAGTTCTAGTTTCACCTTTATTTTTGATTAACACATATCTTATTAATGAAGCAATTGATTTTAAACCAAGAGTTTGTTTACCAGATATTTTGAAGTGTTTAACACCTTGTTTAAAAGTGCAGACTTCTTTTACAGGTAGACTGTTTAAGATTTCAGCATTATCACCAGAGTATCTATTACCATTTGTAATATTTACTGCATCGGACAAAAATGTCGGTGCAGAGGGGTTAACCTCTGCAGCCTGTTGAACACTTGTCGGTTGGACTTGTGAACTATTTTGCATTTCTATCCTTCAAGATATACTGATCTTTTGTTTTAAAAGATATCTGTTCACCTTCGACTTTCTGAAGTTCGAGATTAGGATAATTACGAAGCAACTTACTAAGTTGGTATTGACTTAATTTATCAACACTCACTTCTTTGTAATTATAATCAAACGATTGAGGTATTGCCTCGAGATCATCAATATGTTCATCTCGACATTCGTCCATTGCCTCATCAACTATTTTCTCTAATGAAGTGTCTAGTGATGATGACATTGAATAAAATCCATCAATCGTACTATTCATCTTTTCACCAAAATCAATTAGTTGATCTTTGTTAACAAACATCATTGATTTTTCGGCAGAGTGATTATGGTCATTTATTCCAACATCTATTGATGTTTCAGCAACAATCACTTTTTTTATTGTAGTCATATTAGTATCCTTTCGATACGGGAAAAAACGACAGACATTTTTGTCTCTTCGTATTTTCGATTATGTAATAAGGATACATCAGATACGAAGGGTAACACTCGACTACTAAATGAGTTCATTTTGCAGTTACAAGAATTACTTTTTTGTCTAATCTCGTTTTTTCGATTATCTAATAAGATTACATCAGATACGAAAGGTAACACTCGACTTTTAAATAAACTCATTTCTCTGTTACACAAAATACTTGAGGAATTTAAAATATGAAGCAGAAATGGGAAAATAGATTTCTCAAAATTTGAGATTTGAGAGATATTTAATTGATTTGTGAACAATCACACTATACGAGTTAGTGTGTCGAAAAATGATGCATTTAAAGTGAAATGTCGACTATGACATAGAGTAGTTTGACATCATTTTTCGTGTAGTTTTTCGTGTAGTTTTATTTTGATGATTTTTACACTCAAAAACGATAAGTTTTTCAAGGGGTTCTGTGGTGAAATGGATATCACTTCTGACTACGGATCAGACGTTTAGGGTTCGAATCCTTACAGGACCGCCAAAAAAAATTATCTTAACTTATTATCATCCGTATAAAATCTA